>Ga0209573_1000988_pt1 | contig 49412 bp, 39 predicted proteins | sample TNRBio252014_DNA_FD_185870 | JGI IMG/M metagenome (GOLD analysis project Ga0209573, IMG submission 185870) | Wastewater treatment Type I Accumulibacter community from EBPR Bioreactor in Madison, WI, USA - TNR Reactor_6/25/2014_ DNA (SPAdes)... | ecosystem: Engineered > Bioreactor > EBPR >... | reverse complement strand
GCCGCCGGTATCGCGCTGTCGGCCCTGGCTGACGACCGGCCACGCTCGGCCCTGCCACGTGAAGCGCAGGACGCGCACCTTGCCGCTCGGCGCGAAGATCGCCTCGACCTCGGTCGGCTCACGCAGAACGTTGTGTTTGGGGACAGCGCGCCCGGGCGTGACAAGCGCAGTGGGCAGCGCCGATTGCGTCAGATGCTCGAGCAGCCACGTCAGCGCAGCGTCGGCGGTCTGGGCCTTGTTGGCGCGGCGATCGCCCTCCCAGATATGGCGCCGCGCCCAGACGCCCTCGCGGAGCGCCAAACCGATGTACACGAGGCCGACGGGCTTGTCGAGGCTGCCGCCGCCCGGCCCGGCGATGCCGGTCGCCGATAACGCGTAATCGGCATCGAACAAGCGGCGCGCGCCGGCCGCCATCTCGATCGCAACGGCCTCGCTGACCGCGCCCTGTTGCTGCAGCGTGACTTGCGAGACGCCCAACAGACGCTGTTTGGCGTCGTTGTGATACACGATCGCGCCGCCCCGAAACCACTCGGAGCTGCCCGAGACGTCGGTGATCCGATCGCCGATCAACCCGCCTGTGCAGGATTCGGCCGTGGCGACCCACTGGCCGCGCGCTTTGAGCAATTCGCCAAGCCGTTGTGCAACTGAGTCAGTCATCAAGGAAGATCCACAGTGCCGAGCGCCACAGCATCGCCAAGTGGGATGCCGGCCGAGGTGTTGACCGGGAGGCGCCGGGCCGTGATCGGGTCGTACAGACCGGTCCAGATAGTATAGCGGCCCGGAGGCAAATCGTCCGGTAACGCGAAGCGCGCCTGATCGTGCACGGGCACCCCGGGCGGCCAGGCGGTGAGCGGGGGATGGGCGTTGAGCGGCTCGGCATCGCTCTGCGCGCGCATCACGGGATCGGTCTCCGGGCCGACCAGATGCCAGAATTGTTTGGCCCGACGATCGATCACGGCCGCAGCTTGCCACGTGACGTGCACAGTCAACGCCGAGCCTTCGGCTGTCGCATCCCAGCCGGTCAGCGCCAGCCCGTTCTGGAAGACGGCGTCGACCGCGTTCGGCAATGACGCGCCGGCCGGTGGAAGATCGGCTGCCGCGAGCACGGTCAACGGTGCCAGCGACGGATCAAGCTCGTCGCCACCGATGCCCGAGGTCAGCGCGACGCGATATAGCCCGGCCCCGACATAGGGCCGGATCGGCAGATCGACCTGCTGGCGCAGCAGGCCTTCAGGCAGGTCAGGCACCTGAATCGGGATCTCGTCGGCCGTGCCACCCCAGAGGCTGCCAAGCCGAAGCCCCAACGACGGCCCGGCCTGGGCGCCCTCGGCGCGCCAGTACAGGAAAAGCCGCAACGTCTCACCGACCTGCACTTCGGTGACCGCCTGCTCGACGGCCACCAGCTCGAGCCCCGGGGCGATGGTCACACCCCGCGCGGCGGGCGGCAGCGCCGTAAGGGCGTCGAGCGTCGCGGCCCGCTCGGGCGTCCGCGCGAAGACCCACAATCGCGCATCCGGGCTGAAGTCCCACATCCGACTGGCGACGGCGCGCTGTTGGAACCAGGCGATGATCCGTTGATCGAAATCATTCTGCAACGACTCGCGCGTCACGAGTACCCAGACCGCGGCATGCGCGTCCCATAACGGCGCCGCGATCGATGCCGCATTGGCCGCGTCGATCGCCAATCCGTTGGGCACCCCGGCGCGCGGCGCCGTCCCGAGGTCGAAGTCCACTACCGGCCAGGTATTGTCGTTGTGGAGCAACAATGCATCGTCGACGCCGCGCTGAGCCGCAAGGGTCAAAGCCGCGGAGCGATAGCTGTCGCGCAGGATCCGGTCGGCGTAATAATCGGGCACGGGCCAGGCGATGCCGATCGTCAGCGCCGCGGTCAACACGAGGCCGAGGCGTGGTCGGTGTGTCAGCAACCCGTCGAGCGCGATCGCCAGAGCGAGCATGGCCCACGGGGTCAGCATGAGCACATAGCGCGGCGCGGGTGTGAAGGTCATCTGAATCGGCGACGGCACATTGAGCGCCCACACCACGCCGACCGTGGCCAGCGCGCCGACCAGAGACGCGGTCATGAAGAGCACGGCCGGCAGCCTGGGCCGTCGTCGGGAGCGCCACGCCAACCCCCCGGCCAGGCCCACGGCGATCGCAGCCAGGAGGTAGAGCGGAGTCGCCGACCAGAGATCAACGCCCGTGCCGACCAACCAGGTGTTGAGCCACAACCCGAGCACGTCGAGCGGCCCGGCCACATCGGCCTGGGTGAAGCGATTCGGGCGCAGCGTGAGCGCATACATCAGCCAGGGCAGGGTGCTGACGATTGTCAGGATCTGGGCCCCGATCCAAATGAGACCCGGCTTCCAACCCTGGCGCAGCCCGCGCCGCACCCAGACGACGAGCAGCGCGACGTTGAGCGCCAACGGCGCCAGGATGAAGAGATACAGCGTGTGGATGCCGGCCGAGACCGCCAGACCGTAGCCGAGCAGCGACCGCCAGCCGCCGCGATCGACCCAGGCCGTCGCGCAGGCCAGGGCGACGAGGGCGAGCAACAGCGCGAGCCCGTACATGCGGATCTCCTGGCTGTGCCAGATCGCCGACCGCTGCACTGCGAACAGCGCGAGCGCGAGCACCGCGGCGCGTCGGCCCGCGAGCCGTCGGACGAGGCGATAGCCAACCGCGAGGCTCACCACGCCGAAGAGCGCCGACAGATAGCGCAACGCCAGAGGGCTGTCACCGGTGAGCGCCCGCCAGCCGTGAAGCAGGGCGAAATACAGGATCGGGTGCCCATCTGATGCGATCGCCTGAGGTAGATCGGCGCTTGCCTGACGCGCCATGAAGACCGAGTAGCCCTCGTCGTACCAGACGTTGTGGTCCCCCAACCGATGGACGCGCAGCGCAAAGCCGGCAAGAAAGACGAGCAGGGCCCACTGCCAGGCCTTCGATAATCGCAGTTGGCTCCGGGCGCTCGTCCAGAGGGCTGTCGCGCGCGTCATGGCAGCTCGATCGTCCCGAGTTCGGCGCTGTCACCGAGCGCCGCGCCCGTGGCCGTGATCACGGGCAGACGCTCGCCCGTGATCGGGTCGTACAGGCCGGTCACCAGGGTGTAGACGCCGGCGGGCAGGTCGGCGGGCAGCGCCAGCTTTAGCGCATCCGGCACACGCGCGCCGAGCGGCCAGGCCGTGAAGGGCGGAAAGCCGCCCAGCGGCTCGGCGTCGCCCTGCGCCACGCGGCGTGTCTCGGGCGTCGGGCCAAGCAGGTGGATGAACTGCTTGTACCGCCGATCCGCCAGACGCGTGACCTCCCAACCGAGGGCCACGCGCAACCGGCCCTCAACGACCTGGGCTTCCCAGCTCCGAATCGCCAGCCCGTTTTCGAACAGGATCGTGCTCGATTGCGCCAGCCCTGCCGCGGCGGATGGCAGCGGCCAGGCCGCCGTGACCTCGACCTCGGTCAGCGGCGCGCCGAGCGGCGCACCGCCGAGGCTGTCCGTCAGCTGCAGGGCATAACGCCCGGCGCCGACATAGGGCCGGATCGGGAAGTCGACCTGCTGGCGCACCACGCCAGAACCCGGGGCCGGGAGGGCAAGCGGGATCTCGTCGGCCGTGCCGCCCAGCCAGCCGCTGAGCCGCAGGCCAGGGCCGGGCTGAGGTTCGGTCCCGTCGACGCGCCAGGTCAGGAACAGGCGCAATGTCTCGCCGACCTTGACCTCGGGCAGCGCGCGTTCGACGCTCAGCAACGCATAGCCGGGCGCCGCGGCGAAGAGCGGCGGCGTCTCGGGCGAGACGACCCGATCGAGCGTGGCGGCGCGTTCAGGCGTGCGCGCGAAGACCCATACCTGGGCGTTCGGACCGAAATCCCACCGACGGCTCGCCACGGCCCGCGCCTGATACCAGGCGAGCACGCGTCGCTCGTAGTCCGAGATCAGCGATTCGCGCGTCAACACCAGCCACACGGCGTCGTGTGCATCCCACGCCGGCTGCGCATAGCGTTCGGCTGTCGCTTCGTCGCCGACGAAGACTTCGAAGGGCACATCGCTCCGCGGTCCGCCGCCGAGGGCGTAATCGATGATCGGCCACTCGCGGTTGTTGTGGAGCAGCAGCCCGTCTGCGGGCTGACGGTACGCCTTCACGGTCAGTGCAACCGAGTGAAAGGTGTCGCTGGCATAGCGATCGGTGTAGTAGATCCGGCTCGATGCCGCGAGGCTGAGCAGCACACCGGCGGCCAGCGCGAGACCCGGCGCGCGCCAGCGCTCAACGATCGCGGCCAGCGCGCCACCCAGCGCGATCAGGGCCCAGGGCACGAGCCCGACCAGATACCGTGGCGTCGGCGAAAACGTCAGCTGAAAATCCCAGGGCTGGTTAAGGACCCAGATCAGGCCGATCGTCACGGCCGCGCCGATGCCTGCCGCAAGCCCGACCGCCACCGCCGGCAGCCCGGGGCGACCGCGTCGTTGAAGGGCGAGGCCGCCGGCCAGTGCCAGGCAACCGAGCGCGAGGAGGTACACGGGCCAGTCGGCCCAGGCCGCCGTCGGGTCGGGCGAGGCGCCGAGCAGAAACGTGTTCAACCAGAGCCCCGTCACCTCGAGGAGCCCGATGGGCTGTGCCTCGCTGAAGCGCTCGGGTCTCCGAGGCAGGGCGAAGAGCAGCCAGGGGAGCAAACTGAGCGCAGCAACGACGTGCGCACCGACCCAGCCCCAGACCCGTCGCCCGCGATCGGGCCCAGGCGCCAGCGCCAGCCCAAGGAGCCCGGCCGCGCCAAGCGCGAGTGGCGCCAGCACGAACAGGTAAAGGGTGTGCAGCCCCGTCGCGACCACGGCGACATAGGCCAGCCATGGCCGCCAGCCGCCGCGCGTGAGGTAGGCCAGCATGGCCCACAACGCCAGGACGGCCAGCAGCATCGCCGGCGCATACATGCGGATCTCCTGGCTGTACCACAGCGATGGACGATGGATCGCCAGCAGCGCCGCCGCGGCCAGCCCGGCCCCGCCGCCCAGATACCGCCGGCCCAGCCGAACCGCGGCGGCCAGCGTCACCACGCCAGCCAGCACCGATGGGAAGCGCAAGGCGTAAGCGCTCTCGCCCGCCACAGCGCGCCAGCCGTGCAGCACGGCGAAATAGGCCGGCGGATGGACGTCGAGCGCCGTCTCTTCGGGCAGTTCAGTCAGCGGCTGGCGGGCCATGAACACCGAAAAGCCCTCGTCGTACCAGAGGTTCTTGTTGTCGAGCCGATAGGCGCGCAACCCAAAGCCGAGCACGATCACGGCCAGGGCAAGGTGCCAGATGCGCCAGCGCGGAAGCAAGCGATGCATCCCGAGATTATAGGCCGGGTGTGCTGAGCCCAGCGCCTGGATGAAAACCGGGCCATCGTCAGCACACCTGTTCGAGAGGATATAATCTCGGACGTATGACCGTCTCGGATCAACTTCGCGCCAAACTCGACACACTGCCGACCAAGCCCGGGTGTTATCTCTACCATGACGCCCAGGGCCGGATCATCTACGTCGGCAAGGCCATCAACCTGCGCAATCGCGTCCGCTCGTATTTCCACGAGAGCGTCGACTCGGCCAAGACGCGCGAGCTTGTCCGGCACATCGCGGATCTTGAGTACATCGTGGTCGGTTCGGAGCTCGAGGCCCTGATCCTCGAGATGAACCTGATCAAGAAGCACAGGCCGAAGTACAACATCCGCCTCAAGGACGACAAGCGCTACCCGTACATCAAGATCCACGCCGCCGACCCGTTCCCCAAGGTCACGGTGACCCGGCGCATGGAGGACGACGGCGGCCGCTACTTCGGCCCATACACCAGCGCCTGGGCCGTCTACCAGACGCTCGACGTCGTGCGCCGGATCTTTCCCTACCTCACCTGCGACCGTGTCATCACCGGCCAGGATCCGCGCGCCTGTTTGTTTTACGACATCAAGCTCTGTCAGGGGCCGTGCATCGGCGCCGTCACGCAGGACGAGTACCGGGCCATGATCGACGACCTCGGTCGCTTCCTGCGCGGGCACACCGAGCCGGTCGTGGCCCGCATCCGGAGCGAGATGGCGAAGGCGGCGGCCGAGCTTGCCTTCGAGCGGGCTGCGCAACTCCGCGATCAGCTGCTGGCGATCGAGCGGATCGTCGAGAAACAAAAGGTGGTCACGACCGAGCAGATGGACAGCGATGTGATCGCCTTCGCCCGCGACGAGCGCACGGCCTGTGTGCAAGTCTTCTTCGTGCGCGCCGGGAAGCTGATCGGCCGCGAATACTTCGTGCTCGAGGGCACCGAGGAGGCCGCCGACGTCGACGTGATGACGCAGTTCGTCGAGCAGTTCTACAGCGAGGCCGCGTACGTGCCCTCCGAAGTCGTGCTGCCCGACGACATGCCCGAGGCCGAGATCGTCACTCAGTGGTTGCGCAGCCGGCGGGGCGAGAAGGTGCTGCTCACCGTGCCGCGGCGCGGCGTCAAGGCCGATCTGGTCAAGATGGCGGCCGAGAACGCGGCCGACACGCTGACCACGCTCAAGGCCGAGTGGGACGCCGACACGGTGCGCCAGGAGCAATCGCTGGCCGAGCTGCAGAGCGCGCTCGGGCTGGCCAAGCCGCCGAACCGCATCGAGTGCTTCGACATTTCGAACACGCAGGGCGTGGCCATGGTCGCGGCGATGGTGGTCTTCGAGCAGGGCGTGCCACGCAAGCAGCACTACCGCACCTTCAACATCCAGACCGTCGAGGGCCCGAACGACTTCGCCTCGATGCACGAGGCGCTCACGCGCCGCTTCCAGCGCTACCTCGACGCCTCACGGCCGGCCGTCGACGTGCCCAACCTGCCAACCCGGCCGGGCAAGAAGGCCGATGAGAGCTTCGCGCGTCTGCCCGATCTGCTGATGATCGACGGCGGCAAAGGCCAGCTCGGCGTCGCCGTCGAGGTGCTTCAGGAGCTCGGGCTGAGCGAGGCGGTGCCGGTCTGCAGCCTGGCCAAGCAGCAGGAAGAGATCTTCCGGCCCGGGCGCTCCGACAGCATCCTGCTCCCGCGTCGCTCGCCCGCGCTCTATCTGGTGCAGCGTGTGCGCGACGAGGCGCATCGTTTCGGCATCGGCGCGCACCGCACCCGGCGCAACAAAATCGGCCTGGCGTCGCAGCTCGACTCGATCCCGGGGATCGGCCCCACACGCCGGCGCGCGCTGCTGCGTCGCTTCGGCTCGCTCGAGGGCATCCGCGCCGCCAGCCTCGAGGATCTGCTCACCGTCTCCGGCATGACCCAAAAATCGGCCGCCGCGGTGAAGAATCATTTGTGAAGGCGCGGCAGGCTGAGGCGACCGGGGCACCCGGTCGCCTCAGCCTGCCGCGCCTTCCTGAGCTTCAGGGCGTCAGGACTTCGACGTCGGTGACGAGGATGGTGTTGCAGCCGGCATCCTGCCAGTAGGCGCCGGTGGGCACCCCCGAGCTGTTGAGGTAGTCGATGCGCAAGATCTCGGGGCCCGCGATGCTCACCTCTTGCCAGCTGGCGAGGCCGAGCAACTCGTCATAGATCGCCTCGTCGAGCGGCAGGATGTGAAGCAGATTGATCGTGCCCGCAGGCTGGAAGTCGGCCCACCAGCTGAAGTGGTGATCGAGGACGTTGGTATTGACGTGGCGTGAGTCGGCGTAGTCGCCGGTCGTGACAAGTACGTCGTGCGTGACAAACGGCAGCGCGGCGTCGCGCCAGTGCTCGACGTGCCGAACAATGCCGACAAACGTGGTGCGTGGCCGGGGCTCGTAGGCGATGGACCAGCTCTGGCCGCTGCTCACCTGGGTCAGCCGTTTGTAGTTGTCCGTGAAGGCCAGATCGGCGAAATCCGGCCGGGCCAATCCCCCCAGATCCGAATTGCTGCGCGCGAGCTCCCAACCCAACAACCCGGTCACGCCGACGAACAACAGGGCAGCCACGATCCACATGCGGCCCGGGATCTCCAGTGCGGCCGCGATCGGCGCAAGCAACCAGTCTGAAGCGACATCTGATTCGGGGTCGTCGATGCTCAGCGGCGGGGCGGAGAGGCGCATGTACAGACGATAGTGCCGTCTGGCTGGGGCTGTGGGTTGGTCATGGCGGGCGCTGGATGGCCCAGGTTGTGGGCTGCTACAATCGGCCAGCAGCCTGTGTCGGTGACCGATAACCGGTTGCGCTTATGGAAAGCCCCAACCCTCAGACAGAGTCAACCGGCGACATCGCGCGCGGCGCCTCCTGGATCGCCCTGGGCAATATCTCGAGCCGCGTGCTCGGCTACGTGCGTGAGGCGGTCAAGGCCGGGTTATTCGGCACGGGCGCGCACGTCGATGCCCTGCAGCTGGCGCTGACTGTGCCCAATCAGGTGTACGACCTCGTGACCGGCGGCCTGGTCAATTCGGCGCTGGTGCCGGTGTTCAGCGCCTATGCTACAGAGGGGCGTGATCGGCGGGAGCTTTGGCGCCTGGCCGGCGCCGTGCTGACCGTGGCGGCGGCGGGCGTCAGCGCGTTGGTGGCTGTGCTGATCCTGCTGGCGCCGGCACTGGTGAGCCTCCTCGGTCGTGAGCACAACCCGGCCGCCCAGGCCCAGGCCGCCGATCTGCTGCGGTTGATGCTTCCGGCCGTGGTGTTGATGAGCCTGGCAGGCGTGTTGACCAGCCTGTTGTACGCACTCAAACGTTTTTCGCTCCCGGCCTTCAGCACCACGGTCTTCAACGCCGGGATCGTGATCGCCACGGTACTGCTGGCCGGGCGGCTCGACGTGGCTGCGATGGCCGTCGGCCTTCTGTTCGGCGCAACGCTGCAGGTCGTGCTGCAGCTGCCCGGGATCCGCGACGGCCTCACGGCGCTGCGCCTCTGGCCCGACCTGGGCCACCCCGGGCTGCGACGCGTGCTCAGGCTCTATTTGCCGATCGTGGTCAGCACGATCATCTCTCAGCTCTCGATCTACTTCGCCCTGGGCGTCGCCTGGGAGTTCACGGGCGCGATCGGGTGGATGAACTACGCGACCACGCTGTACCAGCTGCCGCTCGGCCTGGTCGGGGTCGCTGTGTCGTCGGCCGTGCTCCCGACCTTGGCGCGGCAGGCTGCCGGGGGGCAGGAGATCCGTCCGACGCTGGTGCAGGGGCTCAACCTTGTGCTTGGCCTGATCGTGCCGGCGACTCTCGGCCTGTTCGTGCTTGCCGAGCCCGTCGTCGCGACGGCCTTCGAGCGCGGCCAGTTCACGGCTGCCGACACGCAGGTGACCGCGGCCGTGCTCCAGATCTTCCTCTCGGGGCTGAGTTTCGCCGCTGTTGATCTGCTGTTGATCAACGCCTTTTATGCCCAGCAGAACACGTGGACGCCGTCGCTGGTCGGCGTGCTCACGGTCCTCATCTACATCGGCGCGACGCTGATCTTCCGCGGGCCATTCGGCTTCTACAGCCTGATGATCGCCGATGCGCTCAAACAGATCGTGCACGCCTGCGTCACTGGCTGGCTGCTTTCGCGCCGCATCGGTGGTTTCCGAGGCAGCGGATTGTGGCCGACGCTTGGCCGTATCCTGCTGGCCGGCGTTGCGATGAGCCTGGCGACGCAGGCCAGCCTGCTGGCCGTCAGCGCGCTGCCGCTTCCGGCCGGTGTGTGGGGCCACCTGCTGCAGGCGGGTCTCCCCGGCCTCGTGGGGGCCGGGCTCTATCTCTGGCTGGCACAACGCCTGGGGATCGGTGAGGTCGCCTGGCTCGTCGCTCAGATCCGGAGCCGCCTCCGGCTATAATGAAGGGTCCACATGAACGATAAGCGTTCACTTCCTCCTGAGCTCTACACCGAGGAGTACTTCCTCAACGCCTGCGAGGGCTTCACCGAGTTCACTGAGAGCCAGGGCCAGCGGCTCTCGCGCCGGCTGAACGCCGCCTTCGCGGTGGCCGAGGTCCGCTCGGGCATGCGCGTGCTCGACCTGGGCTGCGGCCGCGGCGAGATCGTGCGGCATTGCGCCGAGCTGGGTGCGGCCGCTTATGGCGTCGACTACTCGCCGGTGGCGCTCGACCTGGCGCGCACGATGTTGGCCGGCGAGCAGACGCTCCACGCCCCGACCGGTCTGGCGCGTTCGGACGCCAAGCTGATGCCCTTCCCGGACGGCGCGTTCGATCGAGTGTTGATTTTCGACGTGGTCGAGCACCTCTTCCCGTGGGAGCTCGACCTTTGTCTGCGGGAGTCGCGCCGCGTGCTCAAGCCCGGCGGCATGATCGTGGTGCACACCGCCCCGAACGTCTGGTACGACCGATATGCGTATCCGCTTGTGCGCGGGGTCCGGGTGTTGATGGGGCAGGGCGCGCAATATCCGCGCGACCCACGGCTGTTGAATGTCGCCGCCAACGCCGACGTACACGTCAACGAGCAGAGCCAGTTCAGCCTTGCAGCCAACCTGCGTCGCGCCGGCTTTCGCGCGGTGCGTGCCTGGCTCGAGTCGCCGCCGCAGAACCGCCAGGAGAGCGGCCTGTTCCGCCTGGCGCGCAAGGTGCTCTTCGGCCTGCCGCCGTTTCGTTACTTCTTCGAGCGTGAGGTGTTTGCGGTCGGGACGAACCAGGCCTGATCGCATTGTTCTGCACGAGAGGGTGAACCGCGAAGACGCGAAGAGCGCCAAGCGATTTCTTGGCGCTCTTCGCGTCTTCGCGGTTACTCCTACGTCCTCACATCGTGTGCCGGAAGTACGCGATCACCTCATCCAGCGTCTCGTCCAACCGGGTCGTCGGCGCCCAGCCGATCGCGGCCTTGATCTTGTCGATCGCGGGCACCCGGCGGAGCATATCCTCAAAACCCACCTCGTAGGCCTGGTCGTAAGGGATCAGGCGGACCTCGCGTGAGGCCCCGGGCACGCGCGCCGCGATACGCTCGGCCAGCTGGCGGATCGTGACTTCTTCCTGCGAGCCGATGTTGAAGATCTCGCCCTCGGCGGCCGGCGTGGCGGCCAGGGTCGTCACGGCCCTGACGACATCGCGGACGTTGCAGAAGCAGCGCGACTGGTTTCCGTCGCCGTACACGGTGAGCGGCTCGCCCTTGAGCGCCTGAGCCACAAGCCGCGGGATGACCATGCCATAACTGCCCGATTGGCGCGGCCCGACCGTGTTGAAGAAGCGACAGATCACCACGGGCACGCCGAATTGCTTGTGATAGGCCAGCGCCAGGAACTCGTCGATCGCCTTCGACTCGGCGTAGCTCCAGCGGCTCTTTGTGGTCGGGCCGAGCACGCGATCGTCGTCTTCGTGATAGGGCACGGCCGCGCTCTTGCCGTAGACCTCGGAGGTCGAGGCCAACACGAGTTTGCGGCGATAACGCCGCGCCAGCCGCAGCGCGACCTCGGTCGCCTGCAGGTTTGTCTCGATCGTCCAGACCGGGTCGCGCACGATCAACTCGACGCCGACCGCCGCCGCCAGGTGGAAGATCACGTCGGATTCGCTGACCAGCCGATCCATCACCGTCTCGTTGGCCGCGCTCTCGAACACGAATTGGAAGTCGGGCCGTTCGGCGAGGTGGGCGATGTTCTCGAAGCGCCCGGTCGACAGATTGTCGACGGCCACGACCCGCGCACCCGAACCGAGCAGGGCCTCGGCCAGATGGCTCCCGATGAAACCGGCGCCGCCTGTGATGAGGGCGCGTGGAGGCGTCAGGCGTCGGGCGTCGGGCGTCAGCGGGGCGTGTTCAGTGGGCATGGGCGTCTTTCAACAGACCGACAGAGCTATCGGAAAGGATACGTTGAAGAGCGGAGGATGCAACCCGGGTTTGATGGGCTCATCGTGGCCAACAACCGGCGCGGGGGCGTCACTGACGCCTGACGCCTGACGCCTGACGCCTGTCATCCGACGCCTGACGCCTACTCTCGACCACGATCTCCCCAGGGTGCATCCGGCGAATGCGCCAGAGGTCCCGGAACATGTTGATCACGCCCTCGAGGAAGCGCACCTTGCTGCCGGGCATGTCGGCCCAGGCCACCGGGAACTCGACGATACTCAACCCGGCGCGCTCGGCGAGGTACAGGATCTCGACGTCGAACATGAAGCGGTCGACGCGGCTGAGGTCAAAGAGCTGGCGCGCCACGCCGCCGCGGAAGGCCTTGAACCCGCACTGGGTGTCATGCAGCCCGCGCAGCCCAACCAGGGCATGCTTGATCTCGTCGAAGATGCGCGAGGCGATCCGGCGCCCGAGCGGCGGGCGTTGACGGATATCGGCCTCGGGCAGCCCACGCGAGCCGATGACGATGTCGGCGCCGCTGACAGCCAGGCGTTCGAGGATGCGCGGGATCTCGCTCAGCGGGGTGGAGAGGTCGGCGTCCATGAAGATCACGGGGTCGCCGTGCGAGTCGAGCACGCCGGTGCGTACCGCATAGCCTTTGCCGCGGTTGGTCTTATACGTGATCAACCGCGCCCGCGGCTCATGCGCGATCGCCGCCCTGACCACGTCGGCCATGCCATCCTGGCTGCCGTCATCGACGATGATCAGTTCGAAATCGGGCGTGTGCCGATTCAAAAAGGCGAGCACCTCCGCCAGACCCTGGCCGAGGCGCTCGCGTTCATTGTAAGCCGGGATGACGACGGAGAGCATTGTTGATTGCTGATTGCTGATTGTTGATTGTTGATTGCTGATCGGCCTGGCTGCCCCGCGCATCAAGACACGCATCGCTGCTGTCGCCAATCAGGAATCAGCAATCAACATTCAGCAATCATAAATCCTGCTTGACCCGCTCCAGCAGCGCGAACGACAGACAGTGATCGAGGATCATGTGCACGTCCTCTTGCTGGCCGATGCGGTCGCTGGGCGCGATGACCTTGTGGTCGGCGAGTTGGGCGAGCTTGCCGCCCGGCCGCCCGCAGAAACCGATGATCGTCGCGCCGCGGGATTTGGCGTACTCGACGGCCTTGACCACGTTGGGCGAGTTGCCCGAGGCCGAGATCGCGATCAGGGCGTCGCCGTCTGCCATCAGGTTCATCAGCGGCTCGACGAACACGTCGTGATAGGAGGCGTCGTTGCCGACCGCGGTCATGAACGGCACATTGTCGGTCAGCGCAATCGCCTTGAAGCGCGGCTTGCCGGGCACGATCGTGAACTTGTTGAGGTCGTTCATCATGTGCGAGGCGGTCGCGGCCGAGCCGCCGTTGCCGATGATGAAGATCGTGCGCCCGGCTGCGCGTGCGGCCATCAGCGCGTCGGCGACCGCGCGCACTTCGTCGCGCGACAGCTCGCGGATCACGGTTTCGAGTTCGGTGAGGTAAAGGTCAATGGAGTCCATGGGTTAGTCGGGTAGTCGGTTAGTCGGTTAGTCGGTTAGTCGGTTAGTCGGGTGGTCGGGTAGTCAGGTAGTCGCGTAGTCGGTTAGTCGCGTAGTCGGTTAGTCGGGTAGTCGCGTAGTCGGAGGCGCATCAACAAAGAGGACTACCCGACTACTAGACTACTAGACTACCTGACCGCCCCCAATTTCTTCATATGCTCCCGCGCGGCCTGGCTATAGTTGCCGAAATCGGGCTGGCTGCCGGCCCAGGCGATGTAATCGCGGCAACTGCGTTGCGGGTCGCCCTGCGGACGCCAGCCGAGCGCCTGAAGCTTGTCGATCGCCGAAAAGATGTGGCGTGTGTCGCCGAAACGGTACTCGCCCGGGATCACGGGCTCGAGCTCGGGGCGGCCGGCGGCCTCGGCCATGATCCGCGCGAACTCGAGCACGGTCCAGGTGCGGCCGGCGCCGACGTTGAAGGCCTGGTAGTCGGCGCGCGGGTCCTCGAGCACGAGCGCGTTGGCGGCGGCGACGTCGCCGACATAGACGTAATCGCGCAGCTGCAGCCCGTCCTCGTAGATCACGGGACGCTCGCCGGCCAGGGTCTGCATGGCGAAGATGCGCAGCGCGCCCGAGTAGGCGTTGCGGAACGATTGGCGCGGCCCCTGGACGATCGAATAGCGCATGCCGACCGATGGGATGTCGTAGCGTCGGCCGAGGTTGAGCGCGATCTGCTCCTCGGTGTACTTGCTGATCGCGTACGAGTTGTGCGGGCGGACTCCGCTCTCGTCGGTGAAACCGGGCTTGAGCGGGGCCCCTGTGTCGGGGTCAAGGATCTCCCAGACGTGGCGGGTCAACTGGTCGGCCGGGCGCTGGCCGGGGTAGAACGGCTGGCCGTCGGCGCGCAGATACTTGCCCTCGCCGTATACGGCCTGCGAGCTGGCCACCACGACTTTGCGGATCGGGAGCTTGCGATCGACGATGATCTCGTAGAGCAGGGCGGTGCTGACCGCGTTGACGTGGAAGAACTTGGAGAAGTCGGGCAGATAGTCTTGATACGCGGCCAGGTGGAAGACCGCGTCGACGCCGACCAGCGCCTGTTCCCAGGCGGCCCGGTCGCGGACATCACCGACCAGGAACTCCACATCCGCCGGGATGTAGTCGGGTTTCTGTCTGTCGCGGTGCACGGGGGGCTCGAGCGCATCGAGGATGCGCACCTCGTGCCCGCGCGCCAGCAGCAAATCCATGGTATGCGAGCCGATGAACCCGGCGCCGCCTGTGATAAGGACCTTCATGCGTGATCTCGTTCGCTATAATGCGGCCCAATGGCACCAATCAACTCGGCGCTTCCCCAGCGCCGTCCCGCGCTCTTTCTGGATCGGGACGGCGTGCTGATCGAAAACAAATCGGATTATGTCCGCTCGGTGGGCGAGGCCATTCCCCTGGCCGGGGCGTTCGAGGCCCTTGGCCACCTGCGCAGACACAGGCCCGAGCACCTTGTGATCGTCGTCACCAACCAGGCCGGGATCGGAAAAGGCATTATAACCCACGCAACTGTGGAGGCGATCCATGCGCACCTGGCGCGCTGGGCGCGGGCCGCGGGCGGCCGGATCGATGCGTTCTATACCTGCCCTGAGCGAAACGACGAACCTCAACGGTGCCGCAAGCCGGCGCCGGGCATGCTGCTCCGGGCGGCCCGGGAGTGGTCGATCGATCTCTCGCGTTCGGTGATGGTAGGGGATGCCGTAACCGACGTCCAGGCCGGCCTGGCGGCCGGGGTCGCGCCGCTGCTCGTGCGCACCGGCCGTGGCGCCCACGAGGCGGGGCGCCTTGCGGCTGCCGGCCTGGGGGCAGTGCCCGTGGTGCCCGACGTCGCCGCCGCCATCGAGCGCGTAATAGCTTTGTCGCCCGATCCCTGAGGTCCCCGCTCCTCGCCCCCGCCTACGTCCCCTTCAGCCGCAGCACCACGCCCACCGTGTTCAGCAGGATCGAGCTGTCGAGCCAGGGCGACATGTGCTTGACATAGTACAGGTCCCACTGCAGCTTGCGGACATTATCCTGCAGCGTGCTGGCGTAGCCGTAGTTGACCTGGGCCCAACCGGTGATGCCGGGCTTGACCAGCAGACGGGCGCGGAAGAGCGGCTGCTCGCGTTCGAGTTCAGTGAAGAACTCGGGGCGTTCGGGGCGCGGCCCAACAAGGCTCATCTCGCCGCGGAGCACGTTCAGGAACTGGGGCGTCTCGTCGAGCCGGGTTCGGCGTAGAAAGCGACCGACGCGCGTGATGCGTTCGTCGTTCTCGACCGCCCACTGCGCCTGGCCGTTCTCGGCGTCGGTGACCATCGTGCGGAACTTGAGGATCGTGAATGGCCGGCCGTTGCGGCCGAGGCGGACCTGGTTATAGAACACGGGTCCGCCGTCTTCAAGCCGGATCGCCAGGGCGATGAACGGCGTCGCGACGAGGACGACCAAGAGGCCTACCAGGCCGCTGACGATATCGATAAAGCGCTTGGCTGCAAAGTACAGGGCGTGTTGCATCGCGTCGCTGGCGGGGCCGCTGAGCCATTGCACGTCGAGGTGCTCCAGTGGGACCCGGCCGGTGAGGTCCTCGAACAGGGTGCTCATGCGGATGATCGGCAGGTTGCGCGCCTGGCAGTCGAGCAGGGCCTGGAACATCCCCGGGTTGAGTTCGCCCGAGATCGCCAGCACGATCTCGGAGACATCGTGCGCCTCGATCACCTGCAGCACCTGGGTGTGGTCGCCCAGGACACGGAACCCTTCCTGAAGCTGGCCATGCTTGGCCCGGTCATCGTCGATTACGCCGACGATGGTGGAAAGCGGGCTGGCGGTCTCGCGGAGCGCTTCGAGAATGGCCTGCCCGGCGCGGCCGGCTCCGACGATCAGCAGCCTGTGCTGCAGCGCGGGCAACGAGAACAAGCGGACATAGGCCGCGCGCCAGGCCAGGGTCGAGAGACTGACCAGGCCCACGAAGTACAGCACGACCAGCCGTGGCAACGGCGTCGGCTGCGCGAAGAAGAACAGGATAATGTAGAACAGCAAGCTGATTAGAGCCGCTGCGAACACCTCGCGCCAGGCGTGGCGTGGTTGCGGCAGCCGCTGCAGGTTGAGGAAGACGGAGCTTATCGTGAGCCAGAGCGTTGGCAGGGCAATGAGCCAGAATAAGCGCTCGGCGAAGAAGGCGCCAAGCGAGGGCCCCGTGTCGGAAAGCGACCAGATCCAGACCGCGCCTGCCGAACACAGGAGGGCGACCAGGATATCCCCGAACCCGATCAACCAGCGGCGTTCGATCAGCCGCAAGCTGGGCGAGATGCGCAGGGATTGTGCCGTCGAAGGAGCTGTCATAACTCAAGAATTATCGCACGCGGGTCGTTTGGCCACGTTGACGGAGGCAGAATCCGACAGCTGCCTGCGTCCAGATTATGCGCTTCTCGTTCGTTACGCGGTACAGGTCAGTCCGAGTCGGACTGTACACATATACAGGTCGATCCACCCAGGTGACTTAATACCGACTTCTATACCATCAGCATACGGACTGCAGCAAGGCGGGACATTTTCTGTATCCCTTATTCTACCTGTCTCTGAGATTGCCTGAGGCCGTGCTTCGCTCAGCCAGGCTCCGACAGGCGCGCGCTCCATCTCGGAGTGTCGTGGCCGAGGTATGTGGAGCGTGCTAGGTCAAGGGATGTCGCTCAGTGGCGCACTGTGACGGTTTGCTGTAGTTGTCGATCTGATCAAGGCGCGGATCCGTGCGCGTGGTCTTGAGAATAGATAACGATGCTTGGCGAAAAACCATGCCAGGCCAACGAGATGGCCGATACCGGTTTGTGAGAAGAAACCCTTCACCGATCGGGTCATCCGCTGCTCGGCGTGCAAGATCGTTGCAGCGGGTTGGTACGCGACGCGCCAACCTGCGCGCCACATCCGCAGGCACAGGTCTATGTCTTCGGGCCCGTAGAAGATGCGTTCATCAAACAGGCCGATCTCGGCAAGGGCGTCGCGGTTGAGAAGTTGGGCGGCTCCGATCACGTAATCAACGTAGCGCAGGTGGTCATGAGACCAGTGAGCCAGGTTCTCCGAGGCGAGGTAACCCTGCGTGTGAAGCTCTGTGCGCTGACGCAAGATCTTGCTGAAGACGGTCGGGAAGCGACGCGCAGAGAGTTGCAGTTGGCCATCCAGCCCGATCAGCCTGGGCGCCACGACCCCGGCGACAGGCTGGTCGCGCGCCGTCTGAAGCAGGGTATCCAGGCTGCCAGGTTGCGGAACCGTGTCGATGTCCAGGATGAGGACGTAGCGACCACGGCTGTCATTGATGCCTTGGTTTCGCGCCGCACCGACCCCGCGATTCTGCCGGTTCTCGATAATGTGGACCCAAGGCATGTGTTGCCGTATCCACGCCACGCCCCCATCTCGAGACCCGTTGTCGACCACGATGACCTCATGGGCAATTGTCGGTAATTGAGCCTGGAGCGCGGAGAGGCACCCCGGGACATAGCGCTCCGAGTTGTATGTGAGCAGGACGATCGAGAGCAAGGGCGTGTCGGCCACGTGAGGATTCTACCCCGCCAGATCCCGGGGCGAGCCCAATTCAAGGATCACGATCCAACTCCAGCGCCTGACCCAGGGTACGGCCCGAAACAGTGCCTGATCGCTGCGGTGTAGGAAGCCCAGCAGCCTCGAGAACCAGGGCGTCCTCCGGAAGGGGACAGCCAGCAGGGTCAGCAGATGGAAGTGTGACGATTGCACATCAGCGAAGTAGTGCCGGGCAGCCTTGAGTTCGGGCAGCCGCAAAGGATGTTCATCAGCGGACCGCAAGGCGGGTGTCAGCCGACGGAAGAGGTTGATCACCGGGTTGTGGCCAAGAGGCTCGATGAAGAAGGCCCGCCCGCTGGGTCGCAGGACGCGTGCGAGGCTGCGAAACGCCCGTTCGAGTTCAAGGTGATGAAGGATGCTGATCCCGGTGACGACATCAAAGGAGGCCGGAGGGAGTTCGCCCAGGTCCGCTGCATCCATGCGTAGAAAACGCACGCGCCCGCCCCTCTCCGCGGCGGTCTGTTGAGCGCGGGCGATACCCTCGTCGGAGATGTCGATCGCCGTCACCCGTGCGCCGAGGCTCTCCCAGAAGAGCGCGACCTCTCCGGTTCCGCAACCGATCTCGAGCAGGTCTGCGCCGGCGCAATGCGCTAGGACTTTTGTGTTGTACGCCTGTTCGAGATGAGCATTGATGCTGTAGTAGCCCGTCAGGGCCGCTCGATCATGGGCCTGCTGACTAAAGCGTTGATTGTGAAACCGTCGCTCACGTTCGACCTGATCCGTCATGGTGTTGTGTCCGTGGGGTTACTTCAATAGCCAGTGGAGACTTTTATAGATGCGCCCGGTGAGTGGGATGATGAAGTCGAATCCATGGCGGATCGCCCAGTAATAAATAGGTCGGAAGACGCGCTTCTTCGCAATATAGACCCAACCGCGCCACCGGCCCTGACCCGATGCTTCGACATGCGCCAGGTCTACCCGACCGCCGCGCAGGCGCTCCTGCAGGCGTTCATGCCGGATGTCATCGGCCACACGCCTGGCCAGCTGTTGAGCCTCGGTGGCCTCCAGCCGTGGGCGAGGTGCGCTTGCGTTGAGCGCGATCGCCCGCTGTACGGCCGACACGAAGTGGTCGGTCGTGGCCTGGATGTTGAACACGGCTTCGATGCGCTGGCGGCCCGCGGCGCCCATGGCCGCGCGGCGGGCCGGGTCGCTCAGGAGCTCGGCCACCGCACCGACGTAATGTTCGCGTTCATGTTCACCCAGTGGGATCAGATACCCGGTCTCGTCGGTGACCAACTCGGGCTGTCCGCCGACGGCTGCCGCGACGACGGGCAGGCGCATGGCCATGCCCTCGTAGACGGCCAGCGCGATCCCCTCATTCTGGGTCGGGAGCAGCACCACGTCGCTGGCGGCGTACAGCGCCGGCATCTCTTCTGCCGGGATCGATCCGAGAAGATGCACGACATCCTCAAGATGGAGGCGCCGGATCGCCGATTCAACGAGGCCGCGCTGTGGGCCATCCCCGGCGATCAAACAGATGAAGCGCTGTCCATCGCGCTTGAGCCGTTCCAGGATCTCGAGCAGGAAGCGCGGGCGTTTTTGCGGCTCGAGTCGGGCAGGGAAGAGCAGGGCTGGAACATCCTCAACCAGGCCAAAGCGGGTGCGTGCCGCCGATCGCGCATACCGCGCAGGATCCAACACCGTGCAATCCTGCCCCATGTAGACCACATCGATCCGGTCGGCTTCCGCGCCCTGGTCCACCATCCAGCCCTTGACCTGTTGCGCGTTGACAAGATTGAGATCCAGTGATTGCTGGTTCTCGGCCCCGATCCGGGTGAACCCGCCGTTCAGCCATTCGGTCACGACCATGTGGTTGTAGTCGAGAAAGGCCGTGTCTGGGCAGTGGGCCCGGAGGTAGGGCAGGCAGGCATAACCGAGCATCGAATTGCTGATCATGACCGCGTCGATGGAGCGGGATCGGATCAGGTGTTTAAGGAATGCGGGTTGCAGCTCGGGCGTCAGGAACTTCGGCAGGCTGAACAGATCCGGTGTGTGGGTCGCGAAAGTCTCGCGCCACGGGTCGGGGTGCTCGATCGTGGTCGCGATCGTCACGTGCCAGCCGCGTTGGGTGAGTTGCTGGGTGAGGTTGAGGTTGAATCGGTCGGCGCCGCCAAGCGCCAGCCAGGGCACGATCAAGAGCAAGCGCGGCCTGGCGCTGCCGACGACGGGGATCGGCCCGAAGGCGTCGGGCTCCTTCGCCGTGGCCTCGGCGGGTTTGAGCCGGGGAATTCCGTGTTTCCAGAGATCTGGATATCGCTCGCGCAACTCCCGCCGAAAGCGTTGACGCTTCTGCGGATCATCGCGATTTGGCCAAAACGTGGCCTGTGGATGGATGCGATAGTGCAGGAGCACCTCGGCGATGGTTCCGCCCCAGAAGCCGTGTGCGGCCATTTTCAGCCAGTAATCCCAGTCCTCCATCCCGCCGCGGATGGCCTCGGTATGACCGCCGATGGCCCGATCGGCCGCGCGGCGGATCACGGCGATGGGGTTGGTCTGGTTATCGGCGAGGAAGTCGCGCCCGGCCTCGAAGCCGCGCGTCCAGAGGTACTCCTTCGCCCCGAACGCGCGCACCCAGGCGTTGACGAAGCTCCACTCGGGGTGGCAGGCCAGCGCCCAGACGGCCTTCTCGATGAACGTCGGGTCGATCCGGTCGTCGGCGTCGAGCTGCAGCACCAGGTCGGTGCGGGCCTCGGCCATGCCGGTGTTGCGTGCGGCAGCCAGGCCGCGGTTCTCGGCGTGCGTGATCACGCGGATCGTGGGGTGACCGGCCCATCCCCGGATCGCGGCCAGCGATTCGGCCCGGGTCGAGCCGTCATCGATCAGCAGCACCTCGGCCGGCGGCAGCGTCGAGGCCAGCGCCGACCGCACGGCCTCAGAGAGATGCTGCGGATCCGGGTTGTAGCAGGGGATGGCGACGGTGACAGGCTGGACGAAGGGCGCGGGGGCGGCGGTCATTGGCCTGATGATACCGGGAGTCTTGACCCACGTCATCGGGCCAATGCGGACGGGGCTCGACGAATGCCCTCGAGCGCATCGAGTGTGCGCCTGGCGACATGCGGCCAGAGGTGCCTGGCCAACACGGTTTGGTGACCGGCTGAGCCCACGGCCAGGGCAAGTGCGGGTTGAAGCAGGAGTTGCGCGATCCTGCGCGCCATACCTTCGGCATCGGCTTCGAGCCAGCCGTTGTGGTCGTGCTGGATGATCGAGCGGAAGGGGCCGCACGCCGCGTTCGCGATCACGGGCTTGCGCCGCGCCCAGGCTTCGAGAATCGTCAGGCCGAAGCTCTCGCTAGTTGAAGGGTTGATGAGCACATCGCAGGCATCGAGCGCATCAAGAACTTCGGAGCGCGATAGCGCTCCAAGGAATAGGCCCTCATCCGGTCGCAGCGGCCGACGATCGATGTCTGCACCAATCACGATCAGCCTGAGCTCCTGTGCAGACGCATGTGACGCGCGTGCGCGTTGGACCGCCTCGATGGCCATGCGGTATTTTTTTCCAGCTTCTTTGCGTCCGAGGAAGAGCGCGATAGGCGCGTCGCCCAGTTCATGGCGTTCTCGAAAGCGAGCGCCTGAGATTGAAGGCGCCAGAATGTCAGCCGGGTCCACTCCGGCGCCGATGACGTGGACGTTGGGGTGCTCGAACGTCTCATGGAAGATCCTGGCCTCGGCCTCCGTCAGCGCCAGGATCGCATCGGCCTGGCGGTAGTGGCTCACCCAGCGCGGCAGACTGTTGAGCGGATCATCGGCGTGGAAGAGTGGAATGAGCGCGACCGGCTTGTTTCGCCACATCGCTTTCTCTATCGCTTTGCTTGCCAGGCCAAGCGGTGCATAGGCGGCAAGCACGACCTCGGCGTTTGCCAGGGATCGATCAAATGCCGGAATCAATCCTGGCGCGGTGGGACCTAATCCTGCCAGGATGTATTTTTCAAGTGGGGGAGGCCAATGGATAGTCTGCCATCGGCGATGATCCGCGCCCAGCGCGCGGGCTTGTTGTATACGAGGTCGCATCAGGATATGCCCCAAACGCGTACCTAGTCGCCATAATAACTTTGGCATCGGGTCGATGGTGGCATAGGTGTGCAAGACTAATCCACGTAGTGTGCGTCTTGAGGTCGGGTGCGCAGATGGCCATCGGTATGACCAGGCCGATGTGGGTTGAGGGTGGCCGGCATTTGTAGCCAACCAGTCTCCGCAAATATCAGCACCAGCAATTGCGTAGGCCAACCTCCCTGTAAATCGTGTCGCGCCATCGGACCCATTGGGGTCGATACAGGGCGAGATCGCTGACACTCTCGGGAGTGAGGAATTGTCTGTCATTTGCGACGATAATCATGATGCGCAGAGTGTGGTTGCCTTGACCCTCTACTAAGTACAGGATACTATTGATCTCGTCAATGGCATGAAAGAAAGACTCGCTCCGAAAGAGGTGAGATGCAGGGGCGTCGACGGTCACTCAATCCTGTGCGGGTTGTACAAGGTCTTTGGCATCATCGCGACTTGATTCGCCAGATGGTAAATCGCGAGATAAGCCAACGCTATCGAGGTACCGTGTTGGGTTTTGCTTGGTCCTTGATTGTGCCCTTAACATCGCTGGCTATCTACACGTTTGTGTTTTCGGGCATTTTCCGGAGCAATTGGCGACCGGGCATCCAGAATTCCACGGGCGACTATGCATTAACTCTATTTGCGGGCCTGACCGCGTTCAATGTGCTCGCCGAGACTCTGTCGCGTGCGCCCAATTTGGTTTTGGCGTCGCCGAACCTGGTCAAAAAAGTTGTGTTTCCGCTGGAAATCCTTCCAGTAGTGCAACTTGGGGCCACACTTGCAACCACGGCTATCAGTCTTGTGGCTTTGCTGGTCGTCAATGGTGTGCTTACGCGAACGGTTTCGGCGACTTTGTGGCTCCTGCCACTCACTTTTGTGCCACTGGTTCTACTTGCTCTAGGGATAAGTTGGTTCTTCGCGTCTCTAGGAGTATATGTGCGCGACTTGGGTCAAGGGGTAGGGCTACTAACACAGGTACTCCTATTCCTGAGCCCAGTCATGTACCCGACAACCGCCATCCCGGAAGCATTTCGTGTCTGGTTCAACCTGAATCCCTTAACTAGTATTCTGAATGACTTCAGGGCGACATTGCTTTGGGGCCAAGTACTGGATTGGCCTTTGTGGATGGTATGGTTTGTGGTGTCGGCGTTGGTTGCCTGGCTCGGTTACGCCTGGTTCATTAAGACGAAGCCAGGTTTTGCAGATGTCATGTGATGCCGGAGCATTGTGAAGTGTCTACCCTCGAAGTCGCTCTTTCCGTGAAAGGCGTAAGTAAGATCTATCGGCTATATGATCGGTCTGAAGATCGTCTCAAGCACTCGTTGCTCTGGCGTTTTGGTCGCACTTATGGGCGCGATTTCTGGGCGTTGAACGAGGTGTCTTTTGAGGTACGGAAGGGCCAGTCGGTTGGTATCTTGGGGCGCAATGGCAGCGGCAAAAGCACGCTGTTACAGATTATCGCCGGGACTTTGCAGGCGACGACCGGCGAAGTGGCTGTTTCCGGGCGGGTGGCCGCACTACTGGAACTGGGTAGTGGCTTTAATCCCGAGTACAGTGGACGTGAGAACGTGTACCTGAATGCCGCTCTGCACGGACTCACTAAGATTGAAGTCGATGGGCGTCTCGAGTCGATCTTGGCGTTCGCTGATATCGGTGAGTTTGTAGATCAAGCGGTCAAGACCTATTCAAGCGGTATGCTGATGCGGCTGGCTTTTGCTGTAGCCATTCACGTCGACGCTGACGTGCTTATCATCGACGAGGCTCTCAGCGTCGGCGACATGTTCTTCCAAACGAAGTGTATGGCCGCCCTGGACCGCCAGCGCAGAGCAGGTCGCACTATTCTCTTTGTCTCGCATAGCCTGCAGACAGTGAAAGCCCTATGTGACTTCGCGGTTTTACTTGATCACGGACGTGTCAGGGCAGCCGGTGATACTGACACTGTATGCGATCAATATACGGCCCTACACCTCTACGATGCCACCAACGCCAGCGACAACCGAGATGTACACGAGGGCGACCCACTTGCGCGCGACTTTGTGGCTCGGCTGCAGCCCCCGTTTCAGAAGCGCATCACCGAGAGAACGGGTCGAGGAGATGCACGTTACACCGAGTGCTGTGTGTTCCAGGATGGGCGCGAAGTTGATACTCTGATCCATGGACGCGCGGCTGAACTTGTCGCCTGGATACAGCATGTGACAGATCTGCCTGTCACAGCTGAGGTTGGTCTCCTAATACGCAATCTCGATGGCGTTGACCTATTCGCCATTAACTCCCATTTCCTCAATCAGGTCTATCCACCACGTCGCGCTGGTGACTGTGTGCGGATTGGTTTCGAGTTCCCGGTTACGCTTGCGCCTGGCACTTACAATGCCGTTCTTGGATTGCGTGTGCCCGTACAAGGCGAGTATTGGGACAAGGTCTTTGGCGCGGCTGTTTTCCAGGTCGTCACACCTGCGAATGTGAGCGTACCCGGAATCTACAACAATCAGGGCCGGATTCGAATTGACTTGATGGACGGCAGCCAGCCCGCCAACGCGATCGCCCTCCTTGATCGGTCATGATGCCAAAGGAATCTTGGATATGGGCCTGATGAAAACGTATTTGCCCATCTGGTCGGATCCGCGCATTCTTTGGCATATCTGTGATGGTGACTATGCAGCCTTGGCGGCAGCGCTGGATGAGGCGACCGCCTATGAGCGGGCTGGTGTTGATCGCGTTTTGGCGATTATCAGCGACCTGGCTGAATTGGGGATCCGCCCGCCGGCGCGTGTTCTAGATGTCGGATGTAACACCGGCTTGTTCAGCCTGACTCTTGGTCTGTTAGGCTATCGCGTTGTTGGTGTTGATGACAACATGGCGGCGCAAGCACAGGGCTGGTACCCGGAACCACCTCTCCTATTGGCACGTCAAAGCTGTGAGCAACTTGGCCTGACACACGTGAGTTTTATGGAGGCGGATGTCGCCACAGTGGTGAGGCAGTCTGCGGAGCCGTTTGATATCTGTCTACTCCTGAGCGTGACGCATCAATGGTTTCAAGGCTACGCCAGCACGCCGTTGGGGGCAAAGACCGAGGCGGATATCACCGCCACCCTCCGCAACATCGCCAACGCAACACGCGCAGTTCTGTATTTCGAGGGACCCGAACACGAAGTCGATGCAAGCAAGGTGACATTGCCTCTGCCTGATTGGTTTCTTCAACAAGGTCTTTTTGCGTTCGTCAGGCCATTGAGTATCAGCGCAACGGCGTTGGGAGATCTGCGTCAGCTTTATCGACTCACTCGAGACACGACTAGCTCGTGAAGCGTGCACATGATTGGAAATCAACATGATCAGGTTGGTTAGTTCGTCGATCGAGGGGCGCTCGGATTCTCTGTCAAGCTCTGCGTACATTATTGAACCTTGCTCCGAGGCTTGTATCTTGCGCGAATGCCCACCCGATGGTCAGGTTGTGGCCCATGGGGGGTTTCGTAACGGCGTGGCCTTGATCACTGAAGACCGATTGTGGCTCAATATTGCCTCTGGAAGGCATAACGTTGGTCATCCGCTACAGTTGGGTCCGACGTCGCCCTTCTCGATTGCCGACCGCCGGGCCTTGCTCGATCTCATTCAACAAAATGCGCCTCGCTACTGTGCGCCGATCCAGTCGGTGTGTGCCTGCAGCTTTTCCATGCCGATCTTATCCGGCCGAGTTCTAATCGATGACGATACGCGCCCCAATTGGCATCGTAGATTGTTTTGGGCCGTGCGGGACGACGCTGCTTCGACGTTCTCTTGGGCGCGGCTGGCGTGCTCGCTGGCAGATCTAGCCGAAGGCCTGGCGAACCTGCACGCGCTCGGGATAGCGCACAACGATCCCTTCGCTTATAACGCCGTCGGTTATCCGGATCGCGACTCAGTTTGGATCGACTTCAATAGTCTTCTGCCGGCAAGCCCCGAGACTATGGCAGTCGATGTGTTTGGGTTCGTCGCCTACACGATGGTGCCGAGCCTTGTTCGATCGGGATATTGGGCACCAGCCACGCTGCAGAGAGTCTGTGAAGGGATTCGGACCGATGCCTCGAACACCCTTTTGTCTAACCTGGCGGATCGGCTACGACAAGCCGATACTATTGAGCCTGCGGACCGGTCTGTTGATAACCCCGGACCCGAACAGTGCGTTATTGCGCTTGGCGATCGCTCTGACTTGATCGGTGCTGTCGCACGCTCCAACTCAGCGCATGGCCTGACTGTATATTTTCGCGAGTACGGCTTGTTGCGTCGCGCTAGCCTCAACGGCAGGCGCTTGCTTGAGGCTGAACGTGTCCGACACCAAGTCGTAGAGCGTGAGATTCATCGCAGTGCCGAGGTGCGGCGCGAACTCGAAGTCGCCTCACTACGATCCTGGATCGATGAGTTGGAGCAGGGCAAGGCGTGGCTCGAGGACCAGCGAATCAACTTGAAGGCCCAAGCTGAGGCACTAGACCAAACGCTGACTGCGGCCCAGGCTCGTATCGCCCATTTCGAAGGCTTGGAACGCAGTAATGCGGAAATGCTAGCGACTTTGAAGCGTGTTGTTGGCGCCAACAATGCACAACTCGATGACGGGTCGTCGCAGTCTGGATTGCTGCAGGTATTGGAAAATGAACTCGCAGGCGCCCGCGCGGTTCGAAGTGAATTGGCTGCAATTCATGGCAGCAACGCCTGGCGAATGATGCGTTTGGTTTGGCGGCTTCGTATCTGGCTCGCTCCGATCGGAAGCCGACGTGCCCGTGTATTGGGCGCAGTGGCGCGCGGATTGGGGCTCAAACGGGCAGGATCGTCAACGGTCAGGACCAATGTGACTGACACGACCGAAAGCTCCGATAAAGCAGAGCCAGGCATGCTGGAATACCGCGAAACAATGCTACGACAGCGGGCAGCAATACGGGCTGCTCGGGATGATCAGTCTTCGGGCGTGATCGATCCAGGAACACAGGAATGATGTTGACAAAGTCGGTGGCAAGGGCAAGTACTGGCCCTTCGGTTAGCGTCATCGTATTGACTGTCAACGGCGCCAAAGTTCTAGAACGCTGTCTACAGCATTTATACGCTCAAACGTATACGAATTTCGATATCATTGTCGTCGATAACGGGTCTTCAGACGAAAGTCACCTGGTTTTGAAACGATTCCTGTCAACAGGAAAGCTCTCAGTGATTCGAAGCCCATACAATCGCGGCTGTCCTGGCGGGCGCAATCTGGGTTTTAGCTATGCAACTGGAGACCTTGTCGCCTTCATCGATAACGATGGCTATGCTGCACCAGATTGGCTGGAACGTGTTGTCGAACGCTTTCAGTCGGATAAGCAAGCTGGGGCGGTCGCGTCGATGGTTTTTTTTGAGCAACACCCATTGATCGTAAACGGCATTGGCGGTGCGCTGAATTACCAGGGTTACGGAGTTGATTGCGGAATCCAGCAACCCTATGAGTTTCTTGATCCGCCCAAAGCGGTGGCTTATCCGATGGGCTGTGGAATGGTTATTCGACGCGAAGTATTTGATCGGCTTGGGCCACTTGATGAAGCCGTGGCGAACTACTACGACGATGTCGAGGTCGGGATTCGGACGTGGAAATTGGGATATACGGTGATCACGGCTCCGGATGCCTGGATCGACCATGAGTTCAACTACTCATCCATATTCGTGTCTGATAAGTACTTGCTGAGTGAGAAGGCGCGAGTGCGAACAGTCCTAAAGTATTATCCCTTGCGCCGGCTCCTTGCGTGGGGCCTATCTGAGATTAGATTGCTCTTTTCAACTGACGGGCTGGCGAACTTGCGTTTGCGGGCACTTCTATGGAATGCCTGGCGTCTTCCAGAAATTGTGGCCTGGCGGGCACGGATCCATCGTTGGCCTGGCGATTTTTGGTCCATCGTCACACCCACATGGGGCATCGCTCATCCGGGGTTGAGTGACAATCGCGTTTTTCGCCCAGATCCGCAACGCGTCGGTGCTCGGTTGACGCTCGACGGACAGACAGATGGTCCATATTTGCAATTCGGCTGGCATCCCGTCAACTGGGATGATGGCGTGCCATACCGTTGGACGGCCCCCTCTGCCTCGTTTCTTTTTTCAATCGAACGGGATTGCTCTCACATGTCCGTCGAATGGATCCCGGGATTGCATGGGCTGCAACCAGTGCGATTAGCAGTGCGCCGGGTCGGAACTGTGGACTTCGTCTGGCAGGCAAAAATGGGCTGTGGGACGGCGGGTTGGGTCTGGCAAACCACGACTTGGCCCTGTCGGCTTTCCGCGGGCCGATACGAGTGCCTCGTGATCACGCCACAGCCATTTGTTGGGGCAGGTGGATGGATATTGGGTTGCGCGATTCGTTCCGTACTTTTCTCCGAATGAGATAACGTGAAAAGCCTGCACATTTTCCCCCTGTTCGGTCCAGAGCTGATTAATGGTTCGGAGCACTATGAGTACATGCTCTCGAAATCATTGCTGAAGCACGGGATACAGGTCGACGTTTTGGCGACCAGAGCAAACCGAATCCAGTTGACCTCAGCGTTTTGCACAAACTGGTCCAACGCCTACCCTGAGGCTGCGCAAACGGCTGATGGGCTAAACATACAACGCTTTTCCGTGGAGTTTCAGATCCCGGCTCGGCTTGGTGCGCTTATGTCGGCATTTGTCTTGAGGCGTTGGGACTATGAAGAACGTCAGCATGGAACGATGGCATCTGGCTCGCTTCACTTGGCAAGCTACTACATGCGCCGCAGTGGGCGACGCCCATGGTTGTACGATGCGTTGGCGCGTCTCGGCCTTGGTCCCTGGTCGATCTCCCTACTCCGCTACCTGTACAGGAATATCCGTCATTACGATATCGTGCTTGCTGGATTCATGCCCTTCTCGTTGTTGCCCCAAGTCGTGTGGTTGGCGCGGCACCACAATGTGCCAGTTGCGTTACTACCTCTGTTTCATCCTGACGACTTATATCACTACTCTTCGATTCTCGGGCGCTCGCTCGCTCAGGCCGATGGCTTATTGACTTTGACACCCTATAGCACCGAGTTGGTCGAGAAATTGTGGCCGGCATCAAGTCCTTACCACGTTGGGGCTGGAGTCGATCTGGACGACTTCATGGCGCCGACGGTCTCAGGAGAGCGATTCCGCGCCAGGTATGGGCTGAACGACAAGCGTATTGTCTTGTGTGTTGGGCGCAAGGAGCCAGGTAAGCGCTACGACTTGGCGATCGAGGCCATCGAGAGTCTGCAGCGCGATGACACCGTTCTGGTATTGGTTGGCGCCGATACTGATAGGCGTCCGATTCATGGGCCGAATATTCGATATCTCGGTGTCCTAACGCGGTCGAACCTGATTGATGCTTATGACGCTTGCGATATTCTAGTCATGCCGTCAGAGCATGAGAGTTTCGGTATGGTGATCTTGGAGGCTTGGGCACGCGGAAAACCCGTTTTGGGTAACAGGAATTGCAGGCCGATTGCTTCGTTGATTCGCCCAGGGATTGATGGCTACCTGTGTGATCAGCGAGAGGAATTCGCTACCCGGATCGGTGAACTCATCGACAATCCCTCGTTGGCTCAATCTATGGGCACAAATGGCTTGGAACGGGTGCTTGAGTATTACAATTGGCACGCAGTCGGCGAACGAGTTCTTGCAGCATATCAGAGTATTCTGACCCGTAGAGCGAACGCAAAAAAGGATTGAGGCTATGTCGGTTCCTGCCATCTGTACGATCGTATCGAAGAATTACCTGGCGCATGCACGCGCCTTGGTGGAGTCCTATTTTCGACATCACCCAGGTGGGCGCGCATTCGTGCTGTTGGCGGATCGAATCGACGGCTACTTTGACCCCAAAGCTGAGCAGTTTGTGCTGATTGAGGCCGCCGACCTGGGTATCCCGGCCTTTGACCAAATGGCGTTTCGCTACAACATCACCGAATTCAATACGGCAGTTAAACCCTTTTTCTTGGAATACCTCTTTGAGCGCTACGAAATACCTGAACTCATTTACTTCGATCCAGACATCTATATCTATGCTCCACTCACGGAATTGGCTCGCAAACTAAATGATCATCCGATTGTTCTTATCCCGCACATCACCGATTTTCTTGATGACGGTCGGCAGCCCGACGATGTCTACATCCTCCGCGCCGGTGTACATAACCTTGGCTTCATTGGGCTGAGAGACGGCACCGATTCTCGTAGATTGCTCAATTGGTGGAAGGCCCGTCTCCTCCGGGATTGTGTGATCGATTTCCCTCGAGGTGTATTTGTCGATCAGCGCTGGCTTGATCTTGTGCCCGGCGTGTTTGGTAATACTTGTGTATTTCGTGATGCGGGTCACAATGTGGCCTATTGGAACCTTAGCCATCGCCGCCTGACTTGTGAAGAGGGCTTTTGGAAATGTAATGGAGTTCCGCTAGTGTTCTTTCACTTCAGCGGACTCCCGATGAACGAGCTTTCAGCAGTATCTAAGCATCAAGACCGGATATCACTGAGCGAGAGACCCGAACTTAGGCCGTTGTTCCAAGCTTACTCCGATCGTTTGTTTTCAAATGGGTTTGCCGAAGTCCGTACTTGGCCGTACGCCTATGGTTGCTTCGACAATGGTGAGCCGATTGCAGACGCTGTGCGTTGCCTTTGGCGCGATACCGATGGCGAGACCCGCTGGCCTACTCCGTTTGAGACGCAGTCCGCAGGGAGCTTTTTGGCGTGGTTGCGCGATGGCGCCGGCAATGATGGCCATCGTCAACTTATCCTGAATCGCATGGCAATTGAAACGTGGGCTCAGAATTGGCACCTTCAAGGCAAATACCCTGATCCATTTGGTGAGCACTCTGCGGACTTCATGGCCTGGTTCCTCGCTCAACCAGACACGCTCCGGGCCTTGAAACTGCTTCCGCCGCTTCCACTTAGCACGAAGTCGGTTGAGAAACCAGTCGCGTCGGACACAACCGGTACAGTGAGTGCGGAGTTGGTCGCTGAATTGCCGCCTTCCATGGCCAAGCGGCTCTATTATGGTTTGCGGGCGCCATTGAGAAAACTGGGATTGACCGAGCCGTTGAAGAGAATTTTGGGCTCTCGCACCTCGGCGGATCTCTGGTACATGGCCCACCGCCGCAATAGCTCTCGTCCATCCGCAAATGTAAGCCAAAGCAAAATAGCTGATTCGCGTCGCGCCCCTTTGAGGTTTGGGGGAGTGAATCTGATCGGTTATGCGCGTGCGGAAACCGGAGTAGGACAGGCACTTCGGTCAGTTGCGCGTTCTCTCATGGCTGTGGGCTTTCAGGTTGCCCTGACGGACCTGACGAATGCCGATTGGGCCCGTTCCCAAGATACGTCGCTAAACCATCTACCTGTTGGCAATCCCTATGCAACGAATATTCTGGTGGTAAATGCCGATATGGTTCCCGAGACGATTGAACGCCTTGGCCAGGATTTCTTCAAGAATCGACATAATATCGGTTTTTGGCACTGGGAGACTTCCAACTTCCCGCCAGAATGGCAGGATCGGTTCGTAGCTTTTAACGAGATTTGGGTTGATAGCGGCTTTCTGCAAAAGACTCTTGGGATCGTGTCTCCGGTGCCGATTGTCAACGTACATCTTGCGGTTGATATCGAGGCCGCGCCCGCTAGAAATCGAGCGGCCCTCAATTTGCCGGCAGATGTTGTTCTGTTTCTGTTTGGTTTTGATGCAGCGAGCTATATTCAGCGCAAGAATCCATTCGCCGTGATCGAAGCATATCGCCGGGCTTTTGGGCCACACTATGAAGGTGTTGGGTTAGTCGTCAAAGCAACGAACCTTCACCTGGCTGGCGCTGAAGCTGAGAGGCTCAACCGCGAAATGGATGAAGTTGGTGGTCGATTGATGACCGAATACATGGATCGACCAACGTTGAATGCCCTGTTCGCATCTGCGGACGCTTATGTGTCACTCCACCGGAGCGAGGGGTTTGGTCTCACAATGGCTGAAGCGATGGCGTTGGGAAAGCCCGTCATTGCAACAGCCTACTCCGGAAACATGGAGTTTATGAATGCTGGCAACAGCTATCTTACGGGTTATACAATCGTGCCCATTGACAAGGACTATGGCCCGTACAAACGCGGCGACGTTTGGGCGGAGCCTGACATTGATCATGCTGCAATGCACATGCGGTCGATAGCCTTCAACCGCAATTCGGCGGAAGCTGTGGGAGCACGGGCAGCCCAGGACATTCGAATGGATTTCAGCCCAATGGCAGTCGGCCAGCGGATGGCCACGCGGCTGAAACAGATAGAGGTATGGCGCCGCGGATCCGCATGAATGGCTCGCGGCTATAGTGCATGGGAGGGCCGACAACCACCAGCACTATCGTTTCGAGCGTGACCGGTCAAGTATCTGTCGGAGTATCTGCTTTGGCAGGCGACCTTGAGATCACTCCGAACTTAGTTCTTTTGCGATCTCATTGTTGACGCAAGGATTGTGTCTAGTTCATTAAGCGGATCCCCACCCACACTCACATCGAACTTGCGCGCGAAGAATGCGGGCGAGGCCAGCAGCCGCGGGAGATCGGTCTGGGTCCAGATACGCGGGTGGGGGGAGCCCGGTGGGAACTCGATTTCATGAGTCGAGCGCGGGTTGACCTGGGCCTGGAATGGAGAGCCCGCGAAGACGGTCTGAAGCGCCGTCTCGCAGGCGTTCATCCCCAAACGAAAATAACCCGCTAGCTCGGGCCGGTCTCGAAAGGCCCGGGTCAGGTACTCAAGCGCCCCATGGGTGAGCGTCCAATTCTGCCAGCCCGATTTCGGGATCAAGCCCGCAGGCACCTTCCGGCGATACGGAACACGCCGCAGGATCCGATTGACGGCCCGGTTGACCAACGTGCGCCGCTCGAGATAATGCTTGTCGAAGCGCCCGACCGCGGCCGGCCACTGAGTCGCAACGTCTGCGTACACCATGTGCTCGGCCGGATGGTTCGCCTCCAGGAAGGCATGAAACGCCGCGAGCGGCTTGATCGGGTAGCACTGGCCCGTCAGATGCGAGTAGTAGTCGTAACAACCCGGTAGCGCCGCGCGCGCGAGCGCCAGCTCCGCCGCCACGATCGACCAGCCGCCCCACCAGACATCCAGCCGCTCGCTCAAGACATGACAGCCCTCTAGGCCGTGAAACCGGTCGCGTGCCTTGCGGTCGAGATGGATATACACATCGCCGGCTCGTCGCAGATGCGCGACGAGCCGGGCGAGTTGTCCGGGTAGATGGTGGGCGACGACGAGATAGGCGACGCGCATCGCCGTTACTTCGGCAAAATCCGCCGCCCCAGCTCGCCAAACGACGCGCCGACCTGCGTCATGCCGACGACGCCAAGCAGGGTGGTCGGCACGTAATAACCCACCCAGCACGCCATCGTACAGGCCAGCGCCAACGGCTCATCGTACTTGGCCGCGAAGGCCGTCGCCAGCGCGAACTGGCCCGCCGCCTGATACACGCCGAGAAAGCCCGGGCTCGAGGGCACCGTGATGGCGAACGCCAACGTGACGATCATGAACGTGGCCTCGAAGACCGTCCCGCTCGGCTGAAACACCCAGAGCCCGCAGGCGAACATCATCACCGAGAAGAACCACGACACCGCCCCCCAGCCGAAAACGGCCAGGGCCGAGGCCGGCCGCGTCAACGGCTGCAACCCGACCACGAACTCATCCCAGCGCTTGAGCAGGGCGTCCATCGGCAGCCAACGCACCCGCGCCCCAAGCGCCCGCAAAAGATCCGCGATCTTCTTCTCGAACCGGACCACGAAGGGCAGCGAGACAAGGCCGATCAGCACGACAATGCCCAACGTCAACCCCGATTGCGCCACGAGCGGCGGCACATCCATGAACGGCAGCACAAAGAGCAACAGCATCACGGTCGTCGCCACGTCGAGCACGCGCTCGATCACGGCCGTCACCGCCACCTGCACCAGCGGCAGCTTCGCACGCTCAGACATCACAAGCACGCGCGCCGCCTCGCCCAACCGCAGGGGCAGGATGTTGGTGAACAGGAAGCCGATCCCCTGCGCCCAGAACGCGGTCCAGAGCTTGCCGCGCAGCCCGAGCAGCACGGCCCAGCGCTGCGAGCGCGCGATCACCGACAGCCATTGCATGAGGAATCCGGCCAGCAGCCAGCCGTAGTTGCCGCTGCCGATCCGGGCCCAAAAGGTGTTCAACGCCTCGCCCTGCAGCGTCTGCCAGACATAGGCCAGCGACGCCAGGGTGATCACAAGTCCGATCCAGAATCCGGGGGAACGAAACAATTTGCTCATCGGGGGTCAGTATAGGGATTTTCCGGCGATCTGCGTCATGGGCCTTTAGTCTTGGAATCCGGTCAGTCGCCGGTCTTGCGCTCGCGCGCCGCGCGCTTGAGCAGGTGCCGTTGGACCACGGCTTCGAGCTGATCGGCGCCCGTTGGCTCGCCAACCATGTCGCTCGCGGGCGGGCCGGCCCACAGCACCACGGCGCGCCGGTTCGCGCTCAAGGCGTCGCGCAGCCGGGGCTGGCTCAGAAGGGCCGCGACGTTGCGATCAGGCTCGCCGGGCCCAAAGACGATGACGCGCGCCCGGCGCAGTTCGGCGACCGCTTCATCGCTATCGCTCAGGAGCACAAGCCGACCCCGCAGCCGCAACGCCGCCTGCAGCAGGCCCAGATCCGCCGGCCAATCCGGTCCGAGCACCCGCGCCACGATCTCGGCCACGGCGTCCGGCGGATCGCCAAGCGCGCCAAGCAACGCGGCGACATCGGCCTGCGTCAACCCCGCGCCTGTCTCCGGCTCGGCCAGCAGCACGTTGAGGTTGTGGCTCAGCCCGCGTAGCGCCGGGAGCGCAGCCAGCGCCGACGGGCCGGCGCCCGGCACCCAGGCGATCGGCGGATCCCCGGCCAGCGCCGGCTCCACGCGCTCGAGGCCAAGCAAGGCGACAAGCCCAAAGAGCAGCGCCGCGCCAAATACGCCATTGGCCGTCGCCGGCGGCAGCGTGATCGTCAACGTCGCCAGCGCGCCAAGCGCCAGCGCGATCACGTACAGCGTCAAGACCGCCCGCGGCCGGCTCAGCCCGAGCTGCACCAGCCGATGTGAGGTGTGGTCCGAGCCGCCCTGCGACACCCGCAGACCGCGCCGCAGCCGCGAGACCGTGACCAGCGTGGTGTCGAAGATGAGCACGCCCAGCACCAGGATCGGGGCCATCCAGGTGCTCGCCAGCGGCAACTCACGAAACTCGAGCTTGATCGCCAGCGCCGCCAGCAGAAAGCCCAACGGATACGCCCCGGCGTCGCCCATGAAGCTGACGGCCGGCGCGAAGTTGTAAAACAGGAAGCCGACCGCGCTGCCGAACAACGCCGCCGCCAGGCTCGCCACAAGCCCCTGGCCCTGCGCCGCAGCCAGCCCGAAAAACACGGCCGCGCCGGTCGCCGTGACCCCGGCCGCCAGCCCGTCCATGTTGTCCATCAGGTTGACGGCGTTGGTGATCCCGACCACCCACAGCAGCGTGATCGCCCAATCGACCGGCCAGAAGTCGAAGAGCTGCACCTGCACGCCGAACGCGATCAGGAACAGCCCGGCGACCACGTTCGCGGCCAGCTTGACCCGCGGCCGCAGCCCGAAGCGGTCATCCCAGAGGCCGGTCAGGAACATCAACGTCGCGCCGCCCAGGATGCCGATGCCCTCGGTCAGCCAGTCGCGCTGCCCGAACATCACAAAGGCCAGCGTCACCCCGAAATACAGCGCGATCCCGCCCAGCAGCGGCACCGGCGAGCGATGCACCCGCCGGACCCCGGGCTGCGCGACAGCGCCCCAGCGCCGCGCCAGCCAGCGCGTCGCCGGCGTTGCCGCAAAGGCCAACGCCGCGCTCACCAGGATGATGGGCAGGTATTGGGACATGGGGGGAGTTTAGCCCATTTGTGATTGCGGATTGATGATTTCTGATTGCTGATTGCCAATCAACAATCAGAAATCATCAATCCGCAATCACAAACGCCTCGTCTTCCCCCTCGGCGCCCTCGAGCGCATAGCGTTCTCCGGTGACGCGGTTGTAGAGGCCGACGCGGATCGAGAGCCCGGGCACGGCGACGAGCTCGGGGGGCAGGGCGCGGCGATCGATGATCAAGGCGCCAGGGCGCCAGGCCCAGACCGGCAGCAGCCCACCCAGCGCATCGCCGCCGATGTCGGTGACGAAGGCGCCATCGCGCCAGAGATGAATGAAGACCGCGGCGTCCCGGTCCGGCTGCCGCAGCGCCGCCCAGCGCAGCTCGAGCAGACCCGCCGGCCCCCGTTCGGCGCCGCGCAGGGCCACCATACCGCCGAAAGCCACGCGCGCGGCCTGAGCCGGTTCCTCGATCTGGCCGCCCGAGGTCGCGAGCCCGGCATCGCCCGCGTCTTCGGCGACGTCGCCGACATCGCGCAGCGCCAGCCCGCCGCCCGGCAGGAAGTCGGTGAGCAGCACCCGGGCCGCGGGCAGTGCTTCGTCGACAAGCTCCTCGGGCCCGGCGTTGACGCCGCGCAGATCGACCCGGTACGGCCAGGCCTCGCGCTCGAGCGCGCCGGTGACAAAGGCCGCGCGTGAGACGTCGACGCCCGCAACCCCCTCGGCCGCGACCGCGAAGTCGCGCAGATCTTGAACCACGGGCGCCAGCACGATGCCCCAGAACCCGAGCGGGTAGTACGGGGCGCGCAGTTCATAGCGATCCGGGAAGTTGATGAATAGCAAGCGCGCCTCGGGCTCGGCGGTCAGCGCCGTCGTTGAACGCGCCAGCTGCGCCGCGCCCGCCGCATACAGTCTGTGGAAGTCGCGCACCTGCGCCAATGCCAGGCCGGCATACAGGGTCAGCGCCAATGCCGCAGTTGGGGGGGCGAAGAGACGGAGGCCGATGGACGGCAGACCGCGGAGGGCCGACGGCGGCCCCTTAACATCCGGCATCAGCCAGGCGCCCAGCCCGGCCCATAGCACGGCCATGCCCGGCGCGATCACGTAGGTCAGGCGCTCGCCGTAGCTGACGTACTCCCACGATAGGCCAACATAGGGTGGGAGCAGGCCGGCCCCGACCCAGGCCAGACCCAGCAGCGCCGCTCCGGCGTAACCCCGGGCCGCCAGGAGGCCAGCCAGGGCCAGCGCCACGGCGCCGAAGCTCACGGCCAACATCAGCGGCCCCCAGGCCGTCAGAGACCCCGCCAGGGCGCGTGCGACTGGCCACGCCACGGCTTGCAGACCATACGCGAGCACCCGGGGATCGCGCCCCTGGCCTGTGACGTTCGCCTCCCTTGGCACGTTGAGCCAGATGATCAGGTAGGCCAGCGCGATCGCGGCAGTCGAGGCAAGGAGGAGGAGGGAGCGAAGGGCGAAGGGCGAAGAGCGAAGGGCTAGTCTCGTATCGCGTCCGCTGCTTCTCGCTCCTCGCTCCTCGCCCCTCACCCCTCTCCCCACCCCTGCCCAGATCACAAACGCCCCGAGCGGCAGCGCGCTCTCTTGAAAGAGCAGGGCGGCGGCGAAAGCGAGAGCGGTTGGGGCGAGCCAGAGGCGTCGGCCCTGAGCGTAGCGCCCGGCGGCCGTGATCGCGGCCAGGCTGAGCGCGAGCACCCAGGGCCCTTGCGGGGCCTGCCAGGCCACGGCCTGGAAGGCGGCCGGGTAGAGCGCGAAGGCCAGCGCGCTCACGTCGCTGTGCCGGCGCCGCAAACCGAGCGCACGCAACGCCGGCCCAAGCAGGAGCACGGCGGCCAGGTGCGCGAAGAGCTGCACGGCGTGCGCGGCGACCGCGTCGATCCGGCCGTCGGCTGTAACGAATTGCTGGTTGAGCAGCAGGCTGAGCGGCCGATAGAACTGATAGGTCTCGAGCCCGAAGAACAGCTGGCCCAGCGACTTGCCGGCCGCCTGGCCGTACCAGAGCGGGTCGTCCCAGATCAGGCCGTAGCCAAGCGCCGGTGCGTAGAGCGCGAGGGTCAGCGCGGCCAGCGCGGCCGGCCAGGCGAGGCGGCGCATGGCTAGAGCTTCACCACGCGGCCAACAGCGGCGCGCCCGGCCAGCGCGTTGCGCGTGTCGATCACCAGCCGGGCGTGCGCGGCTACGAGGTCGTAGTCGATTGCCTTGTGCGCCGTGACGATGATCACGGCAGCTGCCGCGGCCAGCCGCTCGACCGTCAGCGCCTCGGAGCGCAACACGTCGTCTTCGAGGCGCAGCGTCGGCACATGCGGATCGTGGTAGCCGGCCCGCGCGCCGCGCCGCCCCAGCTCGATCAACACATCGAGCGCCGGGCTCTCGCGCATGTCGGAGACGTCGGGCTTGTAGGCCGCGCCGAGCACGAGCACATCGGCGTCGCGCAGACGCCCGCCGGCCTCGTCGAGCGCGCGCGCGGTGAGCTCGACGACGTGCTCGGGCATCCGGCTGTTGATCTCATCCGCCAGATCGATGAAGCGCGCGTTGGCGTTGAGCGCTTTGAGCTTCCACGAGAGGTAGAGCGGATCGACGGGCAGACAGTGCCCGCCGATGCCCGGGCCGGGCGTGAAGGTCATGAAGCCGTAGGGCTTGGTGGCCGCGGCCCCAATCACCTCCCACACATCGAGCTTGAGCGCCGCGCACATCAGGGCCACCTCGTTGACCAGCGCGATGTTGACCGCCCGAAAGGTGTTCTCGAGCAGCTTGGCCATCTCGGCCGCGCGCGGCGACGAGACCGGCACGACCTGATCGACGGCCGTCGCGTAGAGCGCGGCCGCGGCCTCGGTGCAGGCCGGCGTCGCGCCGCCCACGACCTTGGGCGTGTTGCGCAGCCCGAAACGCCTGTTCCCGGGGTCGACACGCTCGGGCGAGAAGGCGAGGAAGACGTCGTCGCCGATGGTCAGGCCGCGCTCGACCAGCCGCGGGGCCAGGATCTCGTCGGTCGTGCCCGGGTAGGTCGTGCTTTCGAGCACGAAGAGCTGGCCTGGGCGCGCCAGCGCGATGGTCTGTTCGGCCGCGGCGACGACGTACGAGAGATCCGGCTCGCGTGTCTTGCGCAGCGGCGTCGGCACGCACAGGATGATCGCGTCGGCCTCGGCCAGCGGCGCGGCGGTCGTCGTCGCGCTCAGCCGGCCGGCGCCGACCAGGCGCGCGATCGTCTCGGCCGGCACGTCCTCGACGTAGCTCGCCCCGGCCATCAGTTGCGCGACACGCGCCGCGTCGACGTCGACACCGAGCACGCGCAGGCCGGCCTCGGCGAACCCGACCGCTAGCGGCAGCCCGGCATAGCCGAGCCCCACCACGCCCACCACGGCCGTGCGTTCGTTGATCTTCGTCAGAAAGTCAGTGAGCATGCGACCTCATTCGCCCCCACGTTTCTTTTGCCACGAATTGCACGAATTGATACGAATTTGCACGAAGGATATCTGAGGTAGTCAGCGTTCATTCGTGTCAATTCGTCACAATTCGTGCAATTCGTGGCAAGAATCCCTCCCAGACAATTCGTGCTTGCATACAACGCCGGATGGCGGTGTCAGTCGATTGGTCAATGCGCTATAATCAAGAGAATAACGGCGCTTGATCCGTGCGCCGATTCTATAGCAGAACCTTCGGGGCAGGGTGAGGGTCGGGGTGCTCGCATTCCGAACCCAATTCCCGATCGGCGGTGTGCCTGAACTCAGGCGAGCCCGCGAGTCGGTTTGGCGCAAGCCGGCCGGCATGACCCGGTGTAAACCCGGGGCCGACCGTATAGTCGGGATGAAAGAAGGTCACGGCCGCTCGACGCTTCGGCGCTGGGCGGCACGTGCGCGCGCCCCGTTGTCCCACTGTGTGGCAACGGGCGTTTTTGTGTGAAGCGGACACCGCTTGACACCGTCTGACCCTGCCCCGTCGACCTTTCGGAGACGGGGTATTTTGTTGTGGCACAGTCTAAGACGCTGCCCGCCGTAGCGCGGGTCGGTTCCGCGAGCCGGATCGGATTGCGTTGGCTCTGGGGGCCGCTATCGCTGGTGGTCTTTCTCGGGACCTGGGCGCTCGTTGCGAGGCTCAGCGGCCTGCCGGCCTTCATCCTCCCGGGTCCGCTTGCGGTTGGCGAGCGCCTTGCCGCGATCGTGGCCGACGGCACGCTCTGGCGCCACGCCGCATCCACGTTCAGCCAGTTGCTCCTGGGTCTGGCCATCGGCCTGGTCGTCGCCTTCGGCCTCGGCTATGTCATTGCCCGCTCGCGTCGGCTCGAGCGCGCCCTGACGCCTTATATCGTCGCCTCGCAGGCGATCCCTGTGGTGGCGCTCGCGCCGCTGATCATCATCTGGTTCGGCTCAGGGATCCTGGCCAAGGCCCTGATCTGCGCCCTGATCGTCTTCTTCCCCGCGTTGATCAACACGCTTGTCGGTTTGCGCGGCATCCCGACCGAGCTGCGCGATCTTCTGCGTGTGTACCGCGCCACGCCCTGGCAGACGCTGATCAAACTCGAGATCCCGGCCGCTTTGCCGGTGCTGATCGGCGGGCTCAAGATCGGGGCGACTCTGGCCGTGATCGGGGCCGTGGTGGGCGAGTACGTCGGGTCGGATCGCGGGCTTGGGTATCTGATCAACTTCGCGCGCGGCACGTATGACACGCCGCTCGTGATCGCCGGCGTCCTGGCCCTGATCGTGCTGGCGCTTGGCCTGTACGGGGCCGTGGCCTGGCTCGAGGCGCGCACGGTCGGGTGGGCACGGGAGCGGAGGATGTAGAGCGTGGGGGATATCATGTCGAAGAGAAGCCTGATCTTGAGTCTGCTGTCGCTGAGTCTGGCTGCCTGCGTGGCGGCGCCGGCCGTGACGCCCACGCCGACGCCCGGCCTGCGCGTGATCAGGCTGCCGGTGGGCTACATCCCGAGTGTGCAGTTCGCCAACCTCTACGTCGCCATGGAGAAGGGTTACTTCGCGGCCGAAGGGCTCGAGATCCAGCCCGACTACAGCTACGAGACCAACGGCGTGCAGCTGGTCGGCGCGGGCGAGCTCCCGTTCGCCGTGGTCTCGGCCGAGCAGGTGCTGCTGGCGCGTGCGCAGGGCCTGCCGGTGCGCTATGTGATGACGTTGTTTACGCGTTTCCCTGTGGCTGTCGTCTCGCCTCAGGGCGCCGGCATCGTGACGCCCGCGGATCTGCGGGGCCGGGTCATCGGCGTGCCGACGCTCGACGGCGCCAACTTCATCGGCCTGCGCGCGCTGCTCGCGGCCGCCGGCGTCGACGAGGCCGAGGTCACGATCCGGCCGATCGGGTTCAATCAGGTCGAAGCCCTGGCGGCCGGCCAGGTCGAGGCGGTCGTCGTGTACTCGAACAACGAGCCGATCCGTCTGGCGGCTCAGGGCGAGACCCTGGATGTGATCGAGGTCAGCGACCACGTTGCGCTGGCGGCGAACGGCATCCTCACCAGCGAGGCCACGCTGCGCGATGAGCCGGAGTTGGTGCGCGCCTTTATCCGCGCGCTGGCCCGCGCCACGGCCGATGTCGTGGCCGACCCGGCCGGCGCGTACGCGCTGACCAAACAGCTCGTCCCCGAGCTGAGCGACGACGCGCTCGAGCAGCGGGTGCTGACGGCCACGATCGCGTTGTGGGAGACCGATCGGCCCGGTTACGCCGACCCGGCCGCCTGGGAGGCGATGCAGACCACGTTGCTCGAGGCCGGTCTGTTGGCGGCGCCGCTCGATTTGAGCCTGGCCTACACAAACGACTATCTTCCGGAGCCCTGAGCCCCGTTATGTTGATCGCCGATCGCATCACCCACGCTTACGAAACAACGGCCGGCCAGCTCCCCGTGCTCGAGGCGCTCAGCCTGTTCGCGGCGCCCGGTGAGTTCCTGGCGCTGGTCGGGCCGAGCGGCTCGGGCAAGAGCACGCTGCTGCGCATCCTGGCCGGCCTGATCACGCCGACGCAGGGGCAGGTCGTCTGGCGCCGCGAGCCCGTCGCCGCAGTCGCCGGGGCCGGGCCGGTCATGCCCGATAGCGATGAACGCCCACGGTTGGGCATGATGTTCCAATCGCCGAGCCTGATGCCCTGGCGTAGCGCGCTCGACAACGTGCTGCTGCCGCTCGAGGTCGGGCCCGAGGCGCAAAACCTCGATCGCGCCGCGGCCATCGCGCGCGCGACAGAGCTCCTGCAGCGGCTTGGTCTGACCGGCTTCGAGCGCACGCTCCCGCGCGACCTCTCGGGCGGCATGCAGAGCCGGGTGGCGCTGGCCCGGGCGCTGATGAGCGAACCCGAGATCCTGCTGCTCGACGAGCCCTTCGCCGGGCTCGATGCGCTGACCCGCGAGCAGATCGGGCTCGATCTGGCGCGCGTGCTGGCCGACCGGGCGACCACCGTGATCATGGTGACCCATTCGATCCCTGAGGCGTTGTTGTTGGCAGATCGGGTGCTGGTGCTTGGCCCGCGCCCGGCGCGGCTGCGGCGCGAGCTCCGTGTGCCCGGCGCGCGCCCACGTGGTCTGAGCTGGATGGAGGCGCCCGGCTTCACGGCCCTGGCGGCTGAGGTGCGGGCGGCGTTGCAGCGAGGGTAGGGCGTGGTGCGTGGAGCGTGGTGCGAGCGCACCACGCTCCACGCTCTTCGCATCACTGCTTCGGAGCTGGCGCCACGGCACGCGGGCGGCGGGTGAAGCGGCGGACGATGAACAAGATCGCCACGATGGGCAGGCCGAAGAGCAGCAGCAGCGGCAGGGTGTAGACGCCGAACCAGATCGCGGCCGTGCCCAGCGATTGGAGCGTGTTGACCAGGGCCTCGACCGCCTGCTTGGCCACGCCCTGTGGCGCCCAGGCCGCGGGCTCGATCGGCTGGCTGGCGAGGTCGGGGGTCAGCGTGAGCGTGATCAGCGACAGCGCCGCCGATTCCTCGTAGTACTTCAGCTGGCCCTTGATCTGCTCGATCTGGCCGCGGATGCCCACCAACTGGTTGTAGACGTTGAGCACATCTTCGGTGCGCTTGGCCTCTTCCATGATTTCGGTCAGCTGGGCTTCGGCGGCCTCGAGGTTGCGCAACTGGCTCTGCAGATCCGTGTACTGCGAGGTCACATCGTCACCGCTGAGCGATTCGTTGTCCACGCGCACAGCGCCGGCGCGCAGCTCGGCCAACGCCTCGTTCAATCGTTCGGCCGGCACGCGCAGGCTGATCGCGCCGTAGAGCATGGCCGCGCCTTCGGCGTCGTAGCCCTGCTTGTAGGTCTGCGAGCTGACGACATAGCCGTCCAGGCGTTCGGCCAGGGCCGTGATCGCCTCGATCGAGGCCTGTGGATCGCGCACGACGAGGTTGAGCGTCGCGTTCTTGATCACCAGACGGCCGACCGAATCCTGCGGGGCTGGCGCCGCCGCCGGCTCGCTGTAGAGCTCGCCCGCAACGCCCGAGCCCGTGTTCGCGACGGCGCCGTCGTAAGACTCGCGCGCGGCGACGTCGCTCAGCGTCAGCATCTCGGGCTCCGCGGGCCAGGATTTGTCTTCCTCGACCAGTGGTTGTTGCATCACGCTTTGCGGGGCCGCGCAGGCGCTGAGGAACAGGGCGGTCGCCAGGGCAGCGCTGAGGAGTAACTTTGATCGGGACATCGTCGAACCCTCCGTGGTGTGCGTATCTGCTGCCATGACGCCGGGCTGCCCGGAAAGGTTCCGATGAACCGTGCAGATGCGCCGTGATGCCGTTGGCATACCGGCCGAGTTCGTCGCCCCGGCGAAGGCCAAGTACCCTCGCAGCCGGACGAGTCGTCGGCCGCTGGATCCCGGCCTTTCTTACCAGCCGTAGGCCAGGCGGAGCACGAGGCGCTCGGGGAAGTTCAGGTCGAGCATGCGGCGCTGGGTGACGCGCGGGTCGTAGCTGGCCCGTCGATATTGCCAGGTGCGCGCCTCGGTGTCGAGGATGGCGAAGGCCGGGAGCGGGTTCTGATCGCGGGGTTGCCCGACGCCGCCCGGGTTGAGGATCAGGCGCTGGGCGCCCAGGTTGAGCGGGTTGGCATAATCCGGCGGCACATCAAAGCAGGGCAGGCCCTCGCCAAAGCCGCCGGCGATGTGGCTGTGCCCGATCAGGCAGTAGGGCGTCTCGATGTACGGGAAGTTGTCGCACGCGATCGTGCGGTTGAGGATGTATTCCCAAACCGGTTGCCGGGGGGAGCCATGCACCAGGGTGAAATCCCCATGCGTCAGCTCGACCGGCAGCTCGCGCAGATACTCGAGATGCTCGGCGCTCAAGGCGTTGCGCGTCCACAGGATCACGGCGCGCGCGTCGTCGTTGAAGGTGTTGGGGTCGATCTCGCCGAGGACGGCCTTGTCGTGGTTGCCCGCCAGACAGGTCAGGTTGGGCAGTTCGCGCACCCGCGACACGCACTCGTTGGGGTCGGGCCCGTAGCCGACCAGGTCGCCAAGGCACCAGACGGCGTCATGCGGGTCGGCCTGGCTGAGGACGGCCTCGAGGGCGGCGGCGTTGGCGTGTATGTCAGAGATGACCAGGATGCGCATGGGACGAAACGGATGATAACACAACGCCTGCTATAATCCCGGTTTGAGACGCGCGAGGCGGCTCCCCGGGCCGCCTCGTTTCTGTTTGTATGCGATTCCTCACCCATTCCGCCCTTGAAACGCGCGAGTTCGGCATCCGTCTGGGCGAGCGTCTGGCCGCCGGCGACGTGCTCTGCCTGAGCGGCGAGCTCGGTTCGGGCAAGACCACGCTCACCCAGGGTATCGCGGCCGGTTGGGGCGCCCTTGACCCCGTTTCGAGCCCGACGTTTGTCCTCGTCAATGAATACACGCGCGCCGATGGGGCGCGGCTGTGGCATTTGGATTGCTACCGCCTGGCGACCGGAGCCGAAGCGCTGGCGCTGGGCCTCGACGACCTGATCGACGCCGCGCAGGCCCGCCCGGGCGGGGCGCTTGTCATCGAGTGGCCCGAGCACATCCTCGAGGCCCTGCCGGCCGAGCGCCTGACGATCCGGCTTCAAGCCACCGAGGCCGAGTCGCGCCTGCTGACGTTCGAGCCGCGCGGTGCACGTGCAAGCGCGCTGGCCCAGGATCTGACGCCATGATCCTGGCCATCGACACAGCCACTCGCGTGATCTCGCTGGCCCTGCACCGCGGCGATCGCCTCGTGGCCGAGCACACCTGGCGCACCGAAAACGTCCACACGGTCGAGCTCGCGCCGCAGGTGGCGGTGCTGCTCGCTCAGGCCCGGGTCAACCCACCCGAGCTCGATGCGCTCGCGATCTGTCTTGGCCCCGGCTCGTATACCGGAGTGCGGATCGGCCTGGCCTATGCCAAGGGCCTGGCCCTCGCGCTTGGCCGACCGTTGGTCGGGTTGACGGCGTTCGAGATCAGTCTGTTCGGCGTTCCCCCGGGCGCGCGGTCAGCCGTGGTGCTCGTGCCCGCGGGGCGTGGGCGCTATATCGTCGCCCGGCACGCGGCATCGGGGCCCGGCTGGCAGTTGTCGGGCGCGCCGCGCATCCTGGACGTGGCCGGGCTCTTACAAGAGCTTGCGCTCGACCCGCCCGCGGCCGTCGTGGGGGAGTGGGACGGCCTCGACGAGGACGCCTTGAGCGCGCTGCGCGCACGGATGCGGATCGCCGCGCCGGCGGAGGCCATCCGCCGCGCCGGGGTATTGGCGGAGCTGGCCTGGCGGAAGCTGCAACCCGGAGCCGGGGTCGACCTGCCTGCCGGCGCGGAACTGGCGCCGCTGTATGTCAGCGGCCCGGCCGGGGGCGGCCTATGACGGCGCTGGCGCCGGCCGAGGTGGTGTTGCAGCCGATGACCGTCGACGACATCGCCCAGGTGCTCGAGATCGATCGGCTGTCGTTTCCGCAGCCCTGGAGCGAGGGCTCGTATCGTTTCGAGTTGACGCAGAACGGCGCCGCGCACTTCTGGGTGGCGCTGGCGGCCGAGGCGCAGCCGCCATCGTTCTTCGAGCGCCTGCTGGGGCGATCGCGGCAACGCGCGATCGTCGGGTATGGCGGGCTGTGGCATGTCATCGACGAAGCCCACATCAACACGCTGGCCGTGCACCCCGAGTGGCGCGGCCGCCACGTTGGCGAGCGCCTGCTGAGCCACCTGCTCGAGCAGGCGCGTTCCTTGGGCGCCGTCACGGCGACGCTCGAAGTGCGGGTCAGCAACGTCGTCGCGCAGAACCTGTACCGGCGCTACGGCTTTCTCGAGGTGGGCCGACGCCCGCGGTATTATGCGGATCATGAGGATGCGCTATTGCTGACGGCCTATCTGGGACGGAAGTCTCCTGACGCATGACGAAGTCGTGCCTTCGCCATTCGTCCTCCAACAGCACTGACACTATGAGGCACACATGAAATACTTGATCACCGGCGGCGCGGGCTTCATCGGAAGCAACCTGGTCGCCCACTTCGTCAAGGCCGGGCACAGCGTCACGGTCTACGACAACTTCTCGCGCCGCGGCTCCGAGTCGAACCTGGAATGGCTCAAGGGGTTGCTCGGCGATTCGTTCGCCGTGGAGCGCGCCGACATCCGCGATGCGGCGGCGATCGCGCGCGCGGCGCAGGGCAAGGACGTCATCCTGCACATGGCCGGGCAGGTCGCCGTGACCACGTCGGTCAACGACCCGCGGATGGATTTCGAGGCCAACGCGCTCGGCACGTTCAACGTCCTCGAGGCGGCCCGCGCGGCCGGCACGCAACCGATCGTCATGTACAGCTCGACCAACAAGGTCTATGGCGGCATGGAAGCGGCGCGGATCGTGGAGGCGAACGGGCGCTATGTGTTCGCCGACCTCCCGCTCGGTGTCCCCGAGACCTGGCCGCTCGACTTCCACTCGCCGTACGGGTGCTCGAAGGGCACAGGCGATCAGTACGTGCGCGACTATCACCGCATCTACGATCTGCCGACCGTGGTCTTTCGGCAGAGCGCGATCTACGGTCCGCGCCAGTTCGGCGTCGAGGATCAGGGCTGGCTGGCTTTCTTCGCCATCAGCGCCACGGTCGGGCGGACCTTCAGCATCTACGGCGACGGCAAGCAGGTTCGCGATCTGCTCCACATCGACGACCTTGTGCTGGCCTACGATGCCGCGATCAAGCACATCGACAAGACGGCGGGCCAGGTTTACAACATCGGTGGCGGCACCGAGCGGAGCCTTTCGGTCTGGACCGAGACCCGCCCGCTGCTCGAGGCGTTGGCCGGGCGCGAGCTCCCGGTCAACTTCGGCGATTGGCGCCCCGGCGATCAGCTCGTGTACTTGAGCGACATCCGCAAGGCGCAGGCCGAATTCGGTTGGGCGCCCAAGATCGCGCCCGCCGAAGGGTTGAAGACGTTGTGGGACTGGACCCAGGCGAACAAGCACCTGTTCGTTTGATGGATTAAACACAACCGGGCGGGCCCATGGGCCCGCCCGGTTGTGTTTAATCCATCAAAGATTGAGCTCGCGAAGCGTGCCGGTGGTCATGAAGATGATGCGCTCGGCGATGTTCGTGATCCGGTCGCCGATCCGTTCGAGGTTATGGCCACACCAGAGCAGGTAGGTGGCGTGCGCGATCGTTGAGGAATCGGTCGCCATGGTCCTGAGGAGTTCGTCGAACAGGGCTTTGTAGGCGTGGTCGATCTCGTCGTCGGCGGCGGCAACGTAGCGGGCGGCTTCGACGTTGCGGGCGACGTAAGCGTCGAGCGCGCTCTTGAGCATCTCGCGCACCGCGAGCGCCATGCGCTCGAGCGCCTCGGTCGGCACTTCGAGCAGCATGTACTGGCCCTGTGTGCTGACGCGGATGACGGTCTTGGCGATGCCTGTGGCGTGGTCGGCGATGCGCTCGAGCTCGGTGACGATGCTGACGGCGGCCATCACCCGGCGCAGGTCGCCGGCCATCGGCTGCTGCGTGGCGATCAAGGTCAGGCAGTCTTCCTCGACCTTGAAGCGCAGATCGTTGATCGGGGCGTCATCGTTGATCACCTGTTGCGCCAGGGCCGCGTCGCAGCCGCGGAGCGCGCGCAGGCTGCGGTCGATGGCGACATCGACCAGGCTGCCGACCCGGAGCAGGTTATCCTGGATCTCATTGAATTCGCGATCCAGCAGTGAACGCATCTGACCGGCCATCGTACTACTCGCTTTCCCCACCGACTGGAAAAGCCGATTGTACTCAATTGTCTCGAAAATGTCGGGATGGCGCGGGTCTCGTGTGCACCGGGCCTCACAGCCTGCGCACAGCGACACCAAGTGCGGTATCCTTGCCGGTCATGCTTCGTCACGTCATGCTGTGGGCCGGCGTACTGGCCCTGACCAGCGCCTGCGTGGGCCCGGCGCAGCCGGTGGCCCAGGCCAGCGCCCCTCATCTGGAGCCCGTCACCCCGGCCCCGCTGCCGACGTTGCGGACCGTGCCGACGTTCACGCCCGTCCCAACCCTGACGCCCACGATCACGCCGACGCCCACAACCGCACCGACGGCGACGCCGGCGCCCTGTCTGGAGACTACGGGCACGGTCAGCCGGATCGCGATCCCGTCGACGGCGCTGCGCTACGCCGTCGACACGCACGTCTATCTGCCGCCGTGCTACGACACAGCCGGGGCGCGCTACCCGGTGCTGTACCTGATCCACGGCTTGAACTTTACCGACGACCAGTGGGTGCGGCTCGGCGCGCCGGCCGCGGCCGATTCCCTGCTGGCCCAGGACGCGATCGCGCCCATGATCATCGTGATGCCGCGCGACCGATTTGACTCGGATTTCGAACGCCTGGTGCTGGATGATGTCTTGCCCTACGTCGAGGCGACCTACCGGACGATCGATCATCGACTGGCGCGCGCGATCGGAGGGTTGTCGCGGGGCGGGGGGTGGGCGCTGCACATCGGTCTGCGCAACCCCGATCTCTTTGGCCGAGTGGGCGGCCACAGCCCGGCTGTGTTGCTCGACGATGACGGCCCGTTTGTGCGCTGGGTGCGCGCACTGCCCGAAGGCCTGCCGCTGGCACTCTATCTCGACGCCGGCCAGGCCGATTCGAGCCTGGGCAGCACGTTGTTCGTCGATCAGGTCTTCACGAGCGCCGGGCTGGCGCACGACATCCACATCCGCCCGGGCGCGCACACCGAGGCCTACTGGGCGAAGTGGACGCCCGACTACCTTCGCTTCTATGCCGGCGATTGGCTCAACCTGGCGCGACAGATCGCGATCGCGCCGACCGAGGAGCCCGTCGACGGGAAACGCTGAGGCGGGGAGGGTATAGCGAGGAGCGAGTCTCGCTCCTCGCCCCTCAGCGTGTCGGCCTGACCTCGCGCAGCACCTGGGCGGCCAGGTCGCGGCCCATCTGCACCGCGTAGTTCGTCCCCCGATCCCACGGATACACCTGGCTCATCGACGCAAAGTACAGGCCGTTGAGCGGTGTGCGGAGCGCCGGGAGCTTGGCTGAGTGGTTGAGCGTCGGGATCGGCTGGGCGTACTCGGCCTTCCAGACCCACACATCCTTGACCCAGCTGCGGTCGAACGCGGGATTGAAGCGCTGGAGCCCGGGCAGGAAGCGCTCGAGGAGCGCCTCGGCATCGAGCTTGAAGTACTCGTGATCGGCCGGTAGATAATCGCCGCAATACACGATATGGTCGCCGCCGTAGTGCGATCGATCGATGTAGTTCGTGTGCTCGACGAGTGCCAGGAACGGGAAGCCCGCTTCCTTCGGGAGGTTGTGCCAGTAGGCG
>Ga0209573_1000987_pt1 | contig 49423 bp, 45 predicted proteins | sample TNRBio252014_DNA_FD_185870 | JGI IMG/M metagenome (GOLD analysis project Ga0209573, IMG submission 185870) | Wastewater treatment Type I Accumulibacter community from EBPR Bioreactor in Madison, WI, USA - TNR Reactor_6/25/2014_ DNA (SPAdes)... | ecosystem: Engineered > Bioreactor > EBPR >... | reverse complement strand
TCACCTACCGATTCAACCGCCGATTCGATCTGCGCGCCCTTCACACGCGACTGCTCGTGGCTGCCGCCACCTGTGTGCCGCAGCCTCAGCGGGTGATTCGGTCGGCTGAACATCATTGCTAATCAAGTTACATTTTGAGAATGAGGCGGTAGACATGCTGGGAAGCAGCGAAAGAGAGCGCGTCCATACACGGCGCATCGTATGCGAGGCCTATCGGCGCAGGGACGGGCTGTGGGAGATCGAGGCCACCGTGATCGACGAGAAGGGCGAGGACATGCCCTTCCGCTCACGCCCGATGGTGCGCCCGGGCGAGGCGCTGCACGACATCACCATCGCCTTCCTGATCGACGACGACGCGGTGATCCGCGACGTCGGCACCCGCATGCGGGCCGCGCCCTGGGGCGCCTGCCCGGAGAGCCTCACCGCCTACCGTCGCCTGATCGGCCTGCAGATCGGCGCGGGTTTCATGCGCGCGGTGCGCGAGCGCGTGGGCGGCGTCGAGGGCTGCACGCATCTGACCGACCTGATCGTGCAGATCGGCAACACCTACACCCAGGCGACCTGGCCGACACTGATCGCACGCCAGTTCGCCGCCGAGCCGGATCCGCGCAAATGGACGGATCGGCGCGCCGTGGGCTTCGTCGGCGGCTGCCGCGCCTGGCGGGCTGGCGGACCGACGGTACGCCAGGAGTATCCGGAGCTGGCGGAAGACGCCGCTGCCACGCCGGCCGCGGAGGGCGACGCACGCCCCAGCCCGCAGTGAGGTCGCGGTTCCTGCAGGCACGACCCACGCCGCGCCAGCAGGAACCGCACACCCGTTACGGTCGCGCGCGCCTCGTCGCGCAAGCGCTCAGCCCGCCAGCGCGCGCCCGATCACCAGCTTCTGGATGTCGCTGGCGCCTTCGTAGATCTGGCACACGCGCACGTCGCGGTAGATGCGCTCGACCGGGAAGTCGGTGACGTAGCCGTAGCCGCCGTGCACCTGGATGGCGTCCGAGCACACGCGCTCGGCCATCTCGGAGGCGAACAGCTTCGCCATCGAGGCTTCCTTGAGGCAGGGACGGCCGGCGTCCTTGAGGCTGGCGGCGTGCCACACGAGCTGGCGCGCGGCCTCGAGCTGGGTCGCCATGTCGGCGAGGCGGAAGTTGACCGCCTGGTGCTCGAAGATCGGCTTGCCAAAGCTCTCGCGCTCCTGCGCGTACTTCACCGCCGCCTCCAGCGCCGCGCGCGCCATGCCCAGGCACTGCGCGGCGATGCCGATGCGGCCGGCTTCGAGGTTGGAGAGCGCGATCTTGTAGCCCTCACCTTCCTTGCCGATCACCGAATCCGCCGGGATGCGGCAGTCCTCGAACAGGATCTGGGTGGTGTCAGAGGCCTTCTGGCCCATCTTCTCCTCGATGCGGCCGACCTGATAGCCGGGCGCGCTCGCGGGCACGAGGAAGCAGGTGATGCCCTTCTTGCCGGCGGCCTTGTCGGTGACCGCGAACACGATGGCGACGTCGGCGTGCTTGCCGGTGGTGATGAACTGCTTGACGCCGTTCAAGACCCACTCGTTGCCGTCGCGCACCGCGCTGGTGCGGATCGCGGAGGCGTCCGAACCCACGTGCGGCTCGGTGAGGCAGAAGCAGCCGAGCTTCTCGCCGCGCGCGAGCGGCTTCAGCCAGGCTTCCTTCTGCGCGTCGTTGCCGAAGCGGTTGAGAATGCCGCAGGGCAGCGAGTTCTGCACGCTGACGATGGTCGAGGTGGCGCCGTCGCCGGCGGCGATTTCTTCCAGCGTCAGCACCAGGCTCATGTAGTCCATGCCGGCGCCGCCCCACTCCTCGGGCACCACCATGCCGAGCGCGCCGAGCTCAGCGAGTTCCTTCAGCGCTTCGCGCGGGAAGGTGTGGTTGCGGTCCCATTCCGCGGCGAAGGGGGCCAGGCGCTCCTGCGCGAAGGCGCGCATCGAGTCGCGGATGAGTTCCTGCTCTTGAGTCAGAATCATGTGTTGCTCTCCTTAGCCGCAGGCCACCGAGGAATCGACCTCGATCGCCATCGCGGTCGCCTCGCCGCCGCCGATGCACAGGCTGGCCACGCCGCGCTTGAGGCCGCGCTTGCGCAGCGCGCCGATCAGCGTGACCAGGATGCGCGCGCCCGAGGCGCCGATCGGGTGGCCGAGCGCGCAGGCGCCGCCATTGACGTTGACCTTGTCGTGCGGCAGCTTCATCTCGTGCATCGCCGCCATGGTGACGACGGCGAAGGCCTCGTTGATCTCCCACAGGTCGACCTGCTCGGTGGTCCAGCCGGCCTTGGCCAGCACCTTCTGCATAGCGCCCACCGGCGCGGTGGTGAACAGCGCCGGCTCCTGCGCGTGGGTGGCGTGGCCGACGATGGTGGCCACCGGCTCGAGGCCGAGCTTGTCGGCGGTGGATTTGCGCATCAGCACCAGCGCGGCGGCGCCATCCGAAATGGAGCTCGAATTCGCCGGGGTGACGGTGCCGTCCTTCCTGAACGCGGGCTTGAGGCTGGGGATCTTGTCGATCTGCGCCTTGAGCGGCTGCTCGTCCTTGTCGACGACCACGTCGCCCTTGCGACCGGACACGGTCACCGGCGTCACTTCCCAGGTGAAGTCACCGTTGTTGATCGCGGCCTGGGCGCGGGTCGTGGAGGCAATGGCGAAGTCGTCCTGCGCCTGGCGGGTGAAGTTGAAATGCCCGGCGCAGTCCTCGGCGAAGGTGCCCATCAGGCGGCCCCTGTTCTCCTTCGAGTAGCTGTCTTCGAGGCCATCGAGGAACATGTGGTCCATCATCTGGCCATGGCCGAGGCGGTATCCGCCACGCGCCTTGGGCAGCAGATAGGGCGCATTGGACATGGACTCCATGCCGCCGGCGACCATGATCTCGTTGCTGCCGGCGAGCAGCAGGTCGTGCGCCAGCATGGTGGCCTTCATGCCCGAACCGCACACCTTGTTGATCGTGGTGCAGCCGGCCGATAGCGGCAATCCGGCACCGAGCGCAGCCTGGCGGGCAGGCGCCTGGCCGAGACCGGCCGGCAGCACGCAGCCCATGATGACCTCCTGCACCTGCTTGGACTGGAGGCCGGCGCGTTCGACCGCCGACTTGATCGCAACGGCGCCAAGCTGGGGTGTGGTCAGGCTGGACAGGTCGCCCTGGAACCCCCCCAGCGGGGTGCGGGCGACGGAAACGATGACGACGGGATCAGACATGCGGAACTCTCCTGTAACGTTGTCCGGTTGGGACGTTTCGCGCTCAGTTGCCGAGCGCTTCGAGCGCCGCGGCATAGCGCGGCATCAGATCCTGTGGGCGGCCGACGTTGACCCCGAGGTCGCGGATGAGACCGTCCTTGAGGCCGTAGATCCAGCCATGCACGGTCAGGCGCTGGCCGCGCCGCCAGGCGTCCTGCACGACCACCGTCTGCGCCACATTCGCCACCTGCTCGATGACGTTGAGTTCGCACAGGCGATCGTGGCGCAACTCGGGCGGCAGCGCGTCGACCGCCTGCAGATGGCGCACATGCACGTCCTGCACATGGCGCAGCCAAAGGTCGGTCAGGCCCACTCGGGTGCGCTCGAGCGCCGCCTTGACGCCGCCGCAGCCGTAGTGGCCGACCACCATGATGTGCTTGACGCCGAGCACGTCGACCGCGTACTGGATCACCGCCAGCGCGTTGAGGTCGGTATGCACGATCACGTTGGCGATGTTGCGGTGGACGAACACCTCGCCCGGCAGCAGTCCGACGATCTGGTTGGCCGGTACGCGCGAGTCGGAGCAGCCGATCCAAAGGTATTCCGGGCTTTGCAGCTTGGCGAGCTTGCCGAAGAAGCCGGGGTCGATCTGCTGCATCTGGCGCGACCACGCCTGGTTGTAGTCGAAGAGGTGGAAGAGGTTCTCGTTGTTGACCTCGTCCTCTGACCAGTTTTCCAGATCCAGGGTGAGGAAGATCGTGCCCTCGATCGGCGAGGGATAATAGGCGGGGGCCTCCGAGAACCCCAGCTCGCGGTAGAGTTTGACCGCGATCCGCATCGACGGGATGGTATCGAGCAGGATGCGACGATAGCCGAACAGGCGCGCCGCCTTGATCGCCGCCAGCGCGAGCTTGCGCCCCAGGCCGTGACCTCTGAAGGCGGGATCGACGTACAGCCGCTTCATCTCGCACACGCCTTCCGAGAAGCGCCGGACACCCACACAGCCTGCCGGCTTGCCATCGACCTCGGCGTAAAACAGGCGGCCATCGGCCGCACCGTAGGCCCCGGGCAGGTTCGCTATCTCGTCGGCGAAGCCCTGGAAACTCAGATCGACCCCGAGCCAGGCCGCGTACTGGCGGAAGAAACTACGGACATGCTCAAGTTCGACAGTGTCGGTGGCGCTCAAGGCGCACAGACGGGAAGGCATCGCGGAATTCCTCGGTGGTTGGATGCTGGATCTCGGATGATGGATGCGACGGTCACACTCAGGCGGGACGCTCCTTCTTGCCGTGCATGGCCATGATGGTCTGCTGCATCAACGCACACAGCGTCCACTTTCCGTCGCGGATGGCGAACACCTCGGCCTTGGTGATGATCAGGGTGCGCCCCGGCTTGACCACCTCGCCGCGCGCAACCAGGCGTTCGCCATCGGCGGGGGCCACCAGGTTGAGCTTGTATTCCACGGTCAGCACGCTGGTATCGGCCGGCGTCAGCGTGTTGGCCGCATAGCCTGCCGCCGAGTCGGCGATCATGCCGACCACGCCTCCGTGGATGAAGCCGTGCTGCTGGGAGATATCCGCCTTGAACGGCAGGTGGATCTCGGTATAGCCCGGCTCCACCACCGCCAACTCGGCGCCGATCAGGCCCATCGCCTGCTGCAGGCCGAAGCTCTCCCGCACACGCTCGGCGTAGCCGGGATCACGAGGCTGGAACTGGGGCATTTCGGGTCGCATCATCAAGTCTCCATAGAGAGTGTAATTATGCCCGTTAATACGTTAACGTTAACGTCATCGCAGCCGCGCGGCCTCTTCGGGCAGGCATGTCCGGCCTCGCGCGCAAGCTTGCGGCACCGGACGCTCGCGCCGGACCGTCGTACGCAAGCGACAACCGCGCCGACCCGGCAACAAGCGCAGAGCGCGCGCCCCCCAATCGATCGAGGATGACCCCATGACACCGCCCTCCCTCCCGGAACTCGAGTACCCATTCGACAGCCTGCCCGCTCACGGCCAAGCAATCGAGGTGGCCCCCGGCGTGCGTTGGGTGCGCATGCGCCTGCCGTTCGCGCTCGACCACATCAATCTGTGGCTGCTCGACGACGGCGACGCCCTCGCCGTCGTCGACTGCGGTTTCGCCCGTGACGAAACACGCGAAGCGTGGAACACGGTGCTCGCCGCAGACGGCCGACCACTGCGGCGGATCGTGGTCACCCACCATCACCCCGACCACATCGGCCTCGCCACCTGGCTCGCCGCGCGCGACGATGCCGCCATCCACATGACCCAGGGCGAGTTCCTCGCCGCACAGGCGGTGTGGCACCAGTTACCCGGCTATTCTGCCACCGACATGGTCGAACAGTTCCGCCGCCACGGCCTCGACGAGATGCGCTGCGAGGCGCTCGCCACGCGTGACAACGCCTACCGCATCGGCGCGCCACAGGTGCCGGGCCGTCACGAACGCATGTTCGACGGCGACGAGATCCGCATCGGTGCGTACACCTGGCGCGTGATCGTGGGCTTCGGCCACGCTCCTGAACATGCCAGCCTGTACTGCGCCGAGCTCGGCATACTGATCGCCGGCGATATGCTGCTGCCGCGCATCTCGACCAACGTCAGCGTCTATGCTGCGACGCCACATGGCGACCCGCTGGGCTGGTTCATCAACTCATTGCGGGAATTCTGCACGCTACCCGATGACACGCTCGTGCTACCATCGCACGGCAAACCTTTCAAGGGTATACGGGCACGCGTGGACCAACTCGTCGAACACCATCGCGAACGTTGCGAGGTACTGATGGCAGCCTGCCACACACCAAAAAGCGCCGCAGCATTGCTGCCGACGCTTTTTCCGCGTGAACTCGATACCCACCAGGTCATGTTCGCCATGGGGGAAGCGATCGCTCACCTCAACTACCTCGAAAAGTCGGGAGCGCTCTCGAGGCAGACAGACGAGCACGACCTGATCCGTTTCACCCCTTGCCCGCAATAAGATCGCCCCGCCGCAAAAACAGGAGCCTGAACAACATGGCCGCACCCAGCAACGAGACCCCCCACTGCGACCTGCCCGACCCCCAGGAAGTCGCAAAGACCTACGCTGAAGTCGCACGCCGCGCCTCGCACCTGATCAGCGACCACGTCCATCGTCAGCTCAAGAAAGGCGTCTCGACGCCGGCCGACGAACTCGGCATCGCCCAGGCCTTCATGGACATGATGGCCAAGCTGCTGGCCAACCCCTACAAGCTCGCCCAGGCACAGATGAACCTGGTGTGGGACTACTTCTCGCTGTGGCAGCACTCGATGATGCGCGTCGCCGGTCTGAGCGGTTCGCCGGTCGCCTCCCCCGAGAAGACCGACAAGCGCTTCAAGGACGAGGAGTGGGAAGAGCACTTCCTGTTCGACTTCATCAAGCAGTCCTACCTGATCGCCGCCCGCCACATCCATGACACCGTGAGCGGCGTCGACGGCCTCGACGACCAGACCCAGAAGAAGGTCAACTTCTACACCCGCCAGTACATCGATGCGCTGTCGCCGTCCAACTTCGCGATGACCAACCCCGAGGTCTTCCGCGAGACGGTCAAGAGCCACGGTCAGAACCTGCTCAAGGGCCTCAACAACCTGCTGCGCGACGTCGAGGATGGCGGTGGCAACCTGCGCGTCAAGATGACCGACACCACCGCTTTCGAGCTGGGCAAGAACGTCGCCACCACGCCGGGCAAGGTCGTGTTCGAGACCGAGATGATGCAGCTGGTGCAGTACACCCCCAGCACCGACAAGGTCCTCAAGAAGCCGCTGCTGATCGTTCCGCCCTGGATCAACAAGTTCTACATCCTCGACCTGCGCGAGAAGAACTCCTACATCAAGTGGTGCGTGGACCAGGGCCACACCGTGTTCGTGATCTCCTGGGTCAACCCGGACGAGCGCCTTGCCGCCAAGAGCTTCGAAGCTTACGTCAAGGACGGCGTGCTCGCCGCGCTCGACGCCATCGAAGAGCAGACCGGCGAGAAGGAAGTCAACGCCGCCGGCTACTGCCTGGGCGGCACGCTGCTCGCCACGACGCTCGCCTATCTGGCCGCCAAGCGCCAGAAGCGCATCGCCTCGGCTACCTTCTTCACCACCATGACGGATTTCACTGAACCCGGTGAGCTCGGCGTGTTCATCGATGAAGGTCAGGTCTCCAGCCTCGAGAAAAAGATGTTCGAGCGTGGCTACCTGGAAGGCTCGGAAATGGCAGGCACCTTCAGCATGCTGCGCTCCAACGACCTGATCTGGTCGTTCGTGGTGAACAACTACCTGATGGGCAAGGACCCGTTCCCGTTCGACCTGCTGTACTGGAACTCGGACTCCACCCGCATGCCGGCGACCATGCACAGCTTCTACCTGCGCACCATGTACATGGAAAACCGCCTCATCGAGCCGGGCGGCATCGAGATCGACGGCACCCCGATCGACCTCACCAAGATCAAGGTGCCGTGCTACTTCATCTCGGCGATCGAAGACCACATCGCGCCGTGGAAGAGCACCTACATGGGCGCCCGCCGCTTCACTGCCCCGGTGCGCTTCGTGCTGGGCGGCTCCGGCCACATCGCCGGCATCGTCAACCCGCCGGCGGCCAACAAGTACGGCTACTGGATCAACCCGGCCGCGAAGCTTCCCGAAACTGGCGAGACCTGGTTCGAAGGCGCCCAGCAAAGCCCGGGCTCCTGGTGGACCGACTGGCAAGCCTGGGTGACCGGCCACGACGCCGCCCAGACCGACCCGCGCGACCCCGCCAAGGGCAAGCTGAAGGTGCTGGAAGATGCGCCGGGCAGCTTCGTCAAGGCCCGCGTCGACGCCAAGGTTGCGGCCTGATCTTGGCCGTGCAGGCAACGGGGAGGGGTGACCCTCCCCGTTTTTCGTTCACCGCCGGCAGCTCCCGGACAGCGGCCAGCGCAGCGTTGCCACGCTGCAACACGCGCCCCGCCTGCGGCACATCGCCCTCCTCAGCAACGAACCCATGACCAGTGCCTTTGCCGCTGCAGGCGCAACGCAAGCCGAGCGCTTTCCCCGCACGGGCGGCAGTCCCGATTCGGCTGCACGCGCCGCATGCGCTGGCTCGGCGAGGCCGAGCATGCCCATCCCTCCTGCGTCCCTTGTCCTCGACACCAACACAGTGCTCGCGCTCTGGATGTTCCGCGATCCCGCGCTGCAGGTGCTGCGTGCCTGGCTAGAAGGCGACGGCTGCGCGCTGTACAGCCGCGAGGACGCGCTCGAGGAGTTTCGCCACGTGCTGGCCTACCCTCGATTCGGCCTGGACGAGTCCGGCCAGGCCGCACTCCGCGCCGACTACCTCGCGCGCGCAACGCTTGTCTCCCGCCCCGAACCGCTGGCCGCGTTACCCACCTGCCGCGACCCCGACGACCAGAAATTCCTCGAAATCGCCGCTGCGGCGGGCACCACCTGCCTGCTCACCCGCGACAAGGCGCTGCTTCGGCTCGCGCGCCACCGCCTGGTGCGCGAACGGTTCGCGATCATGACGCCCGAGTGCCTGTCACGAGCATTGACCGAGTGCGGCCCGCCTCCAGCCTGAAACCCGCTCCGCGCAACGCGCCTTACGCGCCGCGCCCAGCGCAGGATCGCGACGCGTCAGTGCGCGCTGGACCGGCAGGCGCCGCGCGCGCTCAGCGCCTGGCCGCTTCACTGGCGTGGCCGCGACGCAGGTCCGCCAGCCAGCGCAGGCCGTCGGCTGCGCGGCTGCCATACCACGACACCATCTCACCATCGACCAGCAGCGCCGGCCGCCCGGCCAGGGTCTCGACCTCGGCGACATGCTGCGTGCGGAAGCGGTAAGGCTCGGTGGATAGCAACACGCGCGCGACCTCCCCCATCCAGGCCGCATCCCACTCGAAGGCCGGATAACGCGCGGAGCCCACCGCGCCGCCCTCAACCGCCGGCAGGGTATGCCAGCCGACTTCGGCGAGCGTTGCGGAGATGTAGGTGTCACGCGCGATCGTCATCCACGGATCGCGCCAGATGAGATAGAGCACAGCCTCGGCCGCAATGTCGACGCGCAGCGCGGCCGCCTCGCCGAGCGCCGCCTCAAGCTCGGCAGCCAGGCGCCCGGCGGCTGCCTCGGCGCCAAAGATGCCACCGAGCAGGCGGAAAAGCTCGAGATTGTCACGCGGCGAGCATGGATGGGTGACGACTATCGAGGGCACAAACGGCGCGAGCGCCTCGACCGTCTCCAGCCGGTTCTCGTCGATATTGACGAGCACGTGCGTCGGCGCCAGCGCGCGGATACGCGCGAGATTCACATCCTTCGTGCCGCCGACCTTGGGCACCCCACGCAGGGCCTCACGCGGATGCACGCAAAAACCGGTGCGCCCCACGAGGCGCGCGCCGAGGCCAAGATCGAACACCAGTTCGGTGAGCGAAGGCACCAGCGAAACAATGCGCGCATCAGCGCCGGCACGGGCGTGTGTCCGGCCCGCAGCATCGGTCCACGCTGCGGTCGATTCAGGTCGTGCGGAGTCGTCCATCCAAGATCGGGTTCCCGGGTCGAGGCGGAATTCTACCGCCCGCCCACCTCCTCCGGGCGAAGAACGCCGCACGCGCGGCCCCGCCGGGCGACCGGACCGGCGGCCTTCGCGCCCATGGGCGTGGCACGAGCCCTGAGCTCGCCTGCTGGATCCGGCCATGACGGTGCGCCGCAAGCGCACTGCAAGACGCCGCTCAGGGAAACCACGGGTGCAGCGCAGGGGCATTTTGTGAAAAACTTCGAGGCCTGGCCTGTGGCGGACTGCCTCGCCCGCGGAGGCGGGCAGGCTGGTTGCCACGGGCAGCCTGCGAGTCCGGACTGCGGCGGACACCACCGTCCCCGCGTCGCGACTCCTCACTCTTCACGCCTTACGGAGACACCCCATGAAGAAACTGACCGCAGTGGCCGCTGCCTTCGCGCTGGTCGCCTCGCTCGGCGCCACCCCCGCGCATGCCCAGCAAAAGTTCATCACGATCGGCACCGGAGGCGTGACTGGCGTGTATTACGCCGCCGGCGGCGCGATCTGCCGCCTGATCAACAAGGACCGCGCCCAGCACGGCCTGCGCTGCTCGGTCGAGAGCACCGGCGGCTCGGTCTACAACGTGAACACGATCAAGGCCGGCGAGCTCGACTTCGGCGTGGCGCAGTCCGACGTGCAGTTCAACGCCATCAAGGGCGAGGCCCAGTTCAAGGACGGCGGCCCGGTGAGCGATCTGCGCGCGGTGTTCGCGCTGCACCCCGAGCCGCTGACCGTGCTGTCGCGCAAGGAAGCCAACGTCGCCAAGATGGAAGACTTCAAGGGCAAGCGCTTCAACGTCGGCAACCCGGGCTCGGGCCAGCGCGCGACGATGGCGATGCTGCTGCCGGCGATGGGCATGTCCGAATCCGACTTCTCGCTGGTGTCCGAGCTCAAGCCCGACGAGCACAGCGCCGCGCTGTGCGACAACAAGATCGACGGCTTCGCCTACGTCGTCGGCCACCCGGCCGCCAACATCCAGGACCCGACCACCACCTGCGGCGCCAAGCTGGTGTCGATCACCGGCCCGGCGGTCGACAAGCTGGTCGCCGATCACCCCTACTTCGCCAAGGTGCAGATCCCGGGCGGCCTGTACGCCAGCAACCCGAACCCGACCGACACCTTCGGCGTGGTGGCGAGCATCGTGAGCTCGTCCAAGGTGCCGGCCGACACGGTCTACATCCTGGTCAAGGCGGTGTTCGAGAACTTCGAGGACTTCAAGAAGCTGCACCCGGCCTTTGCCAACCTCGACCCGAAGCACATGGTCAAGGACGGCCTGTCCGCGCCGCTGCATGAAGGCGCAGTGAAGTACTACAAGGAAAAGGGCTGGATGTAACTCCGCCGGCCGGCGTCCCGCGACCGGGCGCCGGTTTCTGCTGCACCAACGGCGGCGACCCCTGGTTCCCGCCGTTTTTTGTCTCCGTCACGAACCTGAGAGGCGCCCGTCATGATCCGCCCGGACGAAAACAAGGACAAGGCCACCTTCGAGCTGTCCGACGAAGAGCTGAAGAAGATCGTCGCCGAGACCGACACCGGAGGACGAAAGCCGACTGGATTCGCAGCGAAAGTCCTGCTTCTGGTCGCCCTCGGCTGGTCGCTGCTGCAGCTCTGGATCGCATCGCCACTGCCGTTCACGTTCGGCGTGTTCGTGTTCAACGACACCGAGGCGCGTTCGGTGCATCTGGCGCTGGCGGTGTTCCTGGCCTTCCTCGCCTACCCGGCCCTGAAGCGTTCCCCACGCGACCGGATCCCGGTCGGCGACTGGGTGCTGGCGGGAGTCGGCGCATTCTGCATGGCCTACCTGTTCCTGTTCTATCGGGAACTGGCCGGGCGGCCAGGGCTTCCGACCACGATGGATCTGGTGGTGGCCGTGTGCGGCCTGATCCTGCTGCTGGAGGCGGCACGGCGGGCGCTCGGGCTGCCAATGGTGATCCTGTCGGCCGTGTTCATCGGTTACGTGCTCCTCGGCCCCTACATGCCCGACGTCATCGCCCACCGCGGCGCCTCCCTGGCGAAAGGCATGAGCCACCTCTGGCTGACCACCGAAGGCGTGTTCGGGGTCGCCCTGGGCGTGTCGACCAGCTTCATCTTTCTGTTTGTGCTGTTCGGCTCGCTGCTGGAGACGGCGGGCGCGGGCAATTACTTCATCAAGTCCGCGATCTCCCTGCTCGGTCATCTGCGCGGCGGCCCGGCGAAGGCCGCCGTTCTCGCGTCGGCCAGCACCGGCCTGATCTCCGGCTCGTCGATCGCCAACGTGGTCACCACCGGGACGTTCACCATTCCGTTGATGAAGCGTGTGGGTTACGCCCCGAAAAAGGCCGCGGCGGTGGAGGCCGCCGCTTCGGTGGACGGCCAGATCATGCCGCCGGTGATGGGCGCCGCGGCTTTCCTGATGGTCGAATACGTCGGCATTCCGTACACCGAGGTCATCAAGCACGCCTTCCTGCCCGCGATCATCTCGTACATCGCATTGTTTTACGTCGTTCACCTCGAGGCACTCAAGGCCGACATCCGGGGGCTGCCGCGGCGCACGAAGAAATCGGCCGGCTCGCGCCTGCTGTCCTTCGGCCTCACCGTTTCGGGCCTGATCATCCTGGCTGGCCTGATCTACTACGGGATGGGATGGATCAAGACCGTCGCCGGTGATGCCTCGATGATCGTGATCGGGGTGCTGATGCTCTTCGCGTATCTCGGCCTGCTGTGGTACGCCGCGAAGACCCCCGACCTGCACATGGACGACCCCAACCAGCCGCTGACCGAACTGCCGGAAACGGGGCCGACGCTCAAGACCGGGCTGTACTACCTGCTTCCGGTCGTCGCCCTGATCTGGAATCTGATGGTCGAAGAACTCTCCCCGGCGCTGTCGGCGTTCTGGGCGACCATGTTCATGATCTTCATCCTCGTCACTCATCGTCCACTGAAGGCCATCATGCGCGGCACCGGCGACGTGGGCGCCGCAGTCAGGCAGGGCTTGGGCGACCTGCACACCGGGCTCGTCACCGGTGCACGCAACATGATCGGCATCGGCGTTGCTACGGCGACCGCAGGCATCATCGTCGGCACCGTCACCCTGACCGGCATCGGCCTGGTGCTGACCGAATTCGTGGAGGCGGTGTCGGGCGGCAACCTGATGTTGATGCTGCTGCTGGTGGCCGTGATCTGCCTGATCCTCGGCATGGGACTGCCGACTACCGCGAACTACATCGTGGTGTCGACGCTGATGGCACCGGTGGTGGTCGAGGTGGGCGCGCAGAGCGGCCTGCTGGTGCCGCTGATCGCGGTGCACCTGTTCGTCTTCTACTTCGGCCTGATGGCAGACGTGACGCCACCGGTGGGCCTGGCGTCCTATGCGGCGGCGGGGATCGCGCGCTGCGACCCGATCGCGGCGGGCGTGCAGGCCTTCATGTACTCGATGCGCACCGCGATCCTGCCCTTCATGTTCATCTTCAACACTCAATTGCTGATGATCGGCGTCGATTCGGTGTGGTCGTTCCTGCTCACGGTGACCAGTGCGATCCTTGCCAACCTCATGTTCGCCGCGGGTACCCAGGGCTGGTTCGTCACCCGCAGCAGGCTGCATGAATCGGCGCTGCTGCTGCTCGTGACCTTCAGCCTGTTCCGTCCGGGGTTCTGGATGGACATGATTTACCCACCCTACGTGGAAGTCCCGCCCACCGAGCTGACGCGCCTGGTCGAGCAAGCCCCCCGCAACGCCAACCTGCGCGTATGGGTTCAAGGCATGTCGCTGGAGGGCGAGGACGTGTCCAAGGGCGTGCTGCTGCCGCTGGGCGATACCGCGCCGAGCGCGTCCGAGCGTCTGGGGAAGATGGGCGTCACGATGATGACGCTGGGAGAGGAGGTGCAGGTCGCTGCAGTCCGCTTCGGCACCCGGGCCGAGAAGCTGGGGCTGGAGCAAGGCTTCACGATCGCCAGGATCGAAGTGCCCTCGCCTGAACGGCCGGCCAAGGAGTGGATGTTCATCCCCGCGCTGGGCGTGCTCACCTTGGTGTGGTTCATGCAGAAGAGCCGGGCGCGACGCGGGGGGCTCTCGCCGACCGCGCGCTGACAGTGCCGAAACTGGAAAAGCCGCCTGCTGGTCCTGAGGCGGCTTATCACTATTTTCGGCGCTTGGCGCCGTCGGGTGTGGCGTTTCAGATCAGCGAGGGCCCGGCGACGATCGTCGCCGCGTCCTTTTCGCTGATGCGCACGCTGGCGTTCATGATCACCAGCGCCACCAGCCAGTCGCGCAGGCGATCGGAGCCATCGCCCTCTAGCGCCAGGAACCGGCACCCTGCCTGAGACACCGAGGCGATGAAGTTGACCGACTGTGCCCGGCCGCGGATGCGGTCGGGCACGCCTTCGCGATGGAGTTCGAACGCGAAGGCTTCGCCAGCGGCCGGCGGGGCCTCGGCGGTGATCGCGAAACCATCGACCGAAATGTCACGCAGCGGCACGCGCTCGCCATCGATGACGACCCAGAACCAGGGCTCGCCGCGGCGCAAGGCCAGGAAACGCTGGATGCGCCGGCGTTCGGCGCTGTCAGCTGCGGCCGGCGCGGGCGCGACCGGCCGGGACTGGGCTTCATCGTGGTCGCTCATTTGCCTTCGCGCTCCTTGCGCACGCGGGCGATCAGGTCATCGGCAACCTTGAGCGTGTTCTCGTGGCTGCCGCTGAGCGAGGCCGAGGTCATGTAGCGGCCGCCGATCACCAGCGCCGGTACCCCCTGGATCTTCATCGCACGCGCGAGCTGGTCGGCGCGCTGCACCAGGGAGCCGACGCCGAAGGACTTGTAGGTGTCGAGGAATTTCGCCGCATCGCCAACCTTGCCGGCGATCCACTCGCCAACCTGCTGCTCGTTGAACAGCGGGCGCTTGTCGTCCTGTACCGCGGCGAAGATCGCCGGCTCGAGGGCAGCGAGGTCGCCGGTGATCTCGGCGGTGTAGTAGAGGCGCGCGAGTCCGCCGAGCTGAGCGTTGTTCCACACCGCCGGCACCGCGCGGAAGGCAACGTCAGCCGGCAGCTTCTTCTTCCACGCGGTGATCAGCGGATGAAAGTCGCGGCAGTGCGGGCAGCCATAGTGGAAGAACTCCAGCACCTCGATCTTCGACGGATCATCCGCCTTTTGGGCAGGCTCGATGATCTGGAAGGGCTCGTCTGCTCGCGCGATGCTTGCAGCGGGGAGGGCGAAGGCCAGACCGGCCAGCTTGAGGGCATCACGACGGTTCATGCGGTACTCCGTGTTCTAGGGCTTGCTGTGACGCGACGCGGCGGCGGACGTTCCCCCCGGCCTGCCGCAGCTACGGGTTGCGGCTGACCGAGGCGTTAAAGCCCGCCTCGGCGAGGCGGGCACGCATCGGATTCATGTCTTCGGGCTTGCCGAACGGCCCCACGCGCACGCGATGGACTATGCGCCCGTCGGCCAACTGGGTGCGCTGCGCGCTCGCCTGGATGCCGGAGAGCGCGAGCCTGGCCTTGAGATTGTCGGCCTCCGACGGATTCTCGAACGAACCCACCTGCAGGTAGATGCGCTCGGAACGCTGCGGCGCTGCGGGCGCGGAAGCTGCGGGCTGCACCGAGGCCTCCACCACCGGCGCCGGCGGCTGCTGCACGGGCACCGGCGGCGCCTGTACCCGGGGTGCGGGGACCGCCACGACCGGAGCCGCCGCCGAGGGCACATTCTCGCCCTGCGGCAGGATGCGGTAGAACTCGAAGTCCTGCTTGGCCACCGGCCGGTCGCCGGGCTTGCCGGGCAGCGCCGCCGGTCCCTGGTCAGCAGGGGCCTGCACGCGCGGCGCCACCGGCGCGGCCTGGAAGGGATTGCTGCGGGTGAAATACCACGCGGCGCCGGCCGCGATCAGCGCACCGAACACGAGCCCGATGAAGATGCCGATCAGCGTGCCGCCGGCGCTCTTTGCCGGTGCGCGCGCGGGCCGGCGCGTGGGTTTTCGATCTCGACTCACGATTGCGCTCCCTGCGTCACATCGACTCGGGCGCGGACACGCCCAGCATCTTCAAGCCGGTGACCAGCACCTGACGTGCTGCGGCGGCCAGCGCGAGGCGAGCGAGCTTCACTGCCTCGTCCTCGACCAGCATGCGCTCGGCGTTGTACCAGCTATGGAAGTCGGCCGCGAGGTCCTTGAGGTAAAAGGCGATCTGATGCGGCGCGTAGCCGGCGGCGGCGTCCTGCACGAGTTCCGGGAAAGCAGCCAGGCGCGCGCACAGCGCGAGTTCGCGCTCATTGTGCAGCAGGCCGAGGTCGGCAGTGGCCAGATCAGCGGCCTCGCCACCCCACTGGTTGAGCACCGAGCACACGCGGGCGTGGGCGTACTGCACGTAGTACACCGGGTTCTCGTTGCTCTGGCTCTTGGCGAGGTCGAGGTCGAAGTCGAGGTGCTGGTCGGACTTGCGCAGCACATAGAAGAAACGGCAGGCGTCGTTGCCGACCTCGCGGCGCAGCTCGCGCAGGGTGACGAATTCGCCCGAGCGGGTGGACATCGAGGTCTTCTGGCCGTCGCGGTACAGCACCGCGAACTGCACCAGCGCGACCTCGAGCCTGACCGGGTCGAGCCCGAGCGCGGCGATAGCGCCCTTCACCCGCGGGATGTAGCCGTGATGGTCGGCGCCCCAGATGTCGATGATGCGATCGAAGCCGCGCTCGTACTTGTTGAGGTGGTAGGCGATGTCGGAGGCGAAGTAGGTGTACAGGCCGTTCTCACGCTGCACCACGCGGTCCTTCTCGTCGCCGAAGGCCGTCGAGCGGAACCACCTGGCGCCGTCCTGCAGGTAGATGTGGCCGTGCTGCTCGAGCTGGGTCACCGCGCGCTCGACCAGGCCGGTGTCGAACAGGCTCTGCTCCGAGAACCACTTGTCGAAGCGTACGCCGAACTCGCCGAGGTCGTCACGGCCGTCGCCGAGCTGCTCGTTGAGCGCAAAACCATGCACCCAGCCATAGTCGTCGCCGAGCAGCTTCTTGGCGTTGGCGATCAGCGCGTCGAGGTGTTCCTCGCGCTGCTGCCTGGACTCGTCGTCCTTGCGCTCGGCCAGCGGCAGGCCGGGCGTGCCGGCGAGGATCTGCTCGCGCGTGACCTGGGCGAAGCGGTCCTGGTGGGCGTCGCGCATGTCGCGGCCCATGTCGATCACGTAGTCGCCCTGGTAGGCATTGGGGGGGAACGGGATCTCGATGCCGAAGAAGGCGAGGTAGCGCAGCCAGGTCGACAGCGCCAGGATGTCCATCTGGCGCCCGGCGTCGTTGACATAGTACTCGCGCGTCACCTCGTAACCGGCGAAGGCCAGCACGTCCGCCAGCGAGGCCCCATAGGCCGCGCCGCGGCCGTGGCCGACGTGCAGCGGGCCGGTCGGGTTGGCGGACACGAACTCCACCTGCACCTTGACGCCCTTGCCGGCGCCGCGACCAAAATCTGCCCCCCCGGCCAGCACCTCGCGCACGACCGCGGTCTTGGCGTCGGCGGCGAGGGTGAAGTTTATGAAGCCGGCGCCGGCAACTTCGGCCCTGGCCACCAGTCCGGACGCCGGCAACTCGGCCAACAGCAGCCCGGCGAGCTCGCGCGGGTTGCGCTTGAGCGGCTTGGCCAGTTGCAGCGCGAGGTTGGTCGCGAAGTCGCCGTGGTTCGCCTGCTTCGGGCGCTCGAGCAGGATGGGGGTGTCGACCAGATCGGGCGCGACGCTCTTCAGCGCGCTCTTGAGCAGATCGGACAGCAGGACTTTCGGGTCGGCGCTCATGGCACTCGGGATGAATTCGAAACGCGCGATTATAGCGGATCGCAAGGCGCCGCCCGGGCGAGGATGTGAGCGCAGGTTGCACAACAGGGCAATGTTCGCGGGCAAGCCCGCTCCAGCGAAGACGGCAGCCACTCGAGCACGCGTTCCCCCCGCGCCGCTTTCGGGCTAAAGTCCGCGCTTTGCCTTATCCGGCCCGACCACCGTGCGCCTCTTCCGCCTCGCCAAGATCGTCTCCGTCAGCCTGCGCTTCGGGCTCGACCGCATGGTGCTCGACGCCGACAGCAGCGGAAGGCTGGCGCACATCTGGCACAAGGTGTTCTTCTGGCGCACCTACACCGAGTCGCGCGGCGCGCGCCTGCGCCAGGCGCTGGAGTCGCTCGGGCCGATCTTCGTCAAGTTCGGTCAGATGCTGTCGACCCGGCGCGACCTGCTGCCGCCCGACCTCGCCGACGAGCTCGCCCTGCTGCAGGACCGCGTGCCGCCCTTCCCCACCGAGCAGGCGCTCGACGTGCTGGAAGGCTTCTACGGCCGCCCGATCGACGAGGTCTTCGACGACTTCGAGCGCACTCCAGTGGCCTCGGCCTCGGTGGCGCAGGTGCATTTCGCGCGTCTGCCCGACGGTACCGACGTCGCCGTCAAGGTGCTGCGCCCGGGCATCGAGCGCGTCATCGAGCACGACCTCGCGCTGCTCGAAGTCGCCGCCGTCCTGCTGGAGAAGATCTGGCCCGAAGGCCGCCGGCTCAAGCCGCGCGAGGTGGTCGCCGAGTTCAGCAAGTACCTGCATGACGAGCTCGACCTGATGCGCGAGGCCGCCAACTGCTCGCAGTTGCGGCGCAACTTCAAGGATTCGTCGCTGCTGATCGTGCCCGAGGTCTATTGGGACTGGTGCGGGCGCAAGGTCATGGTGATGGAGCGCATGCGCGGCGTTCCGATCTCGCAGACCCCTGCGCTGCTCGCCCAGGGCAACGACATGAAAGCGCTGTCGCGCGCGGGGGTGGAGATCTTCTTCACGCAGGTGTTCCGCGACGGCTTCTTTCACGCCGACATGCACCCGGGCAACATCTTCGTGCACCAGGACGGGCGCTACATCGCGCTCGACTTCGGCATCATGGGCACGCTCAACGAGGTGGACAAGAACTACCTCGCAACCAACTTCCTCGCCTTCTTCAAGCGCGACTACCACCGCGTCGCGCTCGCCCACATCGAGGCCGGCTGGGTGCCGGCGAAGACGCGGGTGGACGAGTTCGAGGCGGCGATCCGCACGGTGTGCGAGCCGATCTTCGACAAGCCGCTCAAGGACATCTCGTTCGGCAAGACCCTGTTGCGCCTGTTCCAGACCGCGCGCCGCTTCGAGATGGAAGTGCAGCCCCAGCTCGTGCTGCTGCAGAAGACCCTGCTCAACATCGAAGGCCTGGGTCGCCAGCTCGACCCCGAGCTCGACCTGTGGAAGACCGCCAAGCCCTTCCTCGAGCGCTGGATGGACGAGCGCATGGGCGTGCGTGCGCTGGTGCGCGGCGTCAAGGAAGAAGCGCCGGCCTGGGCCGGCACGCTGCCGCAGTTGCCGCGCCTGGTGCACCACGCCCTCACCGAATCGACCCGCCACCAGAGCGCGCAGCAGCAGCGCCTGGACGAACTCGCCAACACCCAGCGCACACAGAACCGCCTGCTGCTCGTCATCGGCGCGATTGCCATGAGCCTGCTCGGGCTGGAACTCTACCGCCTGTTCGGCTGAACACCGGCGGCGCGGATTCGCTCGGCCGCAGCACCCACCCCTCGCGACTCGCACGGCGCCTGCAGCGCAACCCGCCCTCCGCCCCCTCCCCCCAATGCCCGCACCGGCTCCTGCAGGAGCGGCGGCGGCCACGAGCTTTTTCCGGGCACCGGAACCACGACTGACTCCGGCCCCTGGAAGAGAATCTCCCGCCCTCGCCCAAAGCCCCGCCGAATCCCTTGCGTTGTCCCCTGCCGGCCACTATCAAGAAGCAGGAGGTGTGCGATGACGACCAGCCCCGGTAAACTGCGCCCGCCACATGCGCTCGTCAGCATCATCGGCGCAGCATCGGCACTTGGGGCGCCCGATCCGGGCAGCGCGGGCGCGCCTGCGGTCCTGCAGGCGCGCCCGCTGGTGCGACGTTTGCGTGCGATCGGCACAAGCGCCGAATGGGTCGAGACCCTTGCACCGAGCGCGGCCACGCCGGCACCTGGCAGCACCATGGATGTCGGCATGGAAGTCTGCGCCCGCTTTGCGCGCCGCCTCGCCGATCACCTCGCCGCGCTGCCGGCAGGACACTTTCCGCTCGTGATCGGCGGCGATCACGCGATCGCCACCGGCACTTGGCGTGGCATCGGGCGCGCACGTGGACGCGCACCCGGCATGGTGTGGATCGACGCCCACCTCGACAGCCATACCGACGCCACCACCCACTCCGGCAACATCCACGGCATGCCGCTGGCGGCCCTGTTTGGCCTGGGGCACGCTGCGCTCGCCGGGATCCGTGGCCCGGCGCTCGACCCGGCGCGCACCTGCGTGGTCGGTGCGCGCATCTGGGAGGCGGAGGAGCGCCACCTGCTCGACAGCCTCGGCGTGCGCGTATTCACGATGGACGAGATCCGCGCACGCGGCCTGGGCGCGGTGTTCTGCGATGCGCTGACGATCGCGCGCGCCGACCCGGAGGCCGGCTTCGGCCTCAGCCTCGACCTCGACGCGCTCGACCCGCAGGCGTTTCCCGCGGTGACCTGCGCCGAGCCGGGCGGCATCGATCCGCGCACGCTGGCCGACACCCTGCTCGGCCTGCGCGCCTGCGCCGACTTCATCGCGCTCGAGATCGTCGAGTACCGCCCCGACCTCGACGCCAACGGCCGCAGCGCAGACTGGATCGCCGAGTTCGCCACCGCTGCACTCGGCCCCGGCACCGCCTGGCTGCGCGACAAGGAGCGCCGCTTCGGCGCCGCCAACTACGCGCCGCTGCCGGCGGTATTCCAGCGCGGCGAGGGCGTGTGGCTGTGGGACACCGACGGCCGGCGCTACCTCGACATGATGAGTGCCTACTCGGCGGTGAGCTTCGGCCACAGCCATCCACGCCTGGTCGACGCCCTGGTGACGCAGGCGCAGCGCCTGGCGCTGACCTCGCGCGCGTTTTCCAGCGATCGCCTGCCGGTGTTCCTCGAGCGCCTGTGCGCCACCTTCGGCTACGAGCGCGCATTGCCGGTCAACACAGGGCTGGAAGCGGTGGAGACCGCGCTCAAGGCGGCGCGCAAGTGGGGCTACAAGGTCAAGGGCATCGCCCCCGAGCGCGCGCGCATCATCGCCTGCGACGGCAACTTCCACGGCCGCTCAATCGCGATCGTGGGGCTGTCTTCCAACGCGCACTACCGCGACGGCTTCGGCCCCTTCCCGCCCGGCCTCGAGCGCGTGCCCTATGGCGACGCAGACGCGCTCGAGGCGACGATCACCCCCGACACCGCCGCCTTCCTGGTCGAACCGATCCAGGGCGAGGGCGGCATCGTGGTGCCGCCCGCCGGCTACCTGTCGCGCTGCGCCGAGATCTGCCGCCGCCACGACGTGCTGCTGATCGCCGACGAGGTCCAGACCGGGCTCGGTCGAACCGGACGGCTGCTCGCCTGCGATCACGAAGGCGTGCGCCCGGACGGACTGATCCTGGGCAAGGCGCTCGGCGGCGGCCTGCTGCCGGTGTCGGCCTTCCTCGCCGACCGCCGGGTGATGGACGTGTTCGGCCCCGGCGACCACGGCTCGACCTTCGGCGGCAATCCGCTCGCCGCCGCGGTCGGCACCGAGGTGCTCGCGCTACTCGCCGAAACGCGCCCCTGGGAGCGCGCCGAGCGCCTCGGCGAAGGCCTGATGGCGCGCCTGCGCGCCGCCGCGCTGCCCTGCGTGCGCGAGGTGCGCGGCCGCGGCCTGCTCGTCGGCGTGGCGCTCGACCCCGCGCTCGCCGATGCCGCCGACATCGCCGAACGCCTGCTCGCACGCGGCATCGCCACCCGCGACACCCATGGCAACGTGATCCGCCTGGCGCCACCGCTGGTGATTGACGAAGCCACGCTCGACGAGGCGGCGAGCCGCATCATCGACACGCTGCGCACTCACCTTGCCACTCCGGTCGACACCGAAGTCGCCGCCAAGGCCATCACCGACCCCGGCGCAAGCGTTGCGCACATGCAATAAGTCGCGAGCGATCAAGCCCTTGGCGCGCGATTCACGCCCCCGGCGGGGGCGTTCTGTTGTTAAACTCGCGCCCTCTTTTTTTCGCTCACCGCGCGCGGATGCGCCATCACGAAGGGCCCAACCATGCTGCTCTGGCTTGTCGTCGCCTATCTGGTCGTCTCCATCGGCATCGGCCTGTACGCCGCCACCCGGGTGCACAACGCGCGCGACTACATCACCGCGGGCCGCAACCTGCCGATGATCGTGGTGCTGGCGATGGTGTTCGCCACCTGGTTCGGCGCCGAGACCGTGCTCGGCATCTCCGCCACCTTCATCGAGGAAGGCTTTCGCGGCCTGATCTCCGACCCGCTCGGCGCCTCGGCCTGCCTGGTGCTGTTCGGCCTCATCTTCGCCCGCCCGCTGTACCGCATGAACCTGCTCACGCTGGGCGACTTCTTCCGCATGCGCTACAACCGCACGACCGAGCTCGTCCTGTCGATCTGCATCGTGCTGTCCTACCTCGGCTGGGTGGCGGCGCAGGTGACCGCGCTCGGGCTGGTGTTCAACGTGCTCTCGGGCGATCTTGTGAGCATGAACCAGGGCATGCTGCTCGGCGCCGGCGTGGTGCTGGTGTACACGCTGTTCGGCGGCATGTGGTCGGTGGCGATGACCACCTTCGTGCAGATGATCGTGATCGTCATCGGCCTGATCTGGGTGAGCTGGATCGCCGGCGACATGGCGGGCGGCTTCGACAATGTGATCAACAAGGCCGCGGCCGAAGGCAAGTTCGAGTTCCTGCCGGCCCTGGATGCGGTCGAGATCATCGCCTGGATCGCCGCCTTCGCCACCATGGCGCTCGGCTCGATCCCGCAGCAGGACGTGTTCCAGCGCGTGAACTCGTCGAGGAACGAGACCGTCGCGGTGTGGGGCACCACGCTCGGCGGCGTAAGCTACTTCTTCTTCGCGGCGGTGCCGCTGTTCCTCGCCTACACCGCCAACATCATCGACCCGGGCATGGTCGAGCGCCTGATGGAAGAAGATTCGCAATTGATCCTGCCGACCCTGATCCTGCAGTACATGCCCTTCTACGCCCAGGTGATCTTCTTCGGCGCGCTGCTGTCGGTGATCATGTCGACCGCTTCGGGCACCCTGCTCGCGCCCTCGGTGACCTTCTCCGAGAACGTGCTGCGCGGCTTCTTCCCGGGCATGGGCGACCGTACGTTTCTGATGAGCACGCGGGTGACCGTGGTGGTATTCACCGCCTTCGTGACCTGGTACGCCACCAGCACCGAATCCTCGATCCACCAGATGGTGGAGAACGCCTACCGGATCACGCTCGCCGGCGCCTTCGTGCCGCTCGCCGCCGGCCTGTTCTGGAAACGCGCCAACAATCTCGGCGCCGCGCTCGCGATCATGCTCGGCCTGTCAACCTGGCTCCTGTTCGAGCTCTTCGTGCCCGAAGGCGACATCGAGCCACAGCTCTACGGCCTGACCGCGAGCGCGCTCGGCATGCTGGTGGGCGGACTGCTCGGCCCGAAGCCGCACCATCGTCCGCACCTGGGCGGGCATCACGCAGCGGCAGGCACCTACCACACCCATCGCTGACCTCACGCCCTCGGGGCGCGGACCCGCCGCCGAGGCGCCACCTCGCCGCCCACCTGCGGGCTCCGCGCAGGAACCCGAAGCGCGGCGCTCTCCCCCGGCCCGGTGCACACGACGCGCCCGCCGCTCCGACAGGGTTTGATGGTTATCAACGCGTAAGGCGCCAGGCTCGGCTATGGTTGCGGCGTTTTTTCCTCCGGAAATCCCGCCCCCATGACCGTGCCTTCCCCGATCGAACTCGTCTGCCCCGCCGGCAGCCTTCCGGCCCTCAAGACGGCCATCGATCACGGCGCCGACTGCGTCTATCTCGGCTTCAAGGACGCCACCAACGCGCGCAACTTCACCGGACTCAACTTTGACCCGGCGCAGATGCGCGAAGGCATCGCCTACGCCCACGCCCGCAAGCGCAAGGTCCTGCTCGCCCTCAACACCTATCCCCAGACCGCCAACTGGGCGAGCTGGACGCAGGCGGTCGACCGCGCCGCAGACTTCGGCCTCGACGCGATCATCCTTGCCGACCCCGGCCTCATGGCCTACGCCGCCAGGACCCATCCGCAGCTGCGCCTGCACCTGTCGGTGCAGGGCTCAGCCACCAGCTACGAGGCAATCAACTGGTATCACGAGCGCTTCGGCGTCCAGCGTGCGGTGTTGCCGCGCGTGCTGTCGATGGCACAGGTCGAGAGCGTGATCGCCAACACCCCGGTCGAGATCGAGATCTTCGGCTTCGGCGGCCTGTGCGTGATGGTCGAGGGCCGCTGCGCGCTGTCGGCCTACGCCACCGGCGAGTCGCCCAACTGCAACGGCGCCTGCTCTCCGGGCAAGCACGTACGCTGGGAAGACACCCCGCGCGGCATGGAAACGCGACTCAACGGCATCCTCATCGACCGCTTCGCCGACGGCGAGCGCGCGGGCTATCCGACGCTGTGCAAGGGCCGCTTCGAGGTCAACGACGAGACCTACTACGCGCTCGAGGAGCCCACCAGTCTCAACACGCTCGAGCTCCTGCCCGAACTCGCCCGCATCGGCATCCGCGCGATCAAGATCGAAGGCCGCCAGCGCAGCCCGGCCTATGTCGCCCAGGTCACCAAGGTGTGGCGCGCCGCCCTCGACAAGCTCAAGACCGGCGGCGCCGAGGGCTTCAGCGTGCTGCCAGCTTGGATGGCCGAGCTCAACAAGGTCTCCGAGGGCCAGAGCCACACGCTGGGGGCCTACTACCGGCCGTGGAAGTGATCGCCGCGCCCCCGCGCCTGCGCTGACGCTCCGGATCGACCGCAGCACGCAACCCCGGACCATTGCCCGTGCCGAACCCGATCGCCGCACTCTGCTCGACGCCCCCTGGCGTGCAGCAGAGTGCGGCGACTCCCCCATCCGAATGAGAACTGCCCCATGAAACTCGCCCTCGGCCCCCTGCTCTACTACTGGCCGCACCAGAGCGTGCTCGATTTCTATGCCGACATCGCCGAAGCGCCGGTCGACAGCGTCTATCTCGGCGAGACCGTGTGCTCGCGCCGCCACGAACTGCGCCTCGAAGACTGGCTCGAGGTGGGCAAGGTGCTCGCCGCCGCCGGCAAGGAAGTGGTGATGAGCACCCAGGGCCTCATCGAATCCGAGTCCGACCTCAAGGTGCTGCGTCGCATCGTGCGCCAGAGCGCGGCGGGCGATCCCGGCTTTCGCGTCGAGGCCAACGACATGGGCGCGGTGCGCCTGCTCACCGAAGCCGGAGTCAAGAACTGGATCGCTGGCCCGACCCTCAACATCTTCAACCCGACCACGCTGCAGTTGATGATCGATTCCGGCGCGACGCGCTGGGCGGTCGCCCCCGAGATGGCGGGCGCGGCGCTCGCCGAGGTGCGCGCCGCCCTGCCCGCCCCGGTCGAGACCGAGGTCTTCGCCTACGGCCGCCTGCCGCTCGCACACTCGGCGCGCTGCTTCACCGCCCGCCACTTCAACCTGCAGAAGGACACCTGCGAGTTCCGTTGCCTGTCGATCATGGACGGCATCGCGCTGCGCACGCGCGAAGGTGCGCCCTTCCTGACCCTGAACGGCGTGCAGACGCAGTCGGCGCGGGTGCACAACCTGCTCGGCGACCTGCCCACAGTGCGCCAGCGCGCCGAAGTGCTGCGCATCAGCCCACAGGGTGCGCACACGCGTCAGGTCATCGAACTGTTCCGCACCGCACTCGACGGCGAGCGCAGCCCGGCCGAGGCGCTCGCCGCCTGCCGTGAGTGGATGGTCGAAGAACCCTGCAACGGCTTCTGGCACGGCCGCGCGGGCGTCGAACAGTACGTCGCCGCCTGAATCGTGGGGGTGGGCTTGTCCGCGAACATCCCTCTTCAGACCTTGCCTTCGCGGGCAAGCCCGCTTCGACCAAAGCAGCTCCCCGCCACGCGTCCGCGCCCGGACGCCTGATTCCGCTGCCCTCCCCTCCCGCTTTCGGAGACAGAACATGCCTGCCCTTCCTTCTCTTCCGCGCCCGCCCCTGTCGTCGGCGCTGCTGCCCGGCAACCTGCGCCAGCGCATCGGCGAGCGCCTGGAAAACTTCCGCATCCCCGATTTCACCGTGCCGGCGCCGCTGGCCAAGCTGGTCTCGCGTCTGCCGCAACAGCCGCCCACTCACGTGCTGACGCTGGCGCTCAACCTCGCGCTCGACCGCATTCTGCCGCGCGCCACGCTCGCGCCGCTGATCGGCCACCACCTGCAGATGCGCGTGCTCGATGCCGGGCTCACGCTCGACTTCACCCTCGGCGAGCGCGGCTTCCGGCGTGCGACGCCGGCCGCGGGCGCCAAGCCCGACCTGATCATCTCGGCAACCACGCGCGATTTCATGGCGCTCGCGCTGCGCGAGGAAGACCCCGACACCCTGTTCTTCAGCCGCCGCCTGCGCATGGAAGGCGACACCGACCTCGGCTTGCTGGTCAAGAACACACTCGACGCGGTGGACTGGGACGCCCTCAAGGCGAAGCTCCTCGGCCGCCGCGGCTGAACATCTCATGCAGGAGCGGCGAGACCCGCGAACCGGGCGCTCCGGCACCCGATGCGCGCCAGCTTCGGCAGCGTCACACATCGGCCGAATGCGCGTCCGACCGCATCCGCGGTAAGCTCGTGGTCCGCCGCTCGACGCCTCCTGCGATGCCCTCCGAATTCGACCTGATCCGGCGCCACTTCACCCGGCCCGCGCGCCACACCGAACTCGCCGTCGGCGACGACGCAGCCCTGCTCGCCCCGCGACCCGGCATGCAGCTCGCGGTGTCCACCGACATGCTGGTCGCCGGCACGCACTTCTTCGCCGACACCGACCCGGAGGATCTCGGCTGGAAGACGCTCGCGGTCAACGTCTCCGACCTCGCCGCAATGGGTGCCGAGCCGCGCTGGGCCTTCCTCGCCCTCGCCCTGCCGCAGGCGGACGAGGCCTGGATCGCAGCCTTCGCGCGCGGCTTCTTCGACTGCGCCGACGCCTTCGGAGTCGACCTGGCCGGGGGCGACACCACGCGCGGTCCGCTCACCCTGTCGGTCACCATCATCGGCGAGACCCCGGCAGGTGCTGCGGTGACCCGCGCCGGCGGCCGCGCGGGCGATGACCTGTGGGTGTCGGGCCAGCCCGGTCGCGCCGCGCTCGGACTTGCCGCGCTGCGCGGCGAAACCGCGCTCCTGCCGGACGCGCGCGCGCAGTATGTCGCCGCCCTGCAGCGCCCGCAGCCAAGGGTCGCGCTTGGCCTCGCACTGCGCGGACTGGCGAGCGCGATGCTCGACGTTTCCGACGGCCTGCTCGGCGACCTGCGCCACATCCTCGAATGCTCGGCCGCAGGTGCGGTCGTCGACGTCACGGCGCTCCCTCTCGCCACGCTGCACACCAGCGGCGCCGAGCACGCCCGCTGCCGGCGCTGCCTGCTCGCCGGCGGCGATGACTACGAACTGCTGTTCTCGGTCCCGCCCGCGCAGCGCGCACGAATCGAGGCACTCTCGCAGCAGCTCGATCTTCCGCTCCACCGCATTGGACGCCTGACCGCGGACTGCGGTCAGCTCCTGCTGCGCGAAGCCGACGGCACGCTGGCGACGCCGGTCGCCTGGGGCTACGATCACTTCGGCTGATCGCCTCGCCGGAGCCCCCGCCGCCGAGCCCCCTCACCCGATGCCCGAGACCATGCGCCCGACTGCACGCCTGCTGATGAGCCACCCTGCCCACTTCATCTCACTCGGTTTCGGTGCCGGGCTGTCGCCGTGGGCGCCAGGCACGGCGGGGACGCTGCTCGGCTGGGCGCTTTACCCTCTGATCCGCACGCCAGTGTCGGAGTTCGTCTTCCTTGCCCTGCTCGCCAGCTTCTTTCTGGCCGGCGTGCTCGCCGCCGAGCGCACCGGGCGTGCCCTCGGCGTACCCGACCACGGCGGCATCGTGTGGGACGAAATGGTGGCGATCTGGCTGGTCCTGCTGTTCACGCCCTCCGGCCTGTTGTGGCAGGCGGTCGCGGTGGCGGTGTTCCGCTTCTTCGACATCGTCAAGCCGCCGCCGATACGCTGGGCCGACCGCAGTTTCAAGGGCGGCTTCGGCGTGATGTTCGACGACATCGTCGCCGCCGGCTACACCTTGCTGGTGCTGGCGCTGCTGGTCAACCTGTCCGGAGGCTGAGCCGATGACCGACGAGATGCTCGACGCCCTCGCCCGCCGGGTCGGCGAGGCCCTGGCCACCCGTGGCTGGCGGCTGGCCACGGCGGAGTCGTGCACCGGCGGCTGGATCGCCGAAGCCGTGACCGCGATCGGCGGCAGTTCGGCCTGGTTCGACCGTGGCTTCGTAACCTATTCCAACGACGCCAAGATGGACATGCTCGGCGTCTGCGCGCAGACCCTGGCCGGGCACGGCGCGGTGAGCGAGGCCACCGTGCGGGAGATGGCCGAGGGCGCACTCGCGCGCAGCCTCGCCGACGTGGCTGTGGCGGTGTCCGGCGTCGCCGGCCCCACCGGCGGCACCGCCACAAAGCCGGTGGGGATGGTGTGCATCGCCTGGGCCGCCAAGGCCGCGTCCACCTGCACCCTGACCGTCAATTTCGCTGGCGACCGCGCAACCGTGCGCCGGCACACGGTCATCCGCGCGCTCGACGGCATCGTTCACCTGGCCACTCAGAAGCCCTGACGAAGCGCCCCCGCGCTTGCGCTGCAGTTATTTGTTTGGCATTAATACGTAACGCTTGCGCACCCGCACAACGGAGCGGGGAAAATTTTTTATCTGTAAATTCATACAGGCATTAAACTAGCGACACGCACATGGCAGGCCCGCATGCCTGCAATCTTTGTGCCATAATCAGTTCAACTCACAGGACGCACCTCCATGGACGACAACAAGGCCAAAGCCCTCGCCGCCGCGCTCTCCCAGATCGAAAAGCAGTTCGGCAAGGGCTCGATCATGCGCATGGGCGATGGCAGCATCGAGCGCGACATCCAGACCGTCTCCACCGGCTCGCTCGGGCTCGACATCGCGCTCGGCCTCGGCGGCCTGCCACGCGGTCGCGTGGTCGAGATCTACGGCCCGGAATCGTCCGGCAAGACCACGCTGACCTTGCAGGTCATCGCCGAGATGCAGAAGATCGGCGGCACCGCAGCCTTCATCGATGCCGAGCACGCGCTCGACGTGGGTTACGCCGAAAAGCTCGGCGTGAACATCGAGGATCTGCTGATCTCGCAGCCCGACACCGGCGAACAGGCGCTCGAGATCGCCGACATGCTGGTACGTTCGGGCGGGGTCGACATCGTCGTCATCGACTCGGTCGCCGCGCTCACGCCCAAGGCTGAAATCGAGGGCGAGATGGGCGACCAGCTCCCCGGCCTGCAGGCCCGCCTGATGTCGCAGGCGCTGCGCAAGCTCACCGCAAACATCAAGCGTACCAACACTCTGGTCATCTTCATCAACCAGATCCGCATGAAGATCGGCGTGATGTTCGGCAGCCCGGAGACCACCACCGGCGGCAATGCGCTCAAGTTCTACGCCTCGGTGCGCATGGACATCCGCCGCACCGGCACAATCAAGAAGGGCGATGAGGTGGTTGGCTCCGAGACCCGCGTCAAGGTCGTCAAGAACAAGGTCTCGCCGCCGTTCAAGGAAGCGCACTTCGACATTCTCTACGGCGAGGGCATCTCGCGCGAAGGCGAGATCATCGATCTCGGCGTCGATAACAAGATCGTCGACAAGTCCGGCGCATGGTATGCATACAAGGGCGAAAAGATCGGCCAGGGCAAGGACAATTCGCGCGAGTTCCTGCGCGCCAACCCTGCGCTCGCCCGCGAGATCGAGAACAAGGTCCGGGTGGCGGTCGGCCTGTCCGAGATGCCGCCCGCCGCCTCGGCCACGCCTGCGCCGGCCGAGGCCTGACGACGACCCCCGCACCATGGGCGAGCCGAGCCTGCGCCAGCGTGCGCTCCGTCACCTCGCCCGCCGCGACCATTCACGCGCCGAGCTGATGCGCAAGCTGGTTGCGCACGGCGAGCGTGCCGAGGTCGCAGCGCTCATCGACCGGATGTCTGAACTCGGCCTGCAATCCGACAGCCGCTATGCCGAGGCCTTCGTGCGCGGCAAGGCTGCTCGTTTCGGAAGTGGCCGGCTGCGCAGCGAACTCGCCCGGCGCGGCATCGAGCGTGAACTGATCGATGAGGCGATCGCCCGCGAGTGCGTAGAATCCGAAACGGAACGCGCGCGCGTCGTGCTGCGCAGCCGCTTTCCCGACACACCCGCCGACGCGCGCGAATGGGCCCGCCAGGCGCGCTTCCTGCAAACCCGGGGCTTCGCGCCCGAGCTGATCCGCAAGCTGCTGAAAGAGCCCCACGATGAGTCTGCTTAAGGTCGCCAGCCTGCAAAAGCGCTACAAGTCTCGCACGGTGGTGCACGACGTCGGCTTCGAGGTCGGCTCTGGCGAGGTCGTCGGCCTCCTCGGCCCCAACGGTGCGGGCAAGACCACCTGCTTCTACATGATCGTCGGCCTGGTGCGCGCCGACGGGGGCGAGATCGCGCTCGACGGCAACGACCTGACCCACTTGCCGATCCATGCACGCGCGCGCCTCGGCCTGTCCTACCTGCCACAGGAAATGAGCGTGTTCCGCAAGCTCACCGTGGCCGAAAACATCCGCGCCGTGCTCGAACTGCAGCGCCTCGACGGACGCCGAATCAACGAACGCCTCGAAGAGTTGCTGCAGGAACTCGGCATCCACCACCTGCGCAACAACGCCGCGATCTCCCTGTCGGGGGGCGAACGACGACGCTGCGAGATCGCCCGCGCGCTCGCCACCGACCCGCGCCTGATCCTGCTCGACGAACCCTTCGCCGGCGTCGACCCGATCGCGGTCATCGATATCCAGAAAATCATCCGCTTCCTGAAGGAGCGCGGCATCGGGGTGCTGATCACCGACCACAACGTACGCGAAACGCTGGGCATCTGCGACCGCGCCTACATCATCAGCGAAGGCCGCGTGCTGGCGAGCGGGCACCCGTCGGAGATCATCGACAACGAACGGGTACGCCAGGTCTACCTGGGCGAACATTTCCGCCTCTGATTCCGCCCTCGGCCAAGCGCGATGAAACCCAGCCTCCAGCTCAAGCTCTCCCAGCACCTCACGCTGACGCCGCAGTTGCAGCAGTCGATCAAGCTGCTGCAACTGTCCACGATCGAGCTGAACCAGGAAATCGAGCGCGTGCTGCTCGAGAACCCGATGCTCGAGCGCGAGGACGGTGACGGCGTGGAATTCAGCCCGCCTCCCCCGCCGGGGGCCCCTGAGCGCCCCACGACCGAAACGCCCGCGGAGCCCGTCGGCGAGACGGAGGCGCGCGAAGGCGGCGAAGGCAGCAGCGAGGATGAAAGCATCGACTGGTCGAACGTCGGCCAAGGCGCATCGAGCCGCAGCGAGGACGACGACGATGGCGACTACCAGGACATCCAGGCCGCCGGCGTGTCGCTGCGCGAACATCTCGACCAGCAAGTCGCGCTGTCACCGCTCTCCGACCGTGACCGCGCGCTGGTGCGCTTCCTGATCGAAGCGCTCGACGACGACGGCTACCTGCACCAGCCGCTGGAGGACCTGCTCGAGTTGTTGCCGCAGGACGCGGGGGTCGATCTCGACGACCTCTTGATCGCGCTTCGCCACGTGCACAATCTCGAGCCTGCCGGAATCGGCGCGCGCAGCCCGCAGGAATGTCTCGCGCTGCAACTGCAGGTGCGGCCTCCCAGCCCGGTGCGCCGGCTCGCACTCGAGATCGTCACCCAACATCTCGAACTGCTCGCTGAACGCAATTTCGCCCGTCTCAAGAAGCTCACCGGCTGCGACGACGACAGCCTGCGCGCCGCCCAGGCGCTGATCTGCAGCCTCGACCCGCATCCCGGCTCACGCTACTCGACCGCGGAGACGCGCTATGTGCTGCCCGACGTCGTCGTGCGCAAGACGCGTGGGCGCTGGTCGGTAAGCCTCAACCACGAAGCGATGCCGCGCCTGCGCATCAACCGTCTTTACGCCAGCCTGCTGCAGCAGAACCGCGGCCAGGGCGGCGGACTGAGCGGACAACTGCAGGAGGCACGCTGGCTCATCAAGAATGTGCAGCAACGCTTCGACACCATCCTGCGCGTCTCCCAGGCGATCGTTGACCAGCAACGACAGTTCTTCGATCATGGGGACGTGGCGATGCGGCCACTCACCCTCCGGGAGATCGCAGACCAGCTCGAGCTGCACGAATCCACCGTTTCGCGCGTCACCACGCAGAAGTACATGGCGACACCGCGCGGTGTGTTCGAACTCAAGTACTTCTTCGGCAGTCACGTCGCCACCGACACCGGCGGGGCGGCGTCCTCCACGGCGATTCGCGCGCTGATTCGCCAGCTGGTGGACGCGGAAGACAGCAAGAAACCGCTGTCCGACGCCAGGATCGCCGAAGTCCTCGGCCAGCAGGGTATCGTCGTCGCGCGGCGCACGATCGCCAAGTACCGCGAATCGCTCAATATCCCACCGGTCAGCCTGCGCAAATCCCTCTGACAATAACAGGAGTCCTCCATGAATCTGAACATCACCGGGCGCCACGTCGAAGTCACCCCCGCCATCCGTGACTATGTGACCTCCAAGCTCGACCGCGTCATCCGCCACTTCGACAACGTCACCAGCGTCGCGGTCATCCTGTCGGTCGAAAAGCTCAAGCAGAAGGCGGAAGTGACGCTGCACGTGCGCGGCAAGGACATCTTCGTCGAGAGCGAAGACACCGACCTTTACGCGGCAATCGACGCAATGGCCGACAAGCTCGACCGTCAGGTTCAGAAGTACAAGCAGAAGCAGTCCGAGCACAATCACGAGTCGCTCAAGCACCAGGCTCCGGAAGCCTGAGGCCCGGGTAGAAGTTCCCCGTCCGGGGTGTGGTTATAATGCGCGCGTTTTCACGATGCGCGGCCGCATACGCCCCGGACCGGCCCTCGCCAACCCTGGCGGCGGCTGACCGAAAAGCGTGCGAGCCCACCTGCGAATGAGCCTCATATCCCAACTCCTGCCGCTGTCCAACGTGGTTGTCAATCTCGACGCAAGCAGCAAGAAGCGTGTCTTCGAGCAGGCTGGCCTGCTCTTCGAGAACCACCAGGGCATCGCCCGCAGCACTGTCTTCGACAGCCTCTTCACCCGCGAACGCCTCGGTTCGACCGGGCTGGGCCAGGGCATCGCAATCCCGCATGGGCGCATCAAGGGCCTCAAGGACGCTGCAGGCGCCTTCCTGCGCCTCGCCACGCCGGTTCAGTTCGACGCGCCCGACGGGCGGCCGGTCGACATGCTGTTCGTGCTGCTGGTGCCGGAGCAGGCCAACGAAACCCATCTCCAGCTGCTCTCCGAGCTCGCCCAGATGTTCAGCGACCGCGAGTTCCGCGAGACCCTGCACGGCGCGCCCGACGCCGCGCAGATCCATCGCCTGTTCATGAATTGGGGGGCCGATGCGGCAAACCAGCCTGACCCGGCTGTATGAGGCCCATCGCGCTGGCCTGAGCCTCGTCCACGTCAGCGGTCCGCTCGACGTCCGCCTCTCGGTTGCGGAAGAGCGCATCTGGCCGGCCGACCTGGTCGGCCACCTGAACCTGATCCACCCCGGCCGCCTGCAGGTGCTCGGCGCTGCCGAACTGGCGTGGGCGCAGCGCCAGGCCCACGAGAAAGTCGCCCACCACCTCAACGAGATCCTCTCCGCGCACCCACCGGCGATCATCGTCGCCGACGGCTGCGAAATCCCCAACATCCTGCACGGCATCTGCGAAGCGCACGACGTGGCGCTATTCACCGCGCGCCACCCGTCGGCGAGCGTGATCGACCAGCTTCGCCTTTACCTGTCACGCGAACTCGCCGAGAAGATCTCCCTGCACGGCGTGTTCATGGATGTGCTCGGGCTGGGAGTCATGATCACCGGCGACTCCGGAGCCGGCAAATCCGAGCTCGGCCTCGAGCTGATCTCGCGCGGTCACGGTCTGGTCGCCGACGACGTGGTCGAACTGTCGCGCATCGCACCCACCGTGCTCGAAGGCCGCTGCCCCGAGATGCTGCAGGACTTCATCGAGGTGCGCGGCCTCGGGCTGATCAACATCCGTACCATCTTCGGCGAGACGGCGTGCCGGCGAAAGATGCGTCTGCGCCTGATCTGCCACCTCGACCGCCGCCAGCCCGGCCCCGACGACCCCAGTCGCCTGCCGTTGCAGCAGGAGACGCAGGACATCCTAGGCGTCAAGATCGCACGCGTCGTGCTGCCAGTGGCCGCAGGACGCAATCTGGCAGTGCTGCTCGAAGCGGCCGTGCGCTCGACCATCCTCAAGCTGCGCGGCCTCGATTCGACGCAGGAGTTCATCGACCGCCAGATGCGCGCGCTGCGCGCCAACGAGCCTTCCCGGCCAGCCTGAGCCTCCGCCCGCCCCCGTGCGCACTTGCGGCACCGCGCCGCCCGCTGTTACGCTCGAGCGCTTTGCAGCCGCCCACGGGCACGCCATGAGCTCCACACCCGACTACCTGGAACGCATCCTCAACGCACAGGTGTACGACGTCGCCGTCGAGACCCCGCTCGACCTCGCCACCAACCTGTCGGCGCGCGTGCACAACCGGATCTACTTCAAGCGCGAGGACATGCAGCCCGTGTTCAGCTTCAAGATCCGTGGCGCCTACAACAAGATGGTCAAGCTGTCGCCACAGGCCCTGAAGCGCGGCGTAATCTGCGCCTCGGCGGGCAACCACGCGCAAGGCGTGGCGTTGTCGGCGGCCCGGCTCGGCGTGCGCGCGGTGATCGTGATGCCGAGCACTACGCCGCAGATCAAGATCGACGCGGTCAAGGCGCGTGGCGGCGAAGTCGTGCTCGCCGGCGAGTCCTATTCCGACGCCTACACCCACGCGCTGGAGCTGGAAAAGGCCGAAAAGCTCACCTTCGTCCACCCCTTCGACGACCCCGAGGTGATCGCCGGCCAGGGCACGGTGGGCATGGAGATCCTGCGCGCACACCCGCAGCCCATCCACGCCGTGTTCTGCTGCGTCGGCGGCGGCGGCCTGATCGCCGGGGTCGCGGCCTACATCAAGCGCCTGCGCCCGGAAACGAAGATCATCGGCGTCGAGGCGGTGGATGCCGACGCGATGACGCAGTCGCTCGCGGCCGGCCGGCGCGTCGTGCTCGAGCAGGTCGGCATCTTCGCCGACGGCGCCGCGGTCAAGGAGGTCGGGGTCGAGACCTTCCGCCTGTGCCAGCAGTACGTCGACGAGATGATCGTGGTCGACAACGACGCCATCTGCGCCGCCATCAAGGACGTGTTCGAGGACACGCGCTCGATCCTCGAACCCGCCGGCGCGCTCGCCGTGGCCGGCGCGAAGGAATACGCCAGGCGTCACAAACTGCGCGACAAGAGCCTGGTGGCGGTGGCCTCGGGGGCCAACATGAACTTCGACCGCCTGCGTTTCGTCGCCGAACGTGCCGAGCTCGGCGAGCAGCGCGAGGCCGTGCTGGCGGTGACGATCCCGGAAAAACCCGGCTCGTTCAGGAAGTTCATCAGCGTGCTCGGCAACCGCAACATCACCGAATTCAACTACCGCTACGCCGATGCCAGCCAGGCGCACATCTTCGTCGGCGTGACCGTGCACAACCGCAGCGAGGTCGCGCGCCTGGTCGAGATGCTCGAGCGCCACGAACTGCCGGCGCTGGACCTCACCGACGACGAGATGGCCAAGTCGCACGTGCGCTACATGGTAGGCGGGCGCGCACCGCAGGTCGACAACGAGGTCGTGTATCGCTTCGTTTTCCCCGAGCGTCCGGGCGCACTGATGAATTTCCTCTCCAACCTGCACTCGGACTGGAACATCTCACTGTTTCACTACCGCAACCACGGCTCGGATTTCGGCCGCGTGCTGGTGGGCATGCAGGTGCCGCCCGCCGACCAGAAGGCCTTCGACGCCTTCCTGCAGCGCCTCGGCTACGACTACGTGGCCGAGACAGACAACCCGGCTTACCGCATGTTCCTGTCCGGGAGCTGAGGCGACGGGGCAGAGCCCGACGCCGCATCGCTCGCGACGTGGTTCAGGCGCGCGGCTTGGCCACACCATTTTCGGTCACCAGCCAGTCCATCGGCTGGTCGTGTTCCTGCGGCAGCGTACTCGCCACGCGCCCGATCTCGAACCCGACGCCGACCGCGATCGTTCGCATGCCGGCCAGGGTGCGGTCGAAGTAGCCGCCGCCGTAACCGAGCCGGTAACCACGATCGTCGAAGGCATTGAGCGGGATCAGGAGTACCTCGGGCTCCACCGTCTCGCCGTCGGCGGGATGCGGAATGCCGTGGCGGTCGAGCGGCATCGGCATGCCCGGTGTCCACACGCGGAACACCATCGGTGCATGACGCTCCAGCACCACCGGCAACGCCGCCACCCGGGCAGGCGCGGCAGCCAGCCAGGCCTGCACCCACGGACGCAGGTCGGGCTCGGCACGATAGGGCCAGCAAAAGCCGAGCGTGCGTGGCTGCAATCTGGCGATCAGCGCGTCGAGATGACCGCCGATGTGCACGGACAAGCGTTCGCGTCGCTCGGCCGGCAGTTGCTCGCGCCGATGCAGCGCATGCTCGCGCAGCGCCTTGCGCCGTGCAGCGGGATCGTGGTGCGGGGCAGCAAAGGTCATCATCACTGTGTTAAGGTTGGCATTGAAACGGAGGCATCACCAGGCATGAACATCGCATTGTGCGCAGCCCTGCTGGCTGCGGCATTCCTGGTCCCGGACCGGGCATCCGCACAAGCCGGGCCCATCGACGGGGACACCCGTATCGTCGCCGCTCGCGAAGCGGCGCGCAAGGGCGACCGTGACACCCTCGAACGGCTGGCCGCCGTGCGTGACGCCCACCCGCTCGACGCCTATCCGCGCTACTGGCTGCTTGCCAACCAGCTCGCGCGCAACGAGCCGCCCCCCAGCACGGCCCTGCACGCCTTCCTCGCCGAAGAAGCGGGCTCGCACCTGGCCGAACGCCTGCGCGCCGACTGGCTGCGCCGGCTGGCCAGGGACGGCGACTGGGCGGGATTCCGCGCGCTCTATGGCGACCTGCGCAACCCCGACCCCGAGCTGCGCTGCACCGCATGGACCGCACGCCTGCTGAGTGGCGAGCGCAGCGTGCTTACCGAAGTCGCGCAGCAATGGGATGAACTCACCGACGCCCACCCGAGCTGCGACACCGCGCTGCGCAGCGCGGTCGACGCCGGCACGGTGGACGAGGAGCGCGTGTGGTGGCGCATCCGCCGCCAGATCGACACCCGCAAGCCTGACGCCGCGCTCGCCAGCCTGACTCTGCTGCCCGTCGCGAGCGCGCCGGCGCATTACGAACTCGAGCAGGCGATCCGCTCCCCGGCGCCCTGGCTCGACCGCCTGCCCCCCAACTTCGCGGTGACGCGCGGCGGGCGCGAGGTAGCGCTCGCCGCGCTGGTGCGCTTGGCGCGGGAGGATGCCGAGGCCGCACGCCTGCGCCTGTCGCGCATCCAGGATCGGCTCACCGCCGCCGAGCGCAACTACGCCCATCTCGCGCTGGCGATGCATGCCGCGCTCGCCCGCAACCCCGAAGCCGGTGCGCTCTACGCCGCAGCGGGCAACGTCGAGACAACGGCGCAACAGCGCGCCTGGCAGGTCCGCGCCGCGCTGCGCGCGGGCGACTGGAAGGCGGTACGCAGCGCGATCGAGGCCATGCCGGCCATCGAACGCGAGACCGCAGACTGGATTTACTGGCTCGGCCGCGCCTACGCCGCGACCGGCAACCGCGACGCCGGCGACGCGCTCTTCGTGCGCATCGCCGGCGAGCCGCATTTCTACGGCATGCTGGCCGCCGAAGAGCTCGGCCAGCCCTTCGCGCCGCCGCCCGCCACCGCGCCGCTGCCGCGCGCCAAGCTCGAAGAGGCCGAACGCGACCCAGCCCTGCAGCGCGCCCTCGCGCTCTATCAGCTGGACATGCGCACCGAAGCGGTGCGCGAGTGGGTGTGGGGGGTGCGCGAGCGCGACGAGCAGTTTCGTGTCGGCGCCGCCCACCTCGCCCTGCGCAACGAACTCTACGACCGCGCGATCAACACCGCCGAACTCGCCAACCCGCGCAGCAACTTCGAGCTGCGCTTCCTGACCCCCTATCGCGACCTGATCGAACCGAAGGTCCGCGCCCAGGGCCTGGACCTCGGCTGGGTGTACGGGCTGATGCGCCAGGAGAGCCGCTTCGTGGTCCCGGCGCGCTCGAGCGTGGGCGCGCAGGGCCTGATGCAGGTCATGCCCGCCACCGGCAAGTGGGTCGCCGACAAGATCGGTCTGTCCGGCTACAGCGCCCGACTGCTCCAGGATCCGGAAACCAACGTCCTGCTCGGCACCAGCTACATGCGCCTGATCATGGAAGGGCTGGACACCCACCCGGTACTCGCCAGCGCCGGCTACAACGCCGGTCCCGGCCGCGCCCGGCGCTGGCGTGATGCCGCCGAGCTCGAGGGCGCGATCTATACCGAGACCATCCCGTTCGACGAGACCCGCGACTACGTCAAGAAGGTGCTCGCCAACGCGGTGATCTACTCCGCGATGCTCGAAAAGCGCCCGCAGTCGCTGAAAGCCCGGCTCGGCACGATCGCACCCGGCGTCACCAGCGAGTAAGCTCCGCCTTGCAGCACACACTTCTTCCACTCACCCAGCACGGTCCAGTCGAAACATGAACCCGAAACGTGTCGTCATCGTCGGCGGCTCCGGCTTTATCGGCAGCGCCATCGCCAACCGCCTGTGCGAAGCAGGCGTCCGTGTCCTCATTCCAACCCGCCGGCGCAGCCGTGCGGGCCATGTACTGCTGCTGCCGAACACCGAGGTGATCGAAGCCGACGTGCATGACCCGGCAGCGCTCGCCCGCCTGTTCGCGGGCGCCGACGCGGTCATCAACACGGTCGGCGTGCTGCATTCGCGCCCGGGATCGCCCTTTGGCCCCGATTTCGCGCGCGCCCACGTCGAACTGCCCCAGAAGATCGTCGCCGCCAGCCGCAGCACCGGTGTGCAGCGGCTGGTGCACATCAGTGCCCTCGGCGCCTATGACGCCGGTCCGTCGGAATACCAGCGCTCGAAGGCGGCCGGCGAGACGGCGATCCGCGCCGCAGGCCCCGAGCTGGTGTCGACGATCCTGCGCCCGTCCGTGGTGTTCGGCCGCGGCGACAGCTTCCTGAATCTGTTCGCCGATCTCGCCCGCATGTTCCCGGTGCTGCCGCTCGCCGGCGCCGGCGCGCGCTTCCAGCCGATTTATGTGGAAGACGTGGCCGAAGCGGCCTGGCAGAGCCTGATCCGCCCCGACGCGGCCAACCAGACCTTCGAGCTCGCCGGCCCCACGGTATACACGCTGCGCCAGCTCGTGGAATACGTGTCCGCGCTGGTGGGTAAGCCGCGTCCGGTGATCGCGCTCCCGGAGCATCTCGCGATGCTGCAGGCGCGCCTGATGGAACTCGCCCCGCAGCCGCTGATGAGCCGTGACAATGTGCGCTCGATGAAGGTGGACAACGTCGCCACCGGCGTGGCGCAACCCTTCGGACTCACCCCCACCGCGCTCGAGGCGGTCGCCCCCGCCTGGCTCGGCGCAGCCGGCCCACGCGCCTTCTACTACCCCTTCCGCCGCCGCGCGCGGCGCTGAAGCCTCCCACTCCACGGAGTCCACGATGAAACTGATCATCGGCAACAAGAACTATTCGTCCTGGTCCCTGCGCGCCTGGCTCGCCGCACGCGAAAGCGGCCTCACCTTCGAGGAGATCCGCATCCCGCTGTTCGTCCCGGGCAGCCGCGAGCGCATCCTGTCGCACACGCCCTCGGGCAAGGTGCCGTGCCTCAACGATCACGGCCTCACGGTATGGGATTCGCTGGCGATCGGCGAGTACCTCGCCGAGAAGCGCCCCGGCCTGCTGCCCGCGGACCCGGCCGCGCGCGCGATCGCCCGCGCGGTGACCGCCGAGATGCACTCGGGCTTCCACAGCCTGCGCAGCCGCATGCCGATGAACATCCGCAAGGACTATGCCGGCTTCGGCCACAGCCCCGAGGTGGACGCCGACATCGCGCGCATCGTCGCGATCTGGAACGACTGCCGCGCGCGCTTCGGCGCTGACGGGCCGTACCTCTTCGGTCGCTTCAGCCTCGCCGATGCCGCGTTCGCCCCGGTCGCCTTCCGTTTCCAGACCTATGGCGTGAAGCCCGCAGGCGCGGCCGGCGCTTACCTCGCCACCCTGCTCGCCAACCCGCACATGCAGGAGTGGGCGTCAGCGGCGCGCACCGAGACCGAATCGATCGCGGAAGAGGATCTCTACGGCTGATGCAGGCCTACGTCGTCGGTGGGGCGGTGCGCGACGCCCTGCTCGGGCTGCCGGTCAAGGACCGCGACTGGGTCGTGGTCGGCAGCACGCCTGAAGAGATGCTCGCGCGCGGCTTCCGCCCGGTCGGGCGCGACTTCCCTGTGTTCCTGCATCCGCAGACCGGCGAGGAGTACGCGCTCGCGCGCACCGAGCGCAAGTCCGGCCGCGGCTACACCGGGTTTGTCTGCCACAGCTCGCCGAAAGTGACGCTCGAAGAAGACCTGCTGCGCCGCGATCTCACCATCAACGCGATTGCCCGTGCCGAGGATGGCACGCTGATCGATCCCCACGGTGGCCAGCGCGACCTGGCGGCGCGCACCTTCCGCCACGTCTCCCCCGCCTTCGCCGAAGACCCCCTGCGCATCCTCCGCGTGGCGCGCTTCGCGGCGCGCTTCACCGACTTCACGGTTGCGCCCGCAACGCTGGTGCTGATGCGGGAAATGGTCGAGGCGGGCGAAGTCGATCACCTCGTGGCGGAGCGCGTGTGGCAGGAGTTCGCCTGCGGCCTGATGGAAACGCGCCCCTCGCGCATGATCCGCGTGCTGCGCGACTGCGATGCGCTGGCTGCGATCCTGCCCGAACTCGACCGTCTGTTCGGTGTGCCCCAGCCCGCGAGACATCACCCCGAAATCGACACTGGCGAGCACGTGCTGCAGGTGACGGACCATGCCGCCGCCAGCGGCCAGCCGCTAGCCGTGCGCTGGGCCTGCCTGCTCCACGACCTCGGCAAGGCCGACACGCCCGTGCACCTGCTGCCGCACCACTACGGCCACGAGGCGGCGAGCGCACGGCGCGCGCGCGAGGTATCCGCGCGCCTGAAGGCGCCCACCGAGTGCCGCGACCTCGCTGAGATGGTGGCGCGCGAGCATGGCATCCTTGCCCGCGCCGACGAACTGCGCCCCGAGACCATGGTCCGCCTGATCGAGCGCTGCGATGGCCTGCGCCGCCCGGAGCGCTTCACCCTCATGCTTGCCGCGGTGGCCTGTGATCAGGCTGGCCATGGCAGCGCCGGCGAAGCTGCACCCCTGAGACCTTTGACACGCTGGCACGCCGCACTGGCTGCCGTCCGCAGCGTCGATGCCGCTACAATTGCCCTCAACTGCAAAGACAAATCACTGATTCCGCAGGCTTTGCACACAGCCCGCGTGGCTGCGGCAACGGCTTTGGACAAGGAAACCCCATGAACGCCACCCGCTTCGGCGAACTCGAGGTGCTGTGTCACGCCCCCGAGCACGCCACCCATGAACATCCGCTGCTCTTCATTCACGGCGCTTATGTCGCCGCCTGGTGCTGGGAAGAGCACTTCCAGCCCTGGTTCGCGCGTCGTGGCTGGACGACCTACGCCCTGTCGCTGTCCGGCCACGGCAAGAGCCGCAAACGGGCGCACCTCGACTCGTACTCGCTCGACGACTACGTGCGCGACGTCGCCGAGGTCGCCGCCAGGCTGCCTGCCCCCCCCGTGCTGATCGGTCACTCGATGGGTGGCATGGTGGTGCAGAAGTATCTCGAACAATACGACGCGCCCGCTACCGTGCTGATGTCCTCAGTGCCGCCCCAGGGCCTGATGGGATCGGCCTTCGGCCTGATGCTCAAGCGCCCCAGCCTGCTCACCGACCTCAACCGGATCATGGCGGGCACCGACATCGACATCGACAGCCTGCGCGAGGCGCTTTTCCACCAGCCGGTCGGCGCCGACGACCTGATGCGCTATTACCGCCTCAGCCAGCCCGAATCGCACCGTGCGATCTGGGACATGTCGCTGTTCAGCCTGCCGCAGCCGGCGCGCATGCACCGACCACCAATGCTGATCCTTGGCGCAGAACACGACGCGCTGATCCCACCCGACCAGGTGCACATGACCGCGACCACCTATGGTCGCAAGGCCGAGATCATCCCCGGCATGGGCCACGGCATGATGCTGGAGCGCGACTGGGAAAAGGTCGCCCTGCGCGTCGCCGCATGGCTCGACGAGCGCGCGCTATAAACCATGTGCACGCTCACAGCGCGTGCAGGCGGTCGCCGCGCGCGAATCCCAGCAGCGGCACGTTGATCCCGCGCGACAGCGCCAGCACCTTGAACAGCTCGCCCATCTCGTGGGGTGCGGTCAGGCGCTGCACCGCGCGCGCGGCACGGATGTAGCCGGCGCTCTCCTGCGGACCGCGGCGAGCGAGGCAGTCGAGCACACCGCAGTTGAACAGGAACTGCGCCTGGGTGGTGTAGCCCTGCACATCCAGCCCGGCCTCGAAGCCGGCCTCGGCCACCGCGGTGAATTCCACGAACGCGGTGATGTCGTTGAGTCCTGGCCACAGGAAGGGATCACCATGTGCCTGATGGCGGTAGTAGCACAGCAAGGTGCCGCTGGAACGCGATGGCAGGTAGTACTCGGCGCGCGGATAGCCGTAGTCGATCAGCAGCAGCGCGCCGGCCTGCAGGCGCTCGGCCCAGGACGCAACCCAGGCGGCTCCCGCGAGGTTCAGCTCGGTCACGAACTCGCCACCGGCCGGCGCCGGCAGCGTCAGCGCCAGCGCAGCCGCACGCACCGCGCCCGCTGCGGGCACATCGGCCCAGCACAGGCGGCGCACGGCCGCGCCATCGGCTTCGAACGCAACGCCACGCTCGGCAAGCCCGTCGGCGGTCGACACCAGCAGATGCACCGGCATCACGTCGAGCACCTCGTTGGCCACCACCGCACCGGAAAAGCGCTCCGGCAGCGCGTCCAGCCACTGCACCCGGGCGGCCAGGTGCGGCGCCTTGTCGGCCAGGGTGTCGAACTGGCGCTCGCGCAGCTCGCCCGACAGCTCGAGGATGCCGTAATGATCCGGCACGCAGCCGCGGCGTTCGAGCTCGAGCAGCAGGTCGGCGGCGAGCAGGCCGGTGCCTGCGCCAACCTCGATCAGCGCGGGCGCGCTTGCTTGCATCACCTGCTCGACCTGGGCGGCCAGCGCCTGGCCGAAAAGCGGGGTAAGCTCGGGCGCAGTGATGAAATCGCCGCCCGGGCCGAACTTTCGCGCGCCGCCGCTGTAATACCCGAGTCCCGGCGCATAGAGCGCGAGCTCCATGTAGCGGGCGAACGAAATCCAGCCGCCAGCTGTGGCGATTTCGGCCTTGATGTGTTCGAGCAGGCGCTCGCTCTGGGCGAGCGCATCTGCGGACGGCTGGGGCAGTTCAGACATGGATGAACGATCCGACAAAGACACGAGCCCGCGATTGTAACGGCAGGCCCGGCACGCGGCCGGGCGAAAACAGCGTCCTGAAGCGTGCGCGAAGCCGTTGCGGGCTCGAGCCCGCGGGCGAGGCAGGCACCGCACCGCCAATTAGCCCACAGCGTCCCCTGGTAAGCCCGATGACCATGCCCTACCCCGACTCCACACCGAACGCAGCCCCCCTGATCCTGGTGACCGGCGCCGCCCGCCGCGTGGGGGCAGAGATCGCACGCCAGCTCCACGCCGGCGGCGCCCGCATTGCGGTGCACTACCGACACAGCGCCGACGAGGCCGAGATCCTCGCCGCCGCACTGAACGCCGCACGCGCCGGCTCCGCATTCACGGTGGGCGGAGACTTGGCGCGCTTCGGCGCCGCCGAGGCGGTCGCGGCCGGGGTGCTCGCACGCACCGGCCGGCTAGACGGCCTGGTCAACAACGCCTCGAGCTTCTTCCCGACCCCGGTCGGCAGCATCGACCGCGCCGCCTGGGACGAACTGATCGGCTCCAACCTGATGGGCCCCTTGTTCCTGTCCCAGGCCCTGGCCCCGGCCCTGCAGGCGAGCGCCGGCGCGATCGTCAACATTGTGGACATCCACGCCGAACGCCCGCTCGCGCGCTACCCGCTCTACAGCGCCGCCAAGGCGGGATTGGCTGCACTGACGCGCGCACTGGCGATCGAGCTCGCCCCCGCGGTGCGCGTCAATGGCGTCTCACCGGGGCCGATCGACTGGCCCGAGGACGGGCAGTTTGCCCCCGAAGAGCGCCAGCGTATCGTCGACCACACTCTGCTCAAGCGCGTCGGCAGCGCCATCGACATCGCACGTACGGTGCGCTTCCTGATGTTCGACGCGCCCTACATCACCGGCCAGATCATCGCCGTGGACGGAGGGCGCAGCGCGCACCTGTGAACACGCTCACCGCAGCAATGGCCACGCCGGTTTCTGGGATAATCCGCGCCTGATTGTTCCGAACGAGCCCGACCGTGACCGCAGCCCCTGCCCCCGCCGACCCCCAACCGGCCGCCGAAGCCGCTGGCGCCCCCCGCCTCTCCAATACCTTCCTGCGCCTGAAGAAAAAGCTCGAGCGCGGCGTCGGCGAGGCGATCGGCGACTACAATATGATCGGTGACGGCGACACCGTGATGGTGTGCGTGTCGGGCGGCAAGGACTCCTACACCCTGCTGTCCTGCCTGCTCGCGCTGCGCGAGCGCGCGCCGGTCGACTTCCGCATCGTGGCGATGAACCTCGACCAGAAGCAGCCCGGCTTCCCCGACCACGTGCTGCCGGAGTATTTCGAGTCGATCGGCGTCGAGTACCGCATCGTCACCGAGGACACCTACTCGATCGTCAAAGACAAGATCCCCGCGGGCAAAACCACCTGCTCGCTGTGCTCGCGCCTGCGCCGCGGCATCATCTACCGCACCGCGAAGGAGATCGGCGCCACCCGCATCGCGCTCGGCCACCACCGCGACGACATCCTCGAGACCCTGTTCCTCAACATGTTCTTCGGCGGCAAGATCAAGGCCATGCCCCCGAAGCTGGTCAGCGACGACGGCAACCATGTGGTCATCCGCCCGCTCGCCTACTGCACCGAGGCCGACATCACCCGTTTCGCGCGCACGATGGACTATCCCATCATCCCCTGCAACCTGTGCGGTTCGCAGGAGAACGCCCAGCGCAAGCAGATCAAGAACATGCTGCAGGGCTGGGCGCGCGACTACCCGGGCCGTATCGAGTCGCTCGCCACGGCGCTGAAGAACGTGGTGCCCTCGCACCTCGCTGACGCACGCCTGTTCGACTTCGTCGGCCTGACGCAGCAGACCGTGGTGGATGAAGGCGACACCGCCTTCGACCCGGTCGAGCTGCCGGCGGTCGCGCACGCAGCGACGGTGAGCCTGCTGCGCACCGGCGCATACCAGGCCTGAACGAGCGGCCGCCACCACGCCGTGCCGGCGTCTTGCACAATGAGCAAGACATCCTCATGATCCTGCTGCGGGCCGGCTGCACCAGCCGGTCACCCAGAAACGGAAAAGCCTGCGATGTCCGAGCGAAAGAATCTGTGCGTCCTGGTCGCCCTCCACCCGGTCGACGCTGCGCTCGCCGAGCGCCTCGGCACGGACGAGGCGCAGCATGCGGCCGAACGCCATGCAAAACGCATCGAACGGGCGATCATGATGCAGGGCGGGCAGATCCTGTTTTCCAGCCCCGAGCAGACGGTCGCGGGCTTCGAGCGCAGTGACGCCGCGGTGCACGCGGCAGGGGAGGCGCTCGAACGCCTTCAGGCCCTGCCGCCGCTGCAGGGCCTGCGCCAGACCGTGCGGATCGGGCTGCATTACGGCGGTGTCGACACCGACACCGCCGAGCCCGGGGGCGAAGGCCCCACGATCGCACGTCAGATCGCCCACCTTGGCGGCAGCGGGCAGGCCCTGATCTCGGGCACGGCAGTCATGCTGCTCGGCGGCGGCGCGCGCCAGCTTGTCGGCGCCCAACCCTTGAGTGGCCCACCGTGGTCACGGGTCGGCACCCCCGTCCATGCAATTGGCCAGCGCAGTGGCCTGCTGACTTCGGTCCCGGCTGCGGCACGGCTGTCGAGCCGGCTGCGACTGCGGCATCAACAGGAGGTCGTGTTCGTCGAGGAGCTGCGCCCGGTGCTGCTGCTCGGCCGCGAGTTGGCCAACGACATCACCATCATGGATCCGCGGGCCTCCCGGCAACATGCGCGGATCGAGCGGCGACCGGAAGGCTTCGTCCTGTTCGACCAGAGCACCAACGGCACCTTCGTCGCCATCGAAGGTCGTCCCGAATGCTTCGTCCGCGAGGAGCGCATGCTACTCGACGGTCCGGGCCGCATCGGCTGCGGGTTTTCGTCTACCGAGGTCGAACGCGACCTGGTGTTCTTCGACATCGTCTGAGCGCCGACGCCACCCGGCGCGGAAATCGCCCGGCGGCATGGCGCCCTTTTCTCGCCGGGCACCGCACCGCCGTCAGGACAAGCTCAACTACTCAGGCATTCGGTGATGAAGGCCTTGCGTCGGGCGCCCCGCAGGGACTGCTCGGTGGCGGCGCGGTTGCACGCCTTCTGGCGCGCCTTGTCGGTGTCTGCGACGGCAAGAGTGGCGGGTGCCGCCGAGGTTGGAGCCGCCGTCGCAGCGGCGCCGGCGATCGCTGCGGGCGCTGCGGGCGCTGCGGCTGGCGCCGCTGCGGCAACAGGCACCGCGCCCGCAGACGTGGCGGGCACGGCCGCTGCGGCCGGCGGGGCCACCGCAGCGGCGTCGTGCTTGCCGCGCAGACAGGTGCCCATGAATGCCTTGCGCTCCTCACCCTTCAACGACTGTGTCTTCGCTTCCGCGTTGCAGCGCTTCATGCGTTCGTGCTGGGGGTTCGCCCACGCCTGTGCGGGGGTGAGCGAGGCGAACACGAGGGCGGCGCAGGCCGCGCCGAAAAGGCTCTTCATGACGGGTCTCCTGATCGTTTTTACGCAAAATGCGTAGCCGGATTATGCCCATGACATATGCAATCGTCAATTTTTTTGTCATTGCTTCGCGGCACCTGAGCGCCGCCGCGGGATGGCCACCGCGATGCTGAGCGCCGACCCCGCGTTGCTCGCCGGCCTGGCGACCTCCGCCTTCCTCGCCGCCACCCTGCTGCCGGGAGGCTCCGAAGTGACGTTCGCCGCGCTGATCGCACTGCAGCCCGAGCTGACGCTGCCGGCGCTCCTCACCGCCACGATTGCCAACACCGCAGGCGGGATGAGCACCTACGCACTCGGCCGCCTGCTGCCGCGCAAGGAGATCGCCCCACGCGTGGACGCGGTGCGGCGCTGGGGGAGCGTCGCCCTGGTCATGTCATGGGTTCCGTTGATCGGTGACGCGTTGTGCGCCGCTGCCGGCAGCCTGCGCCTTAACGCGCTCGCCTGCCTGGCATGGATGGCGCTCGGCAAGGGCCTGCGCTACGCGGCGATCGCCTGGGTGGTGCCCTGAACCACTGCACCGCTCGAGTGTCCTTAGCCTATACTCGCCAACCCTGCACCTGCCCGGAGAGCGGACCATGTCCGACATCGAACGTCACGGCGTCACCGCGCGCTATGCCGACGCCGTCGTCCATAACGGCGTCATTCACCTGGTCGAAGTGCCCGCCAGCAGCGCTGCCGACATCGCGCTGCAGACCCGCGAGGTGCTCGCATCGATCGGCCGCCAGCTCGACAAGCTCGGCAGCGACCGCTCGCGCATCCTGATGGCCACCGTGTACCTGACCGACCTCGCCGACTATGCGGCCATGAACACCGAGTGGGAGGCCTGGCTACCGGCCGGCAGTGCCCCGTCGCGCGCCTGCCTGCAGGTGGCCGGGCTCGCCGACCCGGGCTGGCGGATCGAGATCGCGCTCACCGCCGCACGCTGACGAGCCCCATCTGCGGGCGCCAGCGCGCGAACCCACACCGCGCTTAAGGTCTTGTTTTTTGCTGCATGGTGCACTGCGGTTCGCTAGAATGGGCCGCTTCCCTGCAGCCCCTTCCGGGTAGCCCAATGAGCCAACGCCTGCGCGAGATTCCGTACAACTACACCTCGTTCTCCGATCGCGAGATCATCATCCGCCTGCTCGGCGCCGAGGCCTGGGGGGTGCTCGATCAGCTCCGCATCGAGCGCGTCACCGGGCGTTCGGCGCGCATGCTCTACGAGGTGCTCGGCGACATCTGGGTGGTGCGGCGCAACCCTTATCTCGAAGACGACCTGCTCACCAGCCGCGAACGCCGCGATGCGCTGATCGGCGCGCTCGATCATCGTCTCAACGAGATCGACAAGCGCCGCCAGGGCAACGACCGCGTCACCCTGCTGGTCGCCCGCGCCCGCGAGGCAGTGGCCAACTTCGAGCGCTGGTTCGACGACACCGCGCGCCGGCGCAAGGCGGTGCTCAAGGCGCTCGCCCGACACACCCGCCGCGACAACATCTGCTTCGACGGTCATGCCCGCGTCTCCCACGTCACCGACGCCACCGACTGGCGGGTCGAGTACCCCTTCGTGGTGCTCTACCCCGACACCGAGGAAGAGATGGCGCCGCTGGTGCGCGAGTGCATTGCGCTCGGGCTGACCATCATCCCGCGTGGCGGCGGCACCGGCTACACCGGTGGCGCAGTGCCGCTGGACGCCAGTTCGGTCGTCATCAACACCGAGAAGCTGATCTCGATCGGCGCAGTCGAGCTCACCGTGATGCCCGGCGCAGTCGGCCCGATGGCCGAGCCCTACCCCACCATCCGTACCGGCGCGGGCGTGGTGACCGAACGCGTGGCGGAGGCTGCTACGCTCGCCGGGCGTGTGTTCGCGGTCGACCCGACCTCGGCGAGCGCGTCCTGCATCGGCGGCAACATCGCGATGAACGCCGGCGGCAAGAAGGCGGTGCTGTGGGGCACTGCGCTCGACAACCTGGCGTGGTGGAAGATGGTCACGCCCGACGGCAACTGGCTGGAGGTCGAGCGCCTCGACCACAACTTCGGCAAGATCCACGAGCAGGAGACCGTGCGCTTCCGCCTGCGCCGCTTCGACGGTCTCACCAACGCGCCACTCGGTGAAGAGGTCCTCTCCATGGCGGGCGCCGCCTGCCGCAAGGTCGGGCTGGGCAAGGACGTCACCGACAAGTTCCTCGGCGGCCTGCCGGGCGTGCAGAAGGAAGGCACCGACGGCCTCATCGTCGCTGCACGCTGGGTGCTGCACAAGATGCCGCCGGTCGCGCGCACGGTGTGCCTGGAGTTCTTCGGCCAGGTGCGCGAGGCGGTGCCGGCGATCGTCGAGATCACCGACTTCTTCAAGCCGGGCGGCGCCGGCCATGCCGCGGGCGTGCAGCTCGCCGGCCTCGAGCACCTCGACGAGCGCTACGTGAAGGCGGTGGGCTACGCCACCAAGGCGCGCCGCCACGGCCGTCCCAAGATGGTGCTGATCGGCGACATCGTCGGCCATGACGAGGACGCGGTGATGAGGGCCGCCTCCGAGGTCGTGCGCATGACCAACGCGCGCGGCTCCGAGGGCTTCATCGCGGTCAGCCCCGAGCAACGCAAGCGCTTCTGGCTCGAGCGCTCCCGCACCGCCGCGATCTCGCGCCACACCAACGCCTTCAAGATCAACGAGGACGTGGTCATCCCGCTGCCGCGCATGGGCGAGTACTGCGACGGCATCGAGCGCATCAAC
>Ga0209573_1000986_pt1 | contig 49451 bp, 33 predicted proteins | sample TNRBio252014_DNA_FD_185870 | JGI IMG/M metagenome (GOLD analysis project Ga0209573, IMG submission 185870) | Wastewater treatment Type I Accumulibacter community from EBPR Bioreactor in Madison, WI, USA - TNR Reactor_6/25/2014_ DNA (SPAdes)... | ecosystem: Engineered > Bioreactor > EBPR >... | reverse complement strand
GAAGGGGTTGAGGTTCTAAGACGAAATATATTATGACGCCAGTAAAATGTAACATGTTCCGTAATTAAAGGGGTGGACGATAACTACAAGTATCAACGTTGCAGCAACTTGGATTCATAATAGAGCCTTGATTTTTATATTCTTAAACCAAATCTGATTTCCATGATCCTGAAGGGCAATTTTCCCTTTTTTGGCACGGCCATAACCGGAGAAATCCTTCCACTTCCCTTCCTTCACCAGTCGTTCCCACTCAGGCGACCACATTTGGTACTGTACCGTTCTTTGACCATTGAGCCAATGGGTTACCTCGCCACGATTCACTACGATGCGGGTATGGTTCCATTCGCCTACTGGTTTAAAGGCTTTTACGGCTGGCGGGTGCATGGCATAATTGGCGGCGCTGGTTTGCCAATCTTCCAATTTTGCGGGAAATCCCACATCGTCTATCAGTTGGTACTCTGGGCCAGTTTCATAAACCGCTTTATAGCGCTTATCCTCTACCACATTAAAGAAAATCCCACTATTGCCGCCTTTCGAGATTTTCCAGTCCAAAACCAATTCAAAGTTTTCAAACTCCTGCTCGGTGACAATATCGTTGGCAGTACCCTCGTGCCCGGCCTGCCCCAAAGCCACCATCTCACCGTTCTGAACAGCCCAACCTCGTGTTCCGGTTGTTCCATATGTGTGCCATCCTTGCATACTTTTCCCATCGAAAAGCAATTGCCAACCAGCTTTTTTTTCTGACGTACTGAGGGAATTGGGTATTTTGGCCGCTCCAGAGCAACCGCCAAAGAAAACAAGGAGAATCAAAAAAGTGTAATTTATGTGCTTCATTCGTTTTGTTTTTAGATGATTAAATAAGGATTAGCTCAATAACTTCATATTTTCGGGATCCCATCGGACGGGCTTTTCCCCAAAATAGCTATCGTTGCAAAGTAAGGCCGGCGCACAAGCTCGGTATCCAAATACCGCATCCTCGGCAACCGCTTCGCCGGTTCTAATGCCCCGCATCCAGTTAACAAAATGGTCGTAGTGTGCGCCTTTATACCCGTCTTCGACCTGATACTTTTGTTCACGGGGCGGAAGCATTTTTTTGCGACTGCCCAACACGCGGTCTATCTCATTGCCTTTTAACTGCATAAAAGCATCTTGTGGATCGCTGGCAAGGTTTTTACGCAGCGTCACATCGTCCCATGTCACGTCCATAGCGCCCTCCGAGCCAACAAGCCGCAAATAGGTACTTCCCGACGTTCCATCCACAAAATTGACGCGGAGCGAGAGGTTAAAGGCCGCATGTTGTGACGTTTCGGGGTAATCGAACATGCCCAACAAGACATCCGGCACTTCTCGGCCATCTTTCCAATAGCGCAAACCGCCCGTGGCAATAATTTTATTTGGCCCATTCGAGGAAATCACAAAGTGTAAACTGGAAAACAAATGCACGAACAAATCGCCGGATACCCCCGTGCCATAATCGCGGTAATTGCGCCAACGGAAAAAGCGCAAAGGATCGAAAGGACGTTTATTCGTATTGGCCACGTACCGATCCCAATCCACCGTTTGGGGTGATGCGTCTTCCGGAATCGCATATTGCCAAGCCCCTACCGGAGAATTTCGCGCCCAAAACCCTTCTGCATAGATCAACTGACCAATAGCACCTTGTCGGAAAAGTTCTTTTGCTTTTTCGTTACCAAGCGAACTCATGCCTTGGCTGCCTACCTGAAATGCTTTTTTGGTGCGTTTTTGTGCCTCGATAACTGCCGGTCCCTCGCTAATGCTGTGTACCATAGGTTTTTCGCAATAGACATGCTTGCCTTTGTTCATGGCATCCACCGAGATTTGCTTGTGCCAATGGTCGGGCGTGCCAATGATCACAGCATCTACGTCGCTCCGCTCCAAGATTTGTCGGTAGTCTCTGGTCACGATCAAATCACTTCCCCAACGTCGCTTCGCTTCGTTCAGCCGGCCATCGTATAGGTCGCAAGCGGCCACAATTTTTACGCCCGGAACCTGAAGTGCAGTCATGGCATCCGCAACCCCCATTCCTCCAGCACCGATTAAGGCAATTTGCACTTGGTCGTTTGGGCTAAACCTTTCGGGGGGATTGCGGGACAAGCCACTCTTATTGGCTACCAAAAGGGCGGGAATGCCCGCAAAGGCTGTGGCGGCTCCAGCCATTTTCTGGATGAAATCTCGACGGTTCTCGGTTGCTTTTTTCATCGAACAAGAGGTCTAAATGGGTTAAAGGATGAAATTCAAGCTAATCTATTTTAGAATCAACTTCAACCCTTTGCCGTTTTAATTTAAAAAAAGCGTTTTGCAGACCATGAGAAAACAAGGAGGTGATGGATCCTAATACCAATTAGGAGTCAAGCACATGCTTTATCCATCAATGTTTTCACCCCCTTTGGGTGTTGAAAGGTTGAAAACGAGTAACCTATAAACAATAATTTTCCGTAATTGGTATTGAGATCGCCTCTATCTTATAGCATAATTGTGTTGTTCTATAATGGCAGGGCGGCCCTTAGAAAAATCCGCTGGAGTAAGGGTGACTTCGACTTCGCTCAGCCACCGGGCTGGGCTTCGGCTACGTTAAACCAGCTATTCCTCGTCATATATAGATGCCACCCCTACGGGGCTTTGTCGTACATTTGGAACCGATTTCTACTAAGATGTCGCCCCTACGGGGCTGGGCTGTGCGTTTTGTAGAGCAGAACAAACCCTTTAAAAACCAGCATTTATGCAATTCCGTGAGTTCCTCCATGATTCTTGAATGGCAGGGCGGCCCTTAGAAAAATCCGCCGGAGCAAGGATGGCTTCGACTTCACTCAGCCACCGAAGCCCGATGAATAAGGGCAAATTGCTTTGCCGGGTAGGAATTGTAGAGACGCAGCATAGGCGAAGAGATTTTTCTTCAGACCGGGACTGGCTTCGGCTTAGCTCAGCCGCCTTGCTTCTTTTGGCCGTACAAAAGAAGGCCGCCGGCAGGCTTGTCTGCGCTCAGTCGGCAGGCTTGATTTGATTAACCCAAAACACTTGTTAAATGGTTACAAGTTAAAGGCTGTCTCAATATAATATGTAAAAAAACACGGTTCCAGCGCAAAAACGTTGGAACCGTAAGTTATGGGTTTAAAACCAATTTTGAAGTGGCTCTGGTTGCCGCATGAGCACTACGTAACCATCTTCATTTGCGGTCAAAAAGCAAGTTAGTCGGGGTCGTAGGCCCATTTTAAGTAACTGGCGCCCCACGTGAATCCACCACCAAACGCGGCAAGTACCAAATTCTCACCCTTACGTAGTTGTGGTTGCCATTCGTAGAGACAAAGCGGAATGGTGGCAGCAGTGGTATTGCCATAACGCTCAATGTTAAGCATGACCTTTTCCATCGAAAGCCCCATCCGCCGCGCTGTTGCATCAATAATCCGCAAGTTTGCTTGGTGTGGAACTAACCACGAGACATCATCGCCCGTTAAATTGTTCCTTGCCATAATTTCGGCAGCCGCATCAGCCATTCCTTTTACCGCCAATTTAAAAACGGGCTGTCCTTCTTGGCGGATGTAGTGCCAGCGGTTTTCGATGGTTTTGGCACTTGGGGGATTCAGTGAGCCACCACCCAACATGCACAAATATTCCCAGTTGTTGCCATCGGTACGGTGAACGGTATCCACCAAGCCATTGCCCTCCTTGTTTGGCTCCAATAATACACCTGCTGCGGCATCCCCAAACAAGATACAGGTGGAGCGGTCGGTATAGTCCACAATGCGGCTCATATGGTCTGCGCCAATCACCATCACCTTTTGATAACGGCCACTTTCGACCAAAGCGGCTCCGGTGGTAAGTGCAAACAAGAAGCCACTACACGCCGCCGAGAGGTCGTAGCCCCATGCCTTTGTAGCCCCAATTTCTTTTTGTACCAAACTTGCTGTGGGCGGGAAGAACATATCCGGCGTAACCGTAGCCACAATAATGGCATCTATCTCGCTTGCGTCAATCCCCCGATTTTCCAAGATTTCTTTAGCGCACTCGGCAGCCATAAACGAGGTGGCTTTTTCTGGATCGCGGAGGATGCGCCTTTCGCGAATTCCGGTTCGGGAGCGGATCCACTCATCGTTGGTTTCTACCAATTTTTCTAATTCGGCGTTGGTCAATCTCTCTTCGGGCACATAATGGCCAACAGCGGTTATGGCAGCTTGTGTCATGATAAGAAGGTTATTTTAGGATCATTTTGAAGGAAATCACGTAGTGGTGGTGGCGAAGGCATCCGAAATTGCAGCAGGTATATTCGACTCCGCCAATTCGATCCCCCGATAAATAATTTGTTCAAAGGCCATCTCTTTAGAAGAACCGTGCATAATGAGGACATTCCCGTTTACCCCAAGAAGCGGTGCGCCGCCCACTTCCTGATAGTCGAACCGGCGGATAGCACCACGAACAACTTGTGTGATATGGGTTTGCTCTTCTTCAGGTAAATTACGTGCAACCATTTCCGCCTCAGCCATTTCGCGGATAGCCGTTGCGATGCCCTCACCCAATTTGAGCATCACATTGCCCACAAAGCCATCCGCAACCACCACATCAGCAGCATGGTGTAGGAGATCGCGGCCTTCAATGTTCCCCAAAAACTGGATGCCTTTTTGAGTTCTCAGCAACTCGAAGGCGGCCTTGACCAACTCATTTCCCTTGCCCGGCTCCTCCCCGATGTTCATCAGCCCTACGGTAGGGTTTTCTACTTTCATTACTTTTTGAACAAATACGGAACCCATTTGGGCAAATTGTACAAGGTGTTCTGGCTTACAATCCACATTGGTCCCGGCATCAACGATAATGCACCAACCTTGGGTGGTCGGGTAATACCCCAAAACTGAAGGGCGCATCACACCCGGTAAGCGGCCTAAAATAAACAACGAAGCTCCCAGTACCGCCCCAGTATTACCCGCGCTGATAAAAACATCCGCCTTGCCCGCCTTGTGTAAACCCGTACCAATATGGATAGAAGAGCGGGTCTTGGTTTTTACCGCAACTGCTGGCGATTCGCCCATGTCAATCACTTCGGGTGCGTCAATAATATGAATACCACCACCTTGATATCCGGTGGCGTCGAGGGCTGCTTGAACCGCCGTCTGCTGACCTACGAGTAGGATTTCTACCTTGTCGCCAGTTTGGCGGAGAGCATTTACCGCACCGAGTACGGCTTTTTCGGGGGCAAAATCACCCCCCATTGCATCAAGTGCGATTCGTATGGCCATGCCGATTGTTTGATGGTCTTATGGTGAAGAAAAATTAGGACGTTCTGCACGCTGCGAAAACTATTCTGACCAGATGTAGAACAACAAAAGGCCACGTTGAAGTTAATAAACGTGACCTGAAAGCCGAATGAATTTTGCAATACGAACAGATTACCTTTTATAGCGCGTCTTGAGCTTCTACAACGGCACGGCCACGATAATGTCCGCACTTGTTGCAGGCGCGGTGATACGCTTTGGGTTCGCCACAGTTGGAGCAAGTGGTAAGTTGTGGGAGATTCTGCGCCTTGTATTGCGAACGGCGGAGTGCCGTGCGGGCTTTGGAGTGTTTGCGTCGCGGGTTTGCCATGACCTTAAAAAGTTAATGCGTTAAATTAATTATCGGTAGAGAGATTTAAGCGCCGCAACGCAGACCAGCGTGGGTCTGTTGCAGCGTCTTCGTCGTCAGGTTCACCAAAAGAAAGCTTAATTTCTTGTTCTTCGGCGTCGGGAGCAACTTTTCTAAGCGGAACCGCTAACAACAAGGTGTCGCGAATAGGTTCCGTGAGGTTGAGTTCCAAGGTACTGTGTGGGAAGGGGAAAAGGTCTTCCCCGCGCTCTGCCTCTGGTAGATCAGCTGCCTTGTCGGAAAACAATACCTGATACGATCCAGAAATATTTTGTTCAAAGGGGCGTAACGTACGATCACAAATGAGGTGCGCAACACCGGAAACCTCGAACGACACAAACGCCTGCTGGGTCTTTAGGTCTATCCTAAGCGAGATGGACAAGTCGGAAAACTCTTCCGGCGACAAGTCTAAAGCCGCACTTGGGAAGTTGTCCGAAAACTCGTGTACCCCTTCTTTTAAAGAGGTTATCCGCAAAGCCAAACCATATGGCCTGAGAACCTTTAAAGACACGGTATTGATCAGGTTAAGCTCAAAGAGCACGTTTCATGTTTCATTACAGAACAACTAAGATAAGAATTGTTGGTGTACTTCGCAAAGGATGAACGGCCAATGAAGGGTGTTATCATTGCTAAATTCAATTTTTCGTCATCATTCCTTCTTGTAAAAGGTGTTATCTAAGAGGCACGGGATCGTAACCAAAAAAGAAAAAGAGAATCGTTTACACCAAGAGTTAATGTACAGATTAGTCTTGATATTTTGCCTTTTTGGTTAAAATAACTTGCTTTTTTAAAGAAAAAGTAATCTATCAATTATGAAAAACGAATCTTGACCAAAAAACATTCGGTTAACACGCTGGTTTTTTTTGTGCAATATACTAACTTCTCTTAAGCGACTGGTAGTCCCTCCTCGTACCAACCGAATTCAAGAAACTGGCCAATCGGCTTTTATCCTTCCTATTATTCGATCATGCTCGACGCTGTTCATCAGATTTGGCAAGAATGTCTTACCATTATCCGCGATAATGTGGACAAGCGGAGCTATAAAACATGGTTCGAGCCTATAAAGCCATTGCGCTTGGAGGAAACGCCAAATGAGCGTACCCTCACTATTCAGGTTCCAAGCCGCTTCTATTATGAATGGTTAGAAGAACACTATGCCACGTTGTTACGCAAAACGGTTGGCAAAGTAATGGGCGTAAATGCACGTTTGGTATATGATATCCTCATGGAGCGAGATAGGCCAGAGGACAAAAAACCCCAGATCCGCATTCCTGCTGCCCCAGATGCTCGGCGAAGCTCGCCGCCAACCGTGGTGCTACGTCCTATACCACACGGCATACAACAACAAGCCAATGCGCAAGGCGGAACCAGTCCCGCAGGTACAATAAGCAGCCCACCTCATCCGGTAAATCCACCGCCAAACCTTTCCAGCCCCTTCGTTATTCCGGGCATCCGTAGTCCTAAAATAGACAGCCAACTGAATGCAAACTACACCTTCGACCGCTTTATTGAGGGTGATTGCAACCGCTTGGCACGGAGCGCCGCTTGGGCCATTGCAGAGCGCCCAAGCGAGACGAGTTTCAACCCGTTTTTGGTGTATGGAGGTGTGGGTTTGGGAAAAACACACCTTATCCAAGCAATTGGGAACTACGCCAAGCAGCATCAAAAGATAGAGTCTATTCTCTACATCTCTTCGGAACGGTTCACGAACGAGTTTGTACAGTCCATTCAGTACAACCGTGTTTCGGAGTTTTCACTGTTTTATCGGCAGATTGACCTCTTGATCGTGGATGACATCCAGTTTTTTGGTAAGAAGGAAAAAACACAAGAAGAATTTTTCCACATCTTTAATGCCCTGCACCAATCCGGAAAACAGATTATCTTATCGGCAGATCGCCCACCGAAAGATATTGTGGGTATTGAGGAACGGTTGTTGTCGCGGTTTCAATGGGGGTTGACGGCAGATGTACAACCGCCGGACTTGGAGACCCGCATTGCTATTTTGCAACGTAAAGCCGAGGACGATGGTATCCAGATCGCTTACGACATCATTGAGTTTATCGCCCACAACATCACCTCGAATATTCGAGAGTTGGAAGGTGCTTTGATTCGCTTACTCGCACATTCTACCCTTCGACGCGAGGAGATTGTACTCTCTTTTGCGAAAGAAGTCCTTAAAGACCTGATCCGAGAAGTAAAGGTGGATCTGAGTATCGAAGAGATTTTGAGCATTGTTTGCCACTATTTCCAGATTCCAGAAGATCAGGTACGGGCCAAGACCCGCAAGCAAGAAGTTGTTCAAGCGCGACAAGTAGCCATGTATTTTGCAAAACAGTTTACCAAACATTCATTAAAGACCATTGGCCTACATTTTGGTGGACGGGATCATTCTACCGTGATACATGGTATTCAGAGTGTGGAGGGCTATATGGAGACCGACACCAAGTTTGCAGATACCATCCGAGAAATCCAGCACAAGATTAAGATCCAAAGTCGTTCTTAAACCATCCTCCAACAAGACATTTAACCGAACCCTATATATCCTTCTATGCGTTTTACCCTTTCGAGCAGTGAACTTTTACGCGCCCTCAACATGGTAGCTGGCGCCGTTCCCGGAAAAAGCACAATGCCTATTCTGGAGTGCATCCTATTGGAAAAAGACGGAGGCCGATTAATCCTAAGTGCAACCGACTTGGAGATTTCCATTAGTCAAAACTTAGAAATGCAGTTTGATCCCGAAGCCTCGGCAGCCGTAGAGCGCATCGCTGTTCCGGCCAAGCGATTGATCGAGACCTTGCGTGCGCTGCCAGACCTCCCGGTCACCTTCAGCAGTTCCGAAGACTACCATGTGGAACTCAAGACCGACCAAGGGCAGTACAAAATGGTTGGATACGATGGCGCAGACTACCCAAGCCAACCGCAACTTGCACAAAGCACGGCCTTGCAAACAGAGGGGGCTATCTTGCGGAGGACGTTCCAGAAAACCAGCTTTGCCGTGAGCAAAGACGCCCTAAGACCAGCAATGATGGGCGTTTTCTTTAATATTGGGGCAGAATTTAGCGAGGCCGTGGCAACCGATGGCCACCGCTTGGTTCGAACGCGGCAGCATGAACTCAAGAACAGTGAAGCCCTTTCATTCATTGTTCCAGAAAAAGCACTCACCTTGGTCGGGAAAATTGCCACCGATGCGCCTTGCACGATCTATGTATCCGATGGGTTTATTGCTTTTGACTTCGACGATGTGCGGCTCGTGACACGGGTCATTGAAGAGCGCTACCCCAATTATGAAGCCGTTATTCCCAAAGACAACACCAAGCAACTTCAGATTAACCGTGCCGCATTGTTGGCGGCGGTTAAGCGCGTAGGGCTATATTCCTCCTCGCTCACACACCAAATTCGGTTGTCCATTACACAAGGTGAGGTGATGATTTCGGCGGAAGACATCGAGCGGGCTTCCGAGGCCAAAGAACGCATCTTGTGTGAATATAACGACGAATCTATGGAAATCGGATTTAATTCGGTGTATCTGGTTGAGATGCTGAACAACATAGATACGGCAGAGGTTATCATGAATTTCAGCTCGCCAAACCGCGCTGGCGTTGTTTACCCCTCAGAACAAGTTGAGAACGAAGAGGTTATGATGTTGATCATGCCCGTTATGCTCACCAATTATAACTGAGATTGTTGCGATTGCATGATGTATTTTTTAAAGACGGGATTTTGTCGGAAGTGGCAAATCCCGTTTTTGTTTTCTGCACGTAGCCACAATTTCCCCATGCCCCTATACTCCGAAGGAGGGTACTGCATGAAATAATACGTATATTTAACGTGACTCCCCTTGATTGTATGCCATGGAAATCGTCGAATCCGTAAAAGAGAATACACCTTCCTCCAAAAAACGCACGCGCTGGCTCCGTTGGTTGCTTTGGCGCCCTTTCTTGATTGCACTGATTTTGATCTGGCTGGGTATAAGCACTTGGGGAACGCTTCAAACCAGATGGGGAAGCGACCAGTTTCGGAAATTTGTGGTGGGCCAGCTCAATGAACAACTGAACGGAACCTTGACCATTGGGCGCGTGGATGGTTCCTATTGGGACAACATCAGTGCACAGGATATTACGATTTGGCAAAATGGGGAGGCCGTCGTAAAAATAAAAGAAATACAGGCGGCCTATAAACCATTGGATTTATTGGGAGGAACACTGCACATCACCAATCTCTACGTACGGAATCCAGAAATTATTGGTCGCCAAAATCCAGACAGTACATGGAATCTTTTGGGATTGTTAAAACCACAACCCGAAACGGGTAACACCTCGCAGCAAACGATTTTGGTAGATCGGTTTCGCATTACAGACGGTCAAGGCAAGTTGGTTGTTCTAAAAAATCCCGTTTCTAAAAAACCACCTTCCGAACAAAAAGAGGCCGATCGAACGGTGAGCTATCAGCAGTTGGTGTTTGAGGCGACAGGACTTCTCTACAAATCACCAGGGTTTAGCGGAGATGTGCAGAAATTTGGCCTTGTTGCCCGTCTGCCGGAGCAAAAAGACGATTTAGCCTTAAATTTTTCGGGGAATGTTACCGAAACATCCGCCCATGTACGCAACTTTTCGCTTATCTCAGGCTTATCTCGGGTCATAGGAAAGGGGTATGTGGCGTTACCCCAAAAAAGTGGTCATAATTCCTCAAACTTTCATCTTCAGGCCCAGCCCTTCTCCTTTCGCGAACTTGCGCCTTTTGCACCTTTTTTAGACCCTGAAGAATCTTTACAAGGGGAACTTCAGCTCTCCGCTCCCAGTGGTGTGTGGCGTGCTCAAACCAGCGGATCGTTTAAAAAAAGTGGTTCTTGGGAGCTGTTGGCCGAGGCGGATCTGCGCGAGCCTGCCAAAATTTCGGTCATCGGCACGGTAGAGAAACTGAATTTAGCCTATCTAACGGCTATGGAGTCCTATGCCTCAGACCTTACAGGACAAGTAAATGCCCAACTCTCTGGAAAAAGCCTCCAATCCTTAAATGGAGCATATGAGCTTGTATTACAATCGGGTGGACGTTGGCAAAACTATGTCCTCAAAGAAACCATCTTAAAAGGCGACGCACAAGAGGGCAAGCTAACCTTTTTGTTAAATACGGGCTTGGGTCCGGGAACACTGAGTGCTACGGGGACAATCCGACCCTTTGATGACGTTCCTACCTATGACCTTACCGGAAATCTCGCACAAGTTGATCCGGCTGTGTTAGACCCAACATTCGATTTCGGGCAATTCGGAGGCAAATTTTCGCTTCGAGGACAAGGCTTCGATCCCAAATTAGCTTCGCTTTCGGGACAGTTGAACCTCTTACCAACGGCCGTAAAATACCCCCCATACCGGATTGATCTAAAACAAACTAAAGCCGTGTTCTCGTACAACCAAGGAGCCGGACAGTTTGAGGTCTCTTCAGGTCTTGGTTCTGGCTTTATCGCAACAAAAGGGCGTATAAAAATGGTAGAAGACCTACAATATCAAATCGAACAGGGAAGTCTTCGCCATTTTGATCCAAGAGATGTTTTTGGGGAAGAAGCACCACCGGGGGATATTAATGCCCAGTTTTCTCTTGATGGGAATGGGACGACGCCCGCAAACCTAAACCTAACCGTTAAGGCCGATTTACAGCCGTCGCGGTTTGATATTTACAACGTCCGTCAAGGCAACCTAAGTGCCTCGTTTGCAAATGGTGTTTTGAAATATACAACAAATGCAACCATCGGGCAGAGCCGTTTCTTACTTACGGGTAGTGGAAAACCTTTTGACAAAACACCTGTTTTTTCTATTTCTGATGGCCAATTCTCGGACTTAAACTTGGATGACTTTGTATTAGACCAATCCTTGGATACCCGCTTGAATGGACGATTTACAGCAAGTGTGATCGGTACAAATCCCAAAACAATGACCATTTCTTCCGCATTTGCGTTTGGCCCATCTCGTTTTAGAACCTATCAAATAGAAGGCTTTAAGGGGAACGTTGCACTCGCACAAAACCTTTTGCGGTACAATGTGGAACTTCATTCGGCATTTGGAGACGCCGTTTTGAAAGGACAAGCACATCCATTTGATCATCCACTATCGGCTAAGATAGAAGACGGGCGTTTTAGTGCCGTGAATCTTGCAGCCCTGACAGCAGAACCCAAGTTACAATCTTATCTAAATGGACAAATTGAAGAAGCCTACTTCTCTGGCGCAACCGAAAATGATCTAAGAGGTCGTCTCTCGCTAAAGTTAACCGAAAGTCGCTTTAACCGCGAGACCATCCGACGCGGGCAGTTGGTTTTGGAGGGAAATGCGCAGAAGGTGGAATACCAACTACACCTTAATCCAGAAAACGGACTTGTAAAGGTTATGGGGGTTGGAGGACTTCAAGCTAACGAGCCATATTATCAGGTGCAGGGCGATTTAGAAAACATCTCCTTGGCCAAGTGGCTGAACATGCCCGACACCGTTAACACAAGACTCAATTTAAACTTGGCCGCCGAGGGACGAGGCATCTCTTTAGAAACCATGCAACTTACGGGAAAGGTATCAGCAAAAAACAGCTATTGGGATACCGTCCGTTTGCAAACCGGATTAAGCAAGTTTAAATACCAAGAAGGTATGCTCCACTTAGATACCTTATCTGTGGAAAGCAATTTAGGAACCCTTGCCGGACGCGGTCCGCTTGCAGTCTATGACAACCTTATAGGAGGGACTTCCGACATGCAGTTCTCCGGATATATCAAAACACTAACGCCCCTCTCTGGGTTGGTTGGTGCGAAACTTACCGGAAGGGGTGCTGTACGCGGTAACGTCCGTGGTGAAGTGAATGCGTGGCGTATTCGGTTGGACACCGTGGATGAAGGCTTGGGTTTATTGGGCTATGACGATATACATATTGGACGCGCACGCGGACGTTTAGCGGTGGAGTTTGAGGCAGGCGTGCCCGTTTTTCAAACACGAAGTGAGTTGGAAAACGTCTCGATTCCGGGCTATGTCTTTGAAAGTGCAACACTCGAAGTGGGCTTAAGGGATAGTGTCGCTTCTTTTGGCGGGAAGTTCACCTTGGATGAACGACTCTCTGGGAGTGGTGATGGCACGCTCTACCTACGCTCCAATGGGGTCGTGGTGGATTTGGCGTCCACACGGTTGGATATTGGTGGCAAAAGGTGGCAAATGGAAAAACCAACCCAGTTTATTTGGGACAAAGACCAGTTGGGACTAAAAGGCTTCCTCTTGGTAACGGATGGACAAAAAGTGGTGATCGAAGGTGGGCTATTCAAAAACAATACTGGAACCTTGAAGGCAACCGTAGAAAAGGTAGATATTACGGCCATCGCAGACATCCTCAAATTCCCAAAACTTGGCGGCGTCTTAAGCGGGGATTTGGAGGTTAGAGGAACCATAGATACACCGCTCATGGATGGAAGTCTAATCCTTTCGCAGATTACCTCCGCCGGAAAGCCTGTTGGAGAGGCCAGTGCCAAACTCAACTATCAAGACAATCGCTTGAATATAGACATGCGTATCCGGCATAATGAGGGACAAGACCTTCTGATTGGTGGCTTCCTTCCTTTCAATTTAGGCCAGTTGGCGAAACCCCTGTCGGGGCCAGTAGATCTTCGGCTAAACACAGATCGCTTTAACCTCGATTGGGCAAACCCCTTTTTAGATGATACCTTTATGCGTGACCTCAAAGGCCGCACCACCGGAAACGTAACCATAGGCGGCACTTTTGACGCACCCGATTTCCGTGGCAATTTATCCATTCGGAATACGCAGTTTGGCTTACCTTTTTTAGGCATTCAATATAGCGACGCCGAGGCCGATGTGGTCTTTAATGGCGACATCGCACAAGTTCAAAAACTCTACGTCCGTACCGCCAAAGGAAATCTAAAAGGAAACGGAACCATCTCGCTTTCACAACTTAATTTGGGCTACTTAGACTTGGCCTTAGAAGCAGATGGCTTCCAAATGATTCGGGATAATACCTTTCGTGTAACCGCAACAGGCAAGGCAAGCCTCAAGGGTACCACTTCAAGACCAATATTGGATGGGGATGTTGTGCTGAATGAGTGCGACGTCCAACTTAATGCCGAACTGATGCAATCGGCACGCGAAACCATTCAACTTTCCCAAGAAGACCTCCGAGAAGTGGAAGCACGCTTTGGGAAACAAGCCAATATTGCTGATACCTCCACGGTCACGTTTTATGATGCAACGGATGTGAAACTGCGGGTGCGCTCGAATGGCAATGCTTGGCTAAGAAGCCGCTACAATCCTCGGATGGATATCGAAATGACAGGCGATCTGGAGTTTAGGAAGCCATACCGAGGTGCGGAAGTGGTGGTTGGGCGGCTCAAAGCGGTTCCGGGGAGAAGCCGTGTAGAGTTCGGGAGAAGATTCGATCTTACGACCGGGGATATATTGTTTAATGGTGATATGTTAAACCCCATCATGAACATCAGCGCTACCTATAAAGCCAATGCGGGCAGTTGGGGAGATGAACAAAGCATCACCATGGAAATTTCGGGCGATGTAAACAATGCCAACTTCAGGTTCGCTTCTAATCCACCAATGGAGGATACCGAAATCTTGAGCTATTTGGCTTTTGGGAAGCCTGCACAATCGGCTTTTGCCTTAGACAACGGGATTGTGGGAGACCTGCTCTCCACATATGGCTACAACCTCGTAGAGTCCTTGCTGTCTCAGCGTGTACAAGAAAGTGGGCTTGCGGATGTCGTGGAGTTAACATCCTCCAACGGGGAACCATCCCTCAAGATAGGAAAGTATATTTCACGACGGTTCTTTATTGCATTAGATTCAAAGATTCTCGGCGGAACTGGTGGATCTGGGTTTTTATTAGAATACCAAGCCCAAAAATGGGCATTGTTAAGGATACAACAATTCCCCTCAACCAATGACCTACAAGAACGAACACTGGGGTTGTACGTCCTGCTTGAGTATGCCTACTAACCCTTCAACCACCTCCGTATTCATACGGTTGCGCCATTGATTTTTGATATTGGCAGAAAATTCACGATGTAAAAATCGTAAAAATCTTCTTCTTTACCGCTGTGAAGATGCCTTGCGTTGGTCTAAATACACGTCCTCTTTTACAGCGGAAAACACATCGCTTTTTTAGCCTCACGGGGGGATATTTAGGCAGAAAAAAGCGTTTGATCAAAAAGTTTTTTTAAATTAAACCTTTATTGCAGGTACGTCGTCTGAAAGACTACAACACCCCACTACCACTTCTTTCTGAGCAATCTCGGATGAATTCGTTCAAACGAGTAAATTTTGAGGGCATGTTCTATTGAACATGGAACCAAGTTCTGTAAGGTTCTTGCTTCAGGTTTTGTTTTAGCCTGTTGCAGCCTGCGATTTGGTTTATTACCTTCAAGCCAGTGTGTTCCTCTTAATCATTACACACAAGAAGCATCCCTTGCCTTTAAAACGGGAAGCTGGCCGCATTTTGTTGGCCTCACCACCACTGCTCACCCAATGTTAGGCCGAATTTATGCTCGACAACATTAAAAAACTGCCTTCACGACAAGGACTCAGCGATTTGGAATTAGTTCGCCGATTTAAACAAGGGGATCGGGACTTGGCGTTCGACCAATTGGTTCGTCGTTATCAAGAGCGTATCTACTGGACGGTTCGCCGCATTGTAGGCTCGCACGAAGATGCCGATGACGTTGCCCAAGAAACCTTTGTGACCATGTGGCAAAAGTTGGACAGTTTCCGCGAAGACGCCAATTTCTTTACTTGGCTCTACCGTGTAAGCGTCAACGCAGCCTTAGGACACCTCCGGCGGAGCAAAATGAAACGGTTTGTTAGCCTCGAAACGTTGGTGCAACCGTTCGAAGATCCAGATATGCAGTCTGACCGGAACATGTTGAACGATGAGCGGATCTCCGCAGTCGAGCAAGCGATTCAGGCCCTTCCGCCGCAGCAACGGGTTGTTTTTTGCATGAGATACTATGATGGTCTCAAGTACGAAGAGATCAGTGTAATGCTTGGGAAGAGTACCGGGACCTTGAAGGCGAACTATCATCACGCCATCAAGAAACTAGAGCAGGCACTCAAAGATGAGTTTGCACAAACCTAACGTTCCGGAAGCAGGCCGGGCCAGTCGGCTCGTCCGCGCACACAGCCGCCAAAACCTCCCTAAGTGGTTAACGGCCTCCTTAGATAACTACCAAGGTGCGCTCGAAGTAACCGAGGTAGGGGTTCCGGCTGATTATTTCCAAAATTTTTCGGACTCGGTACACGATCGTGTGCGGAGGCGCGAAGCCGAATTTACCCATCGGCAACTGCCCCGTGCATTGGCTATGCGCCTATCCATGCCACTTCCGGCGGAAATCCCAAGTGGAGCAACGGCTTATTTTCGAACCCTACTTGAAAAAGTAAAAAATCAAGTAGAAACGATCGAAGCCTCTGGTGTTCCGGTTTGGGTGCATGACGCCTTAGCGTTGATGGAGCGTGAGGTGCCTCCCGAGCAGCAGGCATCTTATATGGAGGAATTGGTGGACACCTTGGGCCGGGCCATTAGTGAGTTCGAGACAATCCCAGAGTGGCTGCAAGAGGCTTTGGCCTTCCGTAACGGTGCCATGCCTGTTAACGAGCAGGTTTATTTCGCCTCATTTGCAGATCGGGTTCGGGCACGACTTGCAGAAGTCGAATTAGACGCGCCGATTTCAGGCTGGATGCACGAGGCACTTAATGCTACGCCCAATACACAAGAGGCCAGTCCTTCCTACTTTACGCGCTTTAGCGAGCGGCTACGTCAGCACATCGAGGACGATGCAGCAACGGGCGTTCCCGTATGGTTAGACCAAGCCTTGATGACCGCAGCACATCCACATATTCCGGGTGGCTCCGAGGCATATTTTCAGTCCTTTGCCTCACAAGTCTTGCAGACCGTATCGGAGGTTTCTCACCTCGAAACCGAAGAGCTGGTTGACCCAACCACCGTTGAGCGTTTAGTGGATGCCCCGGATCGTTTTCAGGAACGTTTAGCCTCCTATAATGATTTGTCCTTACCTGTTGGACAAGAGCTGTACTTTGAGGACTTTGCCGACCGAGTGAAGGCCCGCATACATGCCCGAAAATTAGACCACTTACCCAAAAACCCTATTGTTCGTCTGATGAGTCGCCAACCGGTTCAGTGGGCAACAGCGGCGTGTTTCGGGTTGTTGTTGGGGTTTGTGTGGTTTGGAAAACCAGATGCTGCGCCTATTGTTGTACCTCCGACAAAAGCACCAATACATGCACCAGCACCATTTGGTATTCCCAAAAAGACCTCTACCGAGCCTGTAAAGCAAAATAACACCTTAGAAACACCCACAAATACTTCTGGGAAAACCGAACCGGTGAGGGGTAAACAGCCAGATGCCTCAAAACCAGACGTGCCGGTTCCGAATTCAAATCAGTAACTACAAATCTACTATGCAATGCACTTCTGGCCCAAAGATTGGGCGTTGGGTGCGTATGCTTGTGGGGCTTTGCATCTTCCTCCTGCTCCCCCAAGCAACCATGTCCCAAACGCCTGCAGCAACGTTTGCGAAACAAGTCGCGGAACGTCAGATCACCTATTTCAAGGAGAAAATGGGCTTGGATGAACGTGAATTATCACAGTTCTTAGACTTTTATGAGGCGTATCAAATCGGGATTATCCGTCTTGACCGCCTAAAAAAACAGCAATACGAAATGCTTTCGATGGCACTCAAAGAACAAGAAGACCCAAAGCAGATCGAAAAATTAGCCGTAGCGTTAGGACGTTTCGAGGAAAAACTCGAATTGGTTCGCCAAACCCTTCATGGGGATATCATCCGAGCATTTGGAGCCAAGCGGTTTGCGCAATATCTTTTGGCACAATGGGAATTTGTTCGGATTGTAGAACAAATGCGGAGCGAGTTTATCCAGCGGCGACAACACGAGAGCGAAAAAAGCAGCCCCAAATCTTGAGGAAGATTACTTTACGGCTATCACGACACTACGATTGGCTTGGTCGGCATCCTGGCCGAGATAAAACGGTTCTACTGGGCGAGAGGAGCCGTACCCGACGATCGCAAGGTATGTAGCAGGGATGTGATAATCCTCTACAAACACCTTTTTTACAGATTCTGCACGTTGGATACTAAGGATTTGATTGGAAGGGGTTTGGGGGCCATCTGTTCGGCCTTCAAGCACAATGGTTGGATACGGTAGCTTATTCTGGGTTGCCACATCAAAGATCTCCTTAATCTTGGCCGCCATTACGCCAATCATATAGGGATTTAAGAAAGACTTGCCTCGGTCAAAAAAAACGCGCCCTTGGGTTAATTCTGGAATGAGGTTCTTGTTTACATAATCTTCGGGCGATAATATAAACTGTGTATCTATACCATTGACCCCATCAAAAGCAGGGATAATGGTTTTAGCTTGTTCTATCCATTCATTATTGGCAACCCCCACAGGCTGCAACACCAAGTCATGGGTTAGGCGGAGTTCAAGACGTTTTGGGGGGGTTAATCTTTTTTCCAATCTACGGATGAGAATGGGCTTCTCAAGCGAGGTGAAGGGCGTCCAGTCAACATTTATTCGATTTGAATTTAGGCCAATACCATTCATATTCCTATGTACAACATCCTCGGCGAGTGGGTCTTTAATGCCTCTTAGCCAATAGCGTCCTAAGCCGGAGGCGGTAAACCAATCTTTATCAGCTTCCGTAATCATGTACCCAGGTGTTTCACGCATGGTTTTGACAAAACGGTTCCAACGGATTGAGTCGCGGGCGATAACGTAAAAGAGCGCGCCAATCACCAAAAGTACGGCACTCCACTTAAGGGTCATTACCATTTTGGCAGGACTAACGGTTTGGCGAGAAGGGACATAGGAAGCATCCAAACAATTTTCCAAATAGGACTTGGAGGGTTCAAAAATATCGGTATCGCCACTGAAAGCCCGAAAGGCCAACTGTTGTTCAAAATGGATATTTTCGAGGGCTTCGAGCAAGAGCGTTTGAAGGCTTTCCGGAGGGCTTCCTCTAACAACTGCTGCGATATAGGCTTGAGGCCCCTCTGCTGTCACAATCGAAAATCCTTCATATCTCAAGACATCCAGCGCCTCTTTCCGGCCAAGAGAATCTTTGGCAAAATCACGCAGGGCCGTAAGCATCGAGGAGAAAAGATCGGTCTCGAAATTAGGCACATTGGGTGCATGTAATTCCTGTAATAAAAGACCACTTTCTTTGTGTATTAAAACGATGTGTTCTACACGATACAGCAGGGTGTGCGCCAGAAGAACATCGTCAAAATTACGGCCAGTGCGGATAGCTTCCCAACGCCACTTAAGCCCTTTTAGGGAAAACAAGCTGCGATATTGCTCATGTTCGGGTTGGTTGGTTTCTCCGAAGGCACGCAAAGCTTGAGCGATAGACTTCCGAATGGCAGGTCCCATAGACGGGAACAGGATGTCCGCTATCCGAAATCGGTTTTGGGTGATGGATTCTCGGATGGCGTCTTCGACAACGGGGGTTAGGCTTCTGACCAATTTATCGTCTGCCTGAGACCGTTTTACAATACTATCAGGCAGGAGATCCCCCACTTGGTCGGACGTAATGCCTCGGTGTTCAAATTCCGTTACCCGTTCTTCTAGTTTCCGAATTTCAGCCCGTTCTTTGCCCATTAACAGCCAACGTAAAGACTCCAACTCCCCTTGAAGCTGAGGGTTTGTTGGCGTTGCTTGGCTTTTTGGGGACTCTAAAGATGATTTTTTTGGGAAGAAGAAGGCCATCGGTATTGGGTTTATTGTACAAGCGCCTCCGCCATTTTTTGGAGCAAGGCCGAGAGGGCTTTACGGTCGATTTTTTCCGATTGTAGATGGGCGATATTTTGGGTCAATGCCGTTACCGCTTCTTGTCGTTGTTGTGCTTCAGTAACCAGTCTGTTACCATGAAGTATAAAGGCTTCGTCCATGGTGGTTTGGATGTCTTCGGTCACTTTCCGGAAGGAGCGCTCCATGACGAGTTGTGCTTCTTTTCGGGCATTTGCTTCTTCGGTTAGGGCTTGTCGTAATTGGTTCACTTCCTGTCGAATAGCGGTTTCTAAGCTCTGAAAACGCTCGTCCATCAGGCGACGTATTTCATGAGCCTCTTTCAGGAAATGCTCCTCTAAGTCTGTAATACGCTGAGAAATTTCATGAGACTGTGCCCCAAAGAGGATGTCTCTAATTTTTCCCAATTCGTCTGTGTGGGAGGTTGTCCCATTTCGAGACGAGGCATCATTTGAGGATTGATTAGGGTGCATAAGTATGGTCTGTTATTTCAGAAAAAGAACCGTCTATTGCTGTAAACAAAGCATCATTGGGTACCTGCCTTGAGGATAATTCAATATACTCAAATCCTGTAAAAATACAACATCTGAATGTTTATCGCATTACTAAGATTAAAGATAAAAATTTGGGCACAGTTTATGTAATAGGTGTTGTGACGGGTAAAGATGTCTCGCCCAACCAAACCGAAAATCATGCCCCCCTCCATTCATGGTCTTTGTGTTGGCATATATAAACACGCTTTTAGGCTAATACTGTGCCTTAACCCATGCTCTGACGGCCATTAATTATGTGGAAAACATGTTTGTTAATTTTGCGCTTATTACATCTTAGGGTAGAGCGCAGAAAAAAAATGAGTATAGAACGTATTCAGTCTTTTCAGCAAGAAGGCTTGACGAATCTTTTTCGTTCGATTCACAAGCACATCCCTGCTTATCAAAAGCTAAATCATGAAGGTTTGAGTGCTCAGCTTACCTTCCCTGTACAAGTTCCTGATGCCTTTGAAGCTAAATTTGAGGAAAGGAATGCGCTTGGTCTCTCCTATGACCACGCCCGTAAAATCTTGGACTTGGATGGAGAAAAACCATGCTCTGAAGCCCCATATCGTGAAGCGATACTCTCGGTCTCTGCTGGAACGGCAGGCCGTAAACATATTTGGATCACGGACGAAAAAGAACGAACGGACGAGGCTTTGGCCTTATTGAGTGCCCTCCTCCCGAGATTTCCACGGAAAAAATATCGTATCGCTTGCTTTATTTCGGGAATCTCTGCCCTCCTCGAGCCCATTAACAATCGGATGCTGGAAACGAGGTCATTCGACTGGCAAGGAACAGATGATCATGTTTTGCATCAATTGCGTGGGTTTAATCCAAACATCATTATTGCAAGCCCATCGGTTTTGCGGACGCTTGCCTCCGAGGTAATGCAAGGAAGGTTAATGCTTTTTCCTGATCGTCTTTTTTCAACCAGTGAAGTCCTCTCGGATATGGATGCAGACTGGGTCTCTCGTCAGTTTGGTCTAACGGTAGAAAATCTTTATTGGGCGCAAGAAGGATTTTTGGGGCATACTTGTGCTTTTGGGACAATGCACTTAAATGAAGACCGTTTTTTGATCGAACATAGCTATTTAGACGCCGAAAAAAAACGGTTTTTTCCCGTTATTACGTCCCTTAATCGAAAAACGCAGCCGTTAGTTCGCTATAAATTGGACGACATTTTAGTGGAAAAACGCATGACTTGTGGTTGTGGATCCCGTCATATGGCCATCGAGCACATAGAAGGACGATGGTGCGATGTGTTTTATCTAAGGGCGGAAGCAACTGGTGATTGGTTTCCTGTGTTTCAAGACACCTTGCGCAAATCCATTATGAACGGGTCTGCAGCAATACAGCAATACCAAATCCGACAGGTAGGCTCCTCTGAAATTGATATTTATCTAAATGTACCAATAGAAATGTTTGATGTAATCTCGTCTTCGGCAGGTGAAGCACTCAAGCGTTTATTTAGCCAAATTGGCGTTCGTTTACCATTGATTAACTTTTTTCCATTAGAAAAACATGAGGAACAAACGTTACGTTTTAGACATGTGATGCAACAGTCGCCCATTGCACATTTTGAAGAAGGGGCAATAATTGCACGATTACCAGATAAACCATCTTCAGCGATGTTGCCACAGCCATCCATGCGTGTATTGCGGCTACACCGCTCTAAGCCTAACCATGACGGTCTTGCTGGTTTAAGCAGCTAAAAGCCGTTGTCCCGCGCTCCCCAGACCAAACGAATCGCAACCGCTAAGATGGCAAGCGGCAATAGCCATGATGCAACGGCATCTACCAAGCCGTACAAGGAACCCCAAATCGTGTATATCCAATCCATGTGTTTATGGGTTAGGAGTTGTTTCAGGCTCTTCGAGGCGAACAAAAAACTTTTGACGATCCATCGCTACAATTCTGACGTGGCTTCCAGAAGAAATAAAACCTCCTTCGGTCACCACCTCCATGCGTGCTCCTTCTACTTCAATAATGCCCGTTGGACGAAGGGGCGTGAGTACCGTTCCCGTTTTGCCCAAAAAATGTCCTCGATCTCCACTTTCTAACTTGGCCAATTCTTCGCCAGAGAGCAATGTCGTCTGTAGGACAAATTTATCCCAAACGCCATTTTTTTGTGCAATGTAAAAAAGGCTAAATCCGGCGGTGAGGGTTAGGCCAAGTGCCGTCACACCGCCCAAGAGTCCAAAACCTGTAAAGATTAAGAATAGGCCGAAAACCAGCGATAATAAGCCGCCCGCCCCCACGACATTCAGGCCGGGGACGATCCAAATCTCTAACCAAATCAAAAAAAGGCCCAGTAATAGCAAGCCGACAGGCAATAAAAGTTCCATGACTGAGGTTGGCTTAAAGGTTAAGAATGAACCGCAATATTCAAAGCCGCACTTTGTTGAGAGTACTATGGTTGAGCGTACTATGATCGTACAACCGAATCGTAAGGATTCTTGGAGTAAGGTACAAACTTTATCGCCATTAGGTACGGCCAGCCATATTTAAAAGTTACGATTTTTAGCGCTCCACCACCACTGGCGCACCTAACGGAACCTTGGCCCACAATTCATCCATATAAATATCGCGTAGGGCAATGCAGCCTTGAGTCCAGTTCATCCGCCTACCAGTCCCTTTTCCATGAATTTCTATTAGGCCACCGAGTGCTGTATTCATAGGCGGAAGCCGGTAGTTGGCGTGTGCATCCAAAATGGCGCGGTGTTGTGTGGAGGTAATGAGCTTTTGCCGCAACCCACGTTCGGCATCTGCGGGTGTGGGGTAGCTTAGAATCATAGCTTTGTAGTATTCGCTACGGGGGTTGAGTTGGGCAATGTAAAAAGTTCCTTCTGGAGTTACCCAGTGTTTCTTGTCCGTTAGGGTTCCGCGCCGGATCTTTAAAGTATCTTGGGTGTTGTGCCCAAAGTCGGCGGGGTAAGATTTTAATAAGGTGCTTCCTGCAAATAAGTTCAACCTCCCTTTTGTTTTCTGGGCTTGTAGCCAGATGTTAGAAAGCACCTTGGTTGGGACATACGCATAGGTGTCGTTTGCCCGACGAATATAATCCCAACCGTTTAGGCGATTCACCACCCAGACGGTTTCCCGAAAAGGCAGCCCGCCCTTGACGGTGGAGGAGTCGCGTTCTGAATACCATTTTGCTTTTAGTGCTACGACATAATACAATTCTTCTACAATCGTAGGCACATTGCTAAGGGCAATTTCTTGTGCATAAAGCTTTGGAAATAAAAGGCCAATAAAGATAGTCATTTTTGTGATAACCGAGAAACGTATAAACATTGCGGCGCTTTGTGGGTTAGGGAAATATTTAATCAAACGAAAATAACTTACTTGGCACATATTATGTTGTGCAGGAAAAATAAAAAAACGTCTCAATGATAAAGTACCGCTATTTCTTGCTGTTTTTGGGGCTGGCAGAACTTTGTGTTGCCCAAAAACCTTTCCGAGTTGCTGGGTTTTATTCGCCAGAGGCGCTCTTTACCCGCCAGTATGAGCCGGCAGATATACCGGCGGATGAACTCACCCACCTTTTTTATGCGTTTGTGGTGCCAAAAGACTTAGATGGTGATGGGTACTATGAAGCAACGTGGGCGAATCCGGAGGTGGTGCAAAGAGCCATGTTTAGTCGTTCTCTAATCCCACGAGACACCGTTCGGATGGATCGTCGGGGGGTATTACGGCAATTGGTATTTTTGAAGCGCAAATACCCACATCTTCGGATTTTATTATCGGTTGGCGGGGCCTGTTCCTACGATGCAATGGCGGGAGAATGTATTGCACTGCACGAGCGGTTCGTGCAAATCACGAAAGACGCTGCACATCGGGAGCGGTTTTTGGCGTCGCTTATGCAACTTTTTACGAATCCATTAGGAGATGGTCGTGGGCAAAAACTGTTTGATGGTATAGATGTGGACTGGGAGTTTCCCGGCGCAGGAGAAAAAAAGGTGTTTGTTGCATTTATGCGGGAACTCCGGAATAAGTTGGATGAAGTGGGTACCGGGCGAAGCGAACGGTATCTGCTGACGTTTGATGGGCCAGCAACAACTTATTTCTTGCAACATTATGACGTTCGTGCGCTTGCTGGTATTGTGGACTGGGTGAATGTGATGGCCTATTTGTACCATATGCCGCAAACATGGAATCCGCATACGGGGCATAATGCGCCCCTTGCAGGGAATGCCGAGGATGGTCACGGTAAAGGCTACAATATCCAAGAAATGTCGGTGGCGGCATGGCTTAATGCGGGTATGCCGCCGGAAAAAATTGTATTGGGCGTACCCTATTTTGGTGTGGGATATACGGGCGTCAAACCGGGAAAAAAGGAGGACTTGCCGGGATTGCACCAGCCCTATCATGGCCCCTTGGTTCCGGGCGGCGAGGTTCCCTACGAGGAGCTTTGGGGCGTAGGTGAGCCATATCGCAATGCAGTGCTTTACTGGGACGAGTCCTCTAAAGCTGCCTTCTTGTATAACCGAAGCAAAAAGGTTTGGATAAGCCTCGAAACCCCAGAATCTTTGTTCTTAAAAACACAATGGGCAAAGTCAAAAGGCTTAGGCGGTATGTTTGCATGGGAATTAAGCCAAGAAACAATGGGTGGAAGTGGTCAGGCGCCACTAACACGGACGGTTGGATGGGCGACCCGCAAAGGAGGAGAACTGCCCAAACAAGGTGTTTACTTCGAGGATTGCCCTGAAATTCGTACTACGCGCTGTGCAGTGAACCTGTTTTTGCATCAACCAACTTGGGTGCAGGTGTCACACAAAACCGAAAATAGCATGACAACACTACAAATCCTAAAAAGGCTTCCTCCCGGAGTTTATCGGTATTCATGGGAGCGCAGTTTAGCTGCCCCCAAACCTTCGATCATAGAGGTCATCCTTGAAACGCAAAAACAAGAATTTGAGGTAAACTAAATAAAGATTATTCGTCCATAATTTCGATTGAAATTTTGTCTGTTTCGCCCTACATTCCATTGGGATCTTTTTGGTACATCTAAGGTATTTGGGTAAAAGTTCCCAACCCCAAATTATTGAGTTTTTCCGACGATACAAATCATAAATGGACGCAGGCAATACCCCTCATCCCGATCATCCCTCGGTTGAAATGCCGCCACGTGCTGGAGGAAGCTCTCGCAGTGGCCATACTTATGACTTCTCTGGAGTTCACATAGATGCTTCGGGGATGCCTACCCGCGAGCTACATGCAGAGAGAGCGTCCCAGCAACCAATGGTAAACATCAATATTAACCATCCGCAAGGGGAGGGGCACGAGGGTTGGCAAAGTTATGTACCGACTCCGCCAGAACCCCCACAAGAAGAGGAAAGCAAACCTACTTCCGATGCTGGTATCGAGGGGATTCGGATTTTTTTTGGTTATGTGTTGTTGATGTTCGGGGCTTTTATGACGATTATCCAAGCCTTTATCTTTTTGTTGGGCAAAGAATCTGGCTTTGGTTTTGGGAGCCTTTTAGGACTAACTTTATTAACAAGTTCAGCGGTATTGGCAGCGGTTTGGCTGATGCCACGCTTGAACACACTTGGTCGTAGTATTGTCACCTCTACCACGCTCACCATTGCCACTTCCCTGATGATACTCATGGCTGGCTCTGCACTTGTCCAGAATGAAACGCATATTCTAACAGGTGGTGAGTCGTTGGTGTTGTCTGTGTATTTGGTTTGTTTTGGGATCTACGGTCTTTCAGGATTAGGCCTGCTAAACCGATAAATCATTTTTTAAGTACATAGCATCAGGTTTTTTAATACCAAACATCATCCTTATAAAAAGATGCAAGAGCAAACCCGAGTTCGACTTAACCTCATGACGCTAACCATATTGGTTGTCATTGGTCTTCTGTCAATGCGGTTGGTTAAACTCCAAATCGTGGATTCAGACCTCTACTCTGGAAAAACCCGACAAAGTAGCATCCAAGAAGAAGTGCGTCATGCTGCGCGTGGGCTGGTCTATGACCGCAATGGGATGTTGATTGCAACCAATGAGCCAACATATACCATGCAGATCACGCCTCGCTTTTTTAAGAAGGAAAAGGCACAGGAGTTGGCAGAATTATTGGGCAAGTCGGAGAAAGAGATATTGGACAAAGAAAAAGAGGCGCGGGACTATACGCCCCTACGTCCATATCCCGTTTTTAAAGAAGTTCCTTTCTCTGTTGTGAGCAAAATTGAGGAAATGAATTACGAATTTCCGGGGGTGGACTTTGTCGTGGAACAAAAACGGCGGTATAGCTCGCCGCGAGCGGCACACATTTTGGGATATATTAAGGAAATATCTAAGGTACAATTAGAGAAGAGGAAGGTGGAAGGTTATCGGCGGGGCGATGTCATCGGCCAGTCGGGGATTGAGCGTTTTTATGAGACCGAAATGCGAGGCGAACCGGGCCTGCGATTGGTCATGAAAAATGCGCACGGCCAAGTGGTAAGCGCCTACCGAGACGGTAAGGAAGACAAAGACCCCATTAGTGGCTATACCTTCCATTTGTCTATTGACGGCAAAATACAGGAATTGGCTGAAAAGATGCTTCGAAACAAGCGCGGTGGTTTAGTGGCCATAGACCCAAACACAGGCGAAATTTTGGCTTTGGCCAGTGGACCAGATTATAACCCTGCACTTCTGTCGGGCGCTGTAGATCGGGATGTGTGGATTGGACTGAACCGAGACCCCAGTAAACCACTCTATAACCGCGCAACATTAAGTGTGCAGCCGCCGGGTTCAACCTTTAAACCCTTTATGTCTTTGGTTGCCCTTCAGGATGGGGCTGTTACCGAGGATTCAAAAATTTACTGTAATGGTGGTTGGGGAACCCATAAATGTATGGGCGTCCATGGTGGAATGGATGTGCGAAACTCGATCCGCAACTCGTGTAATACCTTCTATTATACCCTTATGACACGGCTCAATTTTGCACGATGGACAAATTGGGCACACGAATTTGGCTTTGGCGTAAAGCCCGATGTGGACATCATTGAACGGTCGAAAGGGGTTATTCCCGATTCAGCCTATTATGATAAAATGTATGGCGGGCGAAATCGTTGGAAAACAAGCAATTTGGTAATTCTTGGCATTGGACAAGGGCTTACGGTTTCTCCGTTGCAATTGGCGAATTATGTAGCGACGGTTGCCAATGGTGGTACACGTTATATGCCACATTTAGTAAAGTACATGGTCAATCCTGCGGGTAAAAAGATTTATCCGGTTATCACACCGCCAAAAAAAATACCTATTAAACCCGCTTACTTTGCGGCAGTTCAAGAAGGAATGCGCCGATCGGCAATGGAGCATACGCGTAACGTGGTATGGGATCCACAGCTCAAGGTTGCCGGAAAAACAGGTACTGCCCAGGCACCAGGGCGTGGACGTAAAGATCATTCTGTATTTATTGGTTTTGCCCCACTTGATAAACCCAAAATTGCAGTGGCGGTTCTGATTGAGAATGCTGGATTTGGGGCAACGGCCGCCGCTCCTATGGCCAGTTTAATGATGGAGTTGTATGTTACCGGCAAAATGAGCCGCCAAGGCTTGGTAAATTCTGTTTCTGCCGTTCCAAGCCAAGGCTTCGAGCGTAAAATTGATTGGACAAAGGGGGTAGATACCGTACTAACAGCCGTTCGTCGGGCAAAAGCGTTAGCCAAAACACCGACATCGGCCGCTCCGTCTGGAAAACCGGATGCTAAAAAGCCGGCAAATCCGGGAATCACTCCGGCAGATGCGACTAATCAGAAACCAGAAACCCCCAGTACACCAAAACCAATACCCAAACCTAATACCCGTAACCAAACGCCAGCTACCCCGCCCTCGGGAACTGGAAATGCAGCCCCCAACCGAAGATAAACCCCTTAAAAAACCTTACTCCGATCCAATATGCGCCGTTCACTCTGGGAAAACCTTGATTATGCCATTTTGTTCGTTTGGTTCTGCCTGATCTTTATTGGTTTGGCGGCTATTTATAGTGCAACCAATGGCCCCAGTGCCGAGATCATTGATCCACAAATGCGGCAAAACTTTGGTAAACAGTTGGGCTTTTTCTTTGTCTGCACTGTGATGATGGTCGTCGTATTGAGTTTGCCCGTTCGGTTCTTTATGACAACGGCTTTGGGTATTTATGGTTTTATGATCTTGTTGGTGATTGCGGCAAGGTTTATTGGCAAGGAGGTCAATGGTGCACACTCTTGGATTATGATTGGCTCTTTTGGACTTCAGACGTCCGAATTTGCGAAGGTCGCAACCGCCTTAGCGCTGGGGTGGGTTATGAGCCGGGCCAAATCACATACATGGGATATTAAAAATGCCGTTTTAGGGATTGGTTTATTGATTCTCCCTGCCTTAATCCTTATCGTCGTCCAGAATGATACCGGAACGGGCTTGGTCTTCTTGGCCCTTATCCCTTTTGTTCTTTTTTGGAGTGGAATGCCCTTGCAGTGGGTTCTTCTCATGATTACACCTGCCATCGTAGGATACCTTACAATCATTTATGAACCGGCTGCACTTGTGTTTTCAGGCGTCGTGGTAGCAGGGATTTTCTTTTCGACAAAAGACTGGAAGCTGGTTTCCTTGGGTGCTTTAGCAGGATTTGGTACTTGGGGTAGTTTTCAGGTATTGTATAAATTGCTTTTACCTCACCAAGTGGCGCGTATAAAGGCATTAGGCGATCCCGAAGCCTATGCCCTAACCACAGGATACCAGACGTTGCAGTCGAAAGCGGCCATTGGTTCTGGTGGCTTTATGGGTAAAGGCTGGATGCAAGGCTTACAGACCCAAATGGGGAACGTTCCAGAACAATCTACCGACTTTGTTTATACCGTAATTGGCGAAGAGTTTGGTTTTTTGGGTTCTTTTTTGGTTTTGGTACTCTTTGCCATTTTATTGATCCGTCTTATACGGACTACCTCCAGAATCAATCACCCGTTTGCCCAATATTTTTTTGTTGCTACCGTAGGCATCTTTCTTACCCACATCCTTATTAATATTGGTATGACGGTGGGTTCTATGCCAGTTATTGGGATCCCACTTCCGTTTATCTCCTATGGCGGCTCGGCGTTGATGGCAAATACCGCTTTGCTCTCCATTGCAATGAACTTCCAAATGCGGTCTCACGAGTTTCCGGCATATGGGTACTGAGTTGCAGGGAACCGAGGTTTTTACCGAAGAAGTGGCGATGCTACTACATGCGTGGCACCAAAACCATCTTCAAATATCAAAGCAGGTTCGTGCAGGGACAGCCATACGGCAGTTTCGCAATCGTGGTTTTAGCGCCATAACGACCCAGGAAAAGCCAGTCCATTTCGATCCTTTTCCGGCTCCGACGGCTTCCGTGGTGCCTTTTTTGGAAGCGATTGTGGAAAGTGCATATGGGATTGGCCCTCAGATTCGTTCCGTAAGCATAGAACACCTATTGCGCACCAGAGACGTCGCTATTCAAACACCGGAAGGCACGATCAGAAAACACCATGCAGCTTTTACAGAATTAAAAGTCACGCTACTTTATCGCTACAATAACCGCATTTATAAAGGAGAAGCCTTTGCGGGAGATGTAAGCGGCCTTTTTCTCATGCATACCCCCTCTGAATTGGTGGAGACGGCATACACTGCTGCCGAACATCTGGCCGCAGCGCATGCTCCTATGGCGGGCAAGATGCCCGTCGTGATGGCTCCGGGTTGGTGTGGTGTTTGGTTGCACGAAGCCATTGGACATCCTTTGGAGGCTGATGTTTGGCAGCACCATCGGCTATTTTCGCCAAAAAAAGACCAACCAATTGCTTCGGAATGGGTAAACGTATTGGATGACCCCACCTTGGAAGATGAAAGGGCGTATTTTCCATTTGATGATGAAGGAAGCCTTGCGTCTCGTCGTTATCTGATTAAAGAAGGGCGCATAGAAAGTTTACTGTCCGAGCGTGAATCGAAAAAATACGGCAATTTGACGCCGATATTGCGTGCGCGGCGCAGTTCATATTTGCAACCACCCATGCCTCGGATGAGCAACGTGTTCTTGGCGTCGAGAGGGTTTTCTCCAGAGGAAATCATTTCTGAACTTTCGACAGGTCTATTTGTCCAAACACCCGGCAAGGCCGTCTTTAACCCGCATTCCCGCATGGTGCAAGTCTTTGTTAAGGAAGGCTTTGCGATAAAGGATGGAAAGCGCTCCACACCTCTTACCGGATTTTGGGTGGGTGGGACACCCAATGAAATGCTTATGGCATTGGAGAAAGTAGGAAATGACTTTAAAATGGAACGCGGGCGCGGGTATTGCGAAAAAAAAAGGCAAATCGTTCCCATTTCTGTTGGACAACCCACCATCCGGTTCCGATCGTTACACGTTTGCCCCACGGCGTCTTAGCCTTCGTAGCGATATACTGCTTGAACGCCTTCTACGGTATAGAGCCGCTGAATCAATACGTGTAGTTCCGAAACATCGTGCAAATCCACCACAATCGTGCCCTCGAAGTAACCGTGTCCCTGATCTGAATTTACCAAAATAGACCGGATATTCAGCTTAAGCGACTTTGATATGACGGTCGAGATGTCATTAAACATCCCCATACGGTCGGTTCCAATGACTTTGATGCCTGTTACAAAAGTTGCTGAAGCGTTTTTGCTCCATTCCGCTTTTACAATTCTATCTGAGTGGTTCAGCAAGAGGTCTTTAGCATTTCTGCAGTTGGTGCGGTGAATTCTGATCCCACGTCCAGAACTGATTAAGCCAAAAACCTCGTCCCCCGGTATAGGATTGCAACAACTCGCATACTGAACAAGAAGGTTCTCGGCCACTTCTTCGCCATTGATTCTTAAAGCGGTCTGGCCCTTAGATTGGGCCGTATCTAAAAAGTCCTCGAACTGTTTGTTGTTATCTAACAATAAGGTTTCTAAGGTGGACGGCTCTTTTTCCTGTCCTTGTTCAATACGTTGTTGGACAAACCTGACAAAATCATCAGCTTCCACCAATTCGTCTCCAATGTCGTGGTAGAGGTCATGCAGTTTATTGTATTTGAATAAGCGTACACACTTCTCCAACTGGGCCTCGGAAGGTTCTGGCTTCAGTCTCTTCAATTTTTTAAGGAGGATTTCTTTGCCCCTTTCAACGGCCAGTCTTTTTTTCTCGTTAATCCATGCACGTACTTGCGACCTCGCCTTTTGGGTCTTTATAAACTTGAGCCAGTCAGGGTTAGGGGTTTGCCGTTTAGACGTGAGTACTTCAACCTCGTCCCCGTTTTTGAGTTTGGTGGGCAAGGGCACCATCTTGCCATTCACTTTTGCACCCACGCAATGAAGCCCAACTTGTGTATGGACTTGGAAGGCAAAGTCCACAGGCGTGGCTTCTTCTGGAAGGGTGATTACATCTCCTTTTGGTGTTAGGACATGGATTTCTTTGGTGAAAAGGTTTAAACGAAAATCTTTCACAAACTCCGAAGCCGTCTCGGAGGTGTCTTTCGAGGCAAAGGCTTCCCTTACCCAAGCGTATAGGTTTTCCGAGGCATTTTTGGAGGTTTTGGAGCCTTCTTTATACTTCCAATGTGCTGCCACGCCGCGTTCTGCAATCTCGTCCATCTCTTTAGTGCGGATCTGGATTTCCACCCGCTTTCCTTTAGGACCAAGCACGGTTGTGTGCAAACTCTGGTATCCGTTAGACTTTGGCATGGAAATAAAGTCCCTGAAGCGGTCTGGCAAGGGTTTATATTGATCTGTAAGCATCGAGTATGCCCGCCAGCAATCTTCTTTCCCTTTGGAGGCTTCTCGATGCATAATGATGCGTATGGCATAAAGGTCGTAAATATCGTCTAACGATTTTCCTTGCCGCATCATCTTGTTATAAATTGAAAAGATACTTTTAGAACGCCCTTTTATATCGAACACAAAATCGGCCTCTGTCAATTCTTTCTTGATTGGTTCTATAAATTGGGCAATGTATTGGTCACGTTCTTCCTTTTTTTCTTCGAGACCTCTTGCAATAGTATTATACATCGCACGGTCTGTTACTTTTAGACAAAGGTCTTCCAGTTCACTCTTAACCCTAAACACCCCAAACCGATGAGCCAGTGGCACAAAAAAGTCCATTGTTTCGAGCGCTGTTCGTAGTTGCGCCTCCTGTTGTTTCGCCCCAATCGTGCGCATATTGTGTAACCTATCGGCAAACTTGACCATGATTACCCGAATATCCGACGCCATGTATAAAATGAGCTTACGCCAATTTTCCGCACGTCCAATTTCCTTTTTCTCAAAAACCTCATCTATTTTGGTAAGACCGTTAATCACAACGCCCATTTCTTCTCCAAACTCTGCCCGAACCATGTCTAAAGAAATATCGGTATCTTCTACGGTATCGTGGAGGAGTGCTGCTGCCACACTTAGGTCATCCACACGGATGTCGTTCGCCACAATTTCTGCAACCGCAAGCGGGTGGTAAAAATATTTCTCGCCTGATTTTCTGATATCAAACCGATGTGCCCAATGACCTAAGTAATATGCCCGCCGGATCATATCCTCATTCAGGTGGGTGAGGTTCTGACGACACATGGCCAGCAAAGCATCCAATCGTTCCGAAAAGATGTCATCGAGCGGCGCTTCTTCTAACGCTTTCCGAAGGAGAGGGGACCAAGAAGTCATATTGATTAAAGCACGGTGAAGGTGAATTTATGGCGCATTGTCTAATCCAATACGTCGTCTGATAACAAATAGATGTTTCGGCTGTTCCTTTTGATGAGTGGAGGGTTCCTTTGATTTGGAATTTACATGCACAATTGCTGAAATTTTAACGTAAGAACTGGGCGTTATTGTCAAAAAAGGCACAATTTTTACTGTTTTAATAAATTCTAAACATACAATATGGCCTTGAGCTACGTCCCCCCGCTGGCAGGTATGGAAGGGTCGTAGTTAAAAACCTACATAGGAAACCTATATGCCCCGTAGGGGGTATTATGATTGCAATCCTGTGGATTTGGTTGTGCGAGTCGAAGGGATATAATAAAAAAATAAACATGAGCACTATCCAACTCAATCTTTCTGATCGGCTTGCTTCGGGTACGGTTGTTGGGCGGTTTGTTGTGGGGCAATGGCTGGCATCTGGCGGAACAGCGGATATCTATGGCTGTTATCCTGCTTCTGATGTGCAACCACCGGCTTCGGCTGAGGCGTACCGATACGTCATAAAACTTTTCCGTTTTCAGGGTGATGTTGAGCAATACGACCGAAGGGTTCGCCTTTTTGACAAAGAAGTGACCACCTTACGAAGTTTGGCCGGCAACATCCATATCATTAATGTCTTAGAGCATGGGAATTATGTTGCCAAACAGGATGCTACGGGACGCCCTTTCTGTGTATTGCCTCGGATGTCTGGCGGGACGCTGACGAGTCTGGTTCATCATACCCAACTTACGGAAGTTCAAACGGTCAATATTGCACTTGGTTTGGTGGATGCGCTGCAATTCGCCCATCATCGGGCTATTTTGCACTGCGACATTAAGCCTGATAATGTGATGTTGGATGATAGCCTTAATCCAATCTGGATTGACTTTGGGATTGCGAAAGAAATTGATACCCGCACGGATGTGGTTTCGGTGATGAGCGAGGTGGGGAATGTGGCGGTTGGTACGGCTCCTTATATGTCTCCCGAGCATTTTGCGGGACGTCATGCGCTTTGCCCACAGTCCGATTTGTGGAGCATGGGGGTGCTTATGGTAAGAATGCTCACCCGTACCTACCCCTTTGGGATGCACTTTGAACAAGTACGACAGCGAACACTGATCCAACGTTGGGAGACCTTGGAACAATTACCCGCTTTTAAGGATACGGGGCTTCCGCTTGAGATTTCTAAAGAAATGCAAGCCGTTTTGATGAAGTGCTTGCAAGTGGAATTGGAAGATCGCTATCAGACAGCCGCCGAGTTGAAATCGGATTTGCTCGCCTTGCAACAGCACCGCATTCCGACGTATGCCCTTCCCGACCAAGCCGCCGTTGCCGAGACAGAATCTATGACGATGGAAGTGGCCATGCCGCTTAAGCCAGATCAATCGGCAAGTGGGTTAAATGAAAAAGAAGCCCCACAAAGCAAAAAACTTCTACGATGGTTAGGTTTGGGGGTCTTAGTGCTTTCGGGAAGTTTTGGAAGTGCGATGCTGGCAAACCGTTTTTTTGGGAATACCCCGTCTGAGGTAGTTAATACGCAGGCGGGGGAGCCGAAAATAAAGCAACCAAACGAAAACAATCCAGAGGGCAATACCCAAAATATGGTAGAAAATACCCCTCAAAATGTTCGGACGAATAATCCCGCTACAGGCGTGTCCTATGTAGGACAAAGCAACCTAAGATCACTACCGAATGATCCTATTGCAGGACATACAAACCCCGTTTCTCCGTCACCCCAAAAAGACCCCCCCCAATCAGTGCCCACCATAGAGGATATCCCAGTGAAAGTACTCATACAGTTTGTACCAATCATGAATTACGATGCCAGTAGATCGGTGGTAAACCACAAAAGCTATAACCCCTCGTTGGGGATAGTTAAACCATTTGATTATTACGTTGGTCAAACAGTAGAATGGCGTGTGGTCGGGAATGGTGCTTTGGCCGGAAAAATTTGCTCTGGGCGTGAAGTTCTTTCGGAAGATAAGCCACTCAAAATAGATTGGACTAAAAACTGTCAATAAGTTTTTAAACAACTGTCAATAGGTTTTATAACAAAGGCTACGGTCTGCAATCGCGCCTTTAAAACATAGATATACATGAAAAATCGCCGCTATTTTGTGTTTTTGCTGCTTTATTTAGGGCTTTTCTTGTATGCCGACGCCCAAAGTACGCCAACGCTTTTGTCTCGTGCCTTCAAGTGCGAAGAACTAAAAACGGCTTTTCAGCATTACGCCTATTCCGAGTTTGAAGAAACCCGCGCCGCATTAGCCGCTCTCAAAGACGAGGCCCTTTCCCCCACCTGCAAGGCTGAAAAATACATGCTTGTTGGGGCTGTTAATGTGGTTTCTTTTATGATGAGCCAGTCTGGAACCTTTGAGGAAGCAGACCGCAATTTTGTAGTGGCGCTTCTCGCAGACCCCTTTCGGGCAATGGACGAAGCGGCTTTCCCTCCGCTGCTGATTCGGAAACGTTTCGAGTATAACCGCCAACAATTAAACCAAGGCGATTTGCAATTGGCCTCGTCCGATGTGGCCGATAGCCCAGAATTAGCCCTCCGAAGTGCAGAATTAAACGCCGTTCGGTCTTACGTGGGGCAATATTTTTCTCCAGAGCGTTTTGCCACGATCCTTTCCGATACCGATATGGCCGAGGCCATTCTTTCGGTACGTCATGCCAGCAAGAGTCGGATCGAAGAATTGGTACAAGATTCTTCTGGCGTCATCGTTTCAGCAGCGAACCTGATTAACCGTAAAAGCATCCTGTCCTCGGTCAACCAAAGTGGTGTCTTGTTCGATATGGAAAAGCCTTATGTGCGAATAGACATTACCGAGACCATCGAAGGGGCTACAAGCCAAAGCCGTGTTGCCCTAACAGGGATAAAAAGAGCGCTTCAAGAGGCGGGGTTTACAGTGATAGACGAAACGACACCGAACACAGAAGCACATATTTTGGTAAGAGGCAATGTGGATGCGGCTGCCGAAAGAATTGGCATGGGAATGGGATGGGGAGGATGGGCGATTTCTAACCTGACGATGCGGTGGGCGGATGGAAGTAACTATGAATTTGGGTCTCAAATCGAGAAGAAAGACGGAAAAGGCAAGATGATACAACGGGAAGCCGCTTTTTCGGCGTTGGAAAACCTAACCGCCACACTTGCTAATCATATCAAACAAACCTGCATCTCGGAGTGGAATAGCCGCACCTTGAATGGCGCCATTCATCTGATTGAACTTCGCGGCAACTTAAATTACGAAGACTTCCGCAGGATGTTGGTACAACTCTCCACCTTTGCGCTAAACGATCCCTTAGATAATCCACGTTTCGTAGCGGATGGAACAACGCAGGTCTATATCCGCTACCGTCCGCAAGACGGGGATTTGGCGGATGTAATCCGTAAGGAAGGGTTTTATAACCTGAGCAAGAGCTACAAAACCGAAGTGCAACAAGTATCCTTTAATCATATTGTCCTCAATGTGAAAGCGGATAGCTGATTTATCAACAAAGGCGTTTTACGCCGCACGTTTATTACCCATGTTTCTGTTTAGTTTTAGACGCTCTATTCGTGTTCTTTTCGGATGGGGCGTTTTATGTTTCCTCTATACGGGGATGTTACATGCCCAAGAAATAACGGGCCAAACCAATTTGCCGGATAGCATCCAGACGGATAGCGCGTTCGTAGCACCCAAGCCCGATACCATACGGGTAGCGGTATGGCCATTTCAATTTACGGGATTGCTCCAAAAAGAAACGGACTTGGCGTATGCCAGTGGTCTCCGATTGCTTTTGGGGGCATACCTAAGTGCCTATTCCACCATCCGAACGAGCGACAGGGTTGAAATGCAGGAAGTACTACAAATGGCACAAATTAGCCGTTTTGGCCCAGAGAGCCAGTCCATCCCCCTCGATTTTGAAGGGGCGGATTATATCATTATGGGACAATACTTTATGCGAAATCGGACGAGTTTTGCTCATTTACAAGTCCGCATGTTTTCCGTAAAAAATGGCGCGATTCTTGCAGAACGACATTTAAATCTCCCTCGGCTCTCGATAGAGCGGGTTCCCGCTTTTTTGCAAGCATTTGTCCAAGACGTGGCAGTTAAACTGGAGCGTATCGAAGTGCCCTCAGATTTCTCCTCGCAAGTAACTTGTAAGAAAGGTGGAATTCAGTGGCTCATGCAAGCCGCCGCAGACCGTGAAGCAGCATTCGTAATGGAAGACCTGACCTTGGCCGTCGAAAAATTGGATAAAGCCATTGTCGGTTTTGAACAAAGCAAAATCCGCTTATGTGGTTCTGGCTGGCTGGATCGGGAGATTTCGGAGACGCAAAACATGCGTAATGCACTCCGCCGCATACTCGATTCCCCTATCGAAGAATCCAATGAACCGAAAAAACCATAGGGCGTATTTACGCTGGCTCGTCGCTTTCTTGTTGGTTCCGCTGCTAAGTCCAGTACGGATATTGGCACAAGGTGTAGAAACCCGCATCAATACGCTCTTAGACAGTGCCGATGGTCACTTAGAACGTGGGCGTGCGCAACAAGCCTTAGACGCACTTGTCCAAGCCGCTACCTTGGCAGATTTGCCAGACCCAACAGACCTACGTGCAAGAGGGGCTTCCAAAGGGAACCCAGACCTCTTTGGAAGAATCCTCATTTCTCGTGCCCGCGCTTATGAATCCTTAGAGTCTTTTGCTGAAGCACGGAACGATTACTTGGCGTTTCTGGCACTCAATCCCTCTGGAGACCATGCCCAAACGGCCCGTTCGCAAATCCAACACATAGATAAGCAAGCAATTCGCTATCTGACGAATATAAGCCGACAGAATGAAAATAGGCTGTCACGGTTTTATAACCGAGAAGAAAGCCGATTTACGATTGGGGTTTTGCCCTTTCTGAACCAAAGTCAAGATGCCGACTTAGGCCGCGTTGGGTTTGGGATTTCGGGATTTCTTACAACAGTTTTTTCTTCTTTAGGACGATTAACGGACGTGCCTTTCAGTACGGTTGAGCGTTCGCGGCTAAATACCATTCTGACCGAAGTTAATATTGGACGTTTTTACGGTGGTGACAGGAAAATTGCCCCACCATCAGTAGGCAAGATTTTGGGTGCTGAATTTATTATAACAGGCTTGCTCAGAACAGAAGGTGGCCGCCTGACGGTTCAGCCGATTCTTACACACGTCCCCAAAGACACCTCCTATGTATTGCCCGCAAGGAGTGCTGCCGAAAATAATACGGGGCTTAAGACACTTCAGGAAGAGTTGACTTTTGCGATTGCCGACCAAATTCAGCGCATTACCCGCTTTAAATACACCAATGGGCGGGTGGCCTTTTCTAATGCCATTGGTACGATCGTAGCCGATGACTTACAGCGCTTTTTGATGTTCTCACAAGGCTTTGATATGGCAGAAGCCGGCACTTCCGATCCGGCAGGGCAAATCCTTTCCGACGCCAATGTGGGCATTACCGCACGCGACCGAAATGCGGTAGAACAAACACGGGTTGTGGTGCTGCAATCCTATACGAATGTCACCGATATTTTAAGCCAGACTGCCGGTTTTGGTGGGTTTGCTGGCGGCGGTGGCGGGGCAATTGCGGCGGGTAACTCAAGTAAAAAGGTGATCAAAGCCATTAACTTTGGCTATGCCGCTACCCAGTTGGGCTTGCTTTCGCTGGGAGCTGCCGGAATAACCGATGGTGATGCCGGCATTGGCACGAATGTAAACGAGACAGGAGACGCCACAAATAAACCGCCCGGAACTTTAAATCCAGCCAACCAAGCCTTTATTCGGGTACAGGTGGTTGCTCCTTTGCCAAAATCCAACTAACCAAACCCTATGAAGCGCCTTTGCTGTCCTATAATATTTTCAGGAAAATGGTCTTTTGGCCTTTTCTTCGCTGTTTTTGTATGGTGTGGTTTGCCATCACATGTTTCTGCACAAATCTCACCAGGCACGCCTTATAGCACAGCCATTCAATTGTTTAACCAACGTTGGACAATACGTGAAGGCGAAGAGTCTGTTCAAATCTCGCAAACCGTTTTGCCTATTGGGGTCTATCTGCCTTTTAAAGATCGGTTCGAAATGCGACTCTCTTCGTCATACCTAAACTTTCAAAACCTTGCAGAAAATGTCCAAACAACTGTTAGCGGGCTTTCTGATTTGAAAATACAAGCGGGCTATGCGCTCAATGCAGAGCGGCGGATGGTGGTGAATACCGCCTTTAGCTTACCTACGGGCGTGAGTAAGTTAACCGACAAACAGCAAGACGTTGTGACGGATTTTATCTCGCCGGATTTGTCCGTCCGAGAAAACCGATTAGGCGAAGGCTTTAATGCTGGTGGAACCTTCTCCTTTGTGACGGATACCTCGGAGGAGGGATTGCTTGGTGGCGCCGTAGGATTTTTGCATAGAGGTGCTTTCCAAACTGCCTTGATTAATGCAGACAAGAGCGTGACCCTAAAGCCCGGATCGGAGACGACCGTCACCGCAGCATATAGCCACACCACGCCAAGTTCTTTTTTTCAAATTAGCCCCACCTTGACGTTCTATGGCGATGAATACATCAACGGTCTGAAAGCCCTAAGACTTGGCCCCAAATTCCAGACCCAAGTTTTGGCCACTAAAATGTTTAACAAGCGAAAGGGTTTAATAACAACTGCACTTCAAGGCGTGGTTCGTGGGGAGACCACCACCTTCGAGGAAAGTACCGAGATTTTCCATATCAAAAACCCCAATAGCTTAACCATACTTGCTTCGTTGGACTATAACCTGATGGCCAAGCTACGTTTAACCCTCACGGGTGTAGGACGTTTTATCCGAACGCCCGTATCGCAAGAAGAGACCGTGGTAACAGGCTCCGGAACCAGTAATGTGTTTGAAGAAGGTGCGACCGTGAGCTATGCGGTGAGCAAATCGGCTACACTGAGTTTAGGGCAGCGGTATATCACTGGGCGTGGAAACAATGCGAAATCCGAAACCCGAACCATTAACGGTTTTGAGACCTTTCTAAGAACTTCCATAAGGTTCTGAAAAAGGCACAGGAGACCTTAAAGAATAAAGACATGAAGTATTTTATTTTAATTGCTTGGTTTGCTGTGGCGTTGATGGCCTCTGGTTGCGACATGCAAAAAATGGGTGAGCGGGTGACGGTGCGCCCCAAACTGCAAATTGATTTTGTAGAACCAAGAATGTTGGATGGTTCTCCTTGGCAGCAGGATGCCCTTTCTAAAACACAGGCCATCTGGACCGTTAAGCTAACCGTAACCTCGAAGGGCGGCCGGGATTATAGCCCACAACAAGCCATTACAGCCGACAATACCACGCAGAACGAGGTTTTTTTCGATCTGCAATTGCCTTTAGACTCCACCTTTACCTTTCGTGTGGAATATAGCCAAAATGGGCGGCTACGTGCCCGTGGCCAGACGCTTCAACGGATTACCCGTGATAACTTTATTGTGTTTATGAGGGCTGCTTTTCTGCCCGAAAACAACACAACGCCCGTAGTCGGTTTTGGGCCTTCCATCGTTTCCGTAAAAGCGACCAATGGTGAACTGAAAATGGCCTTGATGATTGAGGGTACAACAGAGGTCGTCAAAGCCGTAGCCGGTAAATTGAACATCACCGGAATAGACCCTACACGTATTCGCTTTAAAAATGCCCTAACCATCCGGCAAAGTTATGGCTTCGATCTGGCGTGGGCATATCCCACCGGAAGACGTGCACCGTTTGTGTTGGATACTTTATTTGTCCCGCTGAATACACCCGCTGATGTGGAAATGAAATTCCAACAAGGATCATTACAGTTGTTGACCGACCCCAATACGGTACGCTCCTATGCGGTTACCGATGCACGGGTCATCATTAAATAGCCTTTTTCACGCCTGAACCCTACGACCGTGAATCGTAATAAACGAATGAAAAATTTCCTCTTGTTGGGCATCCAGTTGTGCTTAGGCCATGTAGGTATCTTATGGGCACAACCCAAAGCACCTATTAACGTGGTGGCAACCCCGCTACGAGAAACACAAATTCAGCTAAATTGGCGGACGGAAAGCCCCAATGTCACCAACTTTCTCATTGAGCGGCAACGAAACTTTGGGAACTGGGAAATACTTTCCGCAAGACCAACACTGAATGAGATTAGTTATTTAGATACGAGCCTGAGCAATGGGGCCTACTATTGCTACCGCATGTATGCAGAAGGGACGGGTGGGCGCTCTATTGCGTCTGATATGGCCTGTGCACTGACCGGAAAACAAACAGAAGGAACGCCCATTTTAGCACAAATTGCCCTGACGGATCCGGTCACCATTGCCATTGGATGGGCGGTAAACCAAGCCGAAAACTACCGCTTTAGGGTGCAAAGGCGCTCGCCTACGGGGGGATGGCAAACGATTGCGGAAGAATTAGAAAAGACGGTTTGGAGCAATACCGACTTGGACGAGCTTTCCACGTTTTGTTATCGGGTTCAAGGATATAAAATTAGTTTTGCCTCCGAGTACAGTGCCGAGGCATGCCAGACAACCTATGTCCAGACCCCGCTTCCGGTCAAAGACTTGGTTTTGTCTAACGATGCCACAAACCCCGACCAAGCCCTTCGTGCCTCATGGAAACAAGGCGACTTGTTCCGCAATGTGGTTTTTGAAGTTCAAAGTCGCCGCACTGGCGACCCATGGAGCGGCACGCAAACGGTCTTAACGCCTATTTTCGAGTTGAACAATCTCCCCAATTTAACGCAATACGAACTGCGGGTACGGGCAAGGCGGACGGTCGGCAGCATCACCTTATTTTCGGAGTGGGTTACTTCCGGCGCTGTTAATACTTGGCTCGCCATTTGGCCCGGAGATACGGATGGCGATGGGCAAGTAGGCCCTGCCGATATTACGCGCCTAACCAACAGTTCGGTATATGGCAAACGTACTTCATTCTCTGGAACACCCCTTTCAGCAACCCTAAACTGGGAAAAATTGCGTATTAATCCGGGCAGTGCAGACCTTAATGTACTTCGGGCGGATGCCAACCGAGATGGGCTTGTGGATGTCTATGATCTCTTTCCGATTGTGGCCAACTATGGGCGGCGGGTATCCGGTAGCCCGTACATGAACACAATAGCCCGCATCACCGAGAGACAACAAGCGGACTTGATCCGGCAAATGGAGGCCCAACTTCGTCAGGATCCCCTTACCGAGGTCATTGCGGATGATCTGCGGATGTTACTGCGCACTTGGGAAGAAGTAAAAAAAGACGAAACCGCTACCACCCCAAAACAGACGGTGCTTTTGCCTAATTTCCCCAACCCCTTCAGTGGATATACCAACCTGAGTTGGCAACTGGCAGAGACCTCGGCTGTGAGGATTTCAGTTGTAGATGTTTTGGGACGAGAACAGGTATTGGTGAATAGCGAAACCATGCCCGAAGGGGTGCATCAGATGACGTGGCAGCCGCAAAACCTTGCCGCAGGAACGTATTTTCTGGTTTTTGAGGTCAATGGTTTGCGTACCACCCGAACCATTCAAAAGGTGCGTTGACGCTATTGCGTTGAGGTCTTCGTTTCGATTTTAAGCCGCCTTGTGGGTACTTGGTGGCTTTTCTTTGTCCTATTCGCAAAATTGGCATGTTTGATCAACAAAGTTCCATCCTTAACTTATACGGATTGTTCAACACCCACGAAAATCGAACGATTTTATGCTGTATCGTTTTCTTACCTTGTTTTTAGTGATCGGATTGGTTTCCGGTTGTAAACAAGAAAAATATCCAAAGGCTGATCAAGATGAAGCTGACCAGTATTTCCGCATAATGGGAGACTTTGCCGGAAGCCATATTCTGGTAGCTTACAAAGGAGCCGAAAGGGCCACCGCTACCCGTTCCAAAGAGGAGGCTCGCAAGGTCGCTTCGGCCATTTTGTATGCGGTAAAAGCAGATCCGGAAAAATTTGAAGCGTTTGCCCAAAAAAATTCGGACGATAAAAGTGCGGCTGCACGAAAAGGGGACTTAGGGGCATGGCCCGTAGGCGCAATGGTTCCAGACTTTGAACTCGCCGTTCGACAAACAGAAATCGGCAAAATTCATCCCAAATTAGTCGAAACCCCCTTTGGCTTCCATATCGTCCGCCGAAATTCTTTACGTGCGAAATACGTAGGTGGCACGGCTATTTTGCTGGGATACAAAACGCCGGAAACACCGCAATTTTCCCGTTCAAAACAAGAGGCTGAGGCCAAAGCCAAAGAAATTGAAAAACAGCTAAATGCCGGTAATTTCGACGAATTGGCGAAAAAGTATAATGACTTCGAGAAAAAAGCTACCTATTGGAAGCCTTTTACCAAATATGATCAGAACAACAGCGAGGAAATTATGCCGCTATTTGAGTCTCTTAAATATGGTGAAGTAGGTGGGCCTTTGGATCTAAAAGGGGTTATCGGCTTCTTTAAACGCGACAAGATGAGCCTCGTCACCGCTGCACACTTGTTGATTTCGTGGAAAGGCGCAACGCCAGTTCCCGCAACAGGCCCCAACCCGACGATCAAAACGGTTAGCCGCTCAAAAGAAGAAGCTCGGAACTTGGCAAACCAACTTGCAACACAATTGCGCCAAAACCCAAATCAGTTCGAGTCCCTTGTGGCCAACAATAGCGACGACATCATTACCATGAAAACTGGCGGACAATTAGGGACATGGTTCTTGGGTGGTGGGCTTCCCGCTTTTGATGGCGTGATCCGAAAAGTGCCAGAAGGCCAAGTTTATGCCACCCCTATCGAGACCGAATATGGCTTTCATATTCTGCGCCGGATGAAGGTTCCGCCTGTTTCGTTTAAAGGCTAACCGGGCTTCTCAAGTCTGTTTCGTACTCCTATTGGTTTTTCGCCGAAGGGAGTACTTTTTTTGTTTAATTAAGAACGCATTAGAGCCGTATTGATTTTGTAAAATGTATAGACGAAAAGCGACAATTTTGCTTAACTTGTGTTTTCTGAAAGCCTTTACACCCACCAATTTGTGTCTCTAAACCAACGTTAAGAAATGGGAAAAGCAGTAGTATCCTTCAAATCTGTTCCGGAAATGTTTATCCGGCTCGCCGAGCATTATGCCAACTCCCCGCAGCCTGCCTTGAGCTATAAGAACAAGCAGAAGAAAACTTGGGAAGATATAAGCTGGCCGGAGTTTCGTACAAATATAGAGGCGGTTGCTGCTTATTTGTACCATCATGGGGTTCGGAAAGGTGATCGTGTCGCGATTCTTTCCGAAAACCGTCCGGAATGGACCACGACCGACATTGCCACGCAAATGCTGGGTGGGGTCAATGTTTCGCTCTATACCACCTTGCCCGCCTCGGAGGTTGCGTACATCCTTAGAGATTCGGGAAGCAAGGTGTTCTTGGTCTCAACAGGCATTCAGCTACGGAAAGCAGAAGATGTTTTTGAAGATTGTCCTGATCTGAAGGCCGTTATTTCGATGGCTACGCCCAAAAAAACCGTGGACTATGTAACGACTTGGGCAACGGTGCTGGAAGAAGGAAAAGCCCTCTGGCCGCAATATGCGACCAAAATCATGGCTGAGATGGACGGTTTAACCTCGGATGACTTATCGGCACTGATCTATACCTCTGGAACCACCGGAAATCCCAAAGGGGTTATGCTCTCGCATGGCAATTTCTGTTCACAAGTAGAAGCCTGCCTGCCGAAAATCGAAATTCTTGAGGGCGACCTTCACCTCTCTTTCTTGCCACTCTCCCATTCGTTTGAGCAAACTGCCGGGTATCATGCACTTTTGGCCGCAGGCGGACGTATTGCCTATGCAGAAAGCGTAGAGGCCGTGATCAACAACCTCTCGGAAGTCCACCCAACCGTCTTAATTTCGGTTCCGCGTGTATTTGAGCGCGCCTACAATGTCATCATGAAAAATGTTGCGGAAGGCTCTGCTGCCAAAAAGAAGATTTTTGCGTGGGCATTGGCAACTGGGCAGAAGGTGGCAGATGCGCGTGGTGCTGGGAAAAAGCCCAATCCGGTTTTAGCCGCACAATATGCTTTGGCCACCAAATTGGTCTTTTCCAAAATTCACCAGCGGTTTGGAGGGCGCGTTCGGTTTGCGATTTCTGGCGGTGCAGCACTTCCGGCACCAATCGGTAATTTTTTCAATGCTGCGGGAATTCCGGTTATCGAAGGTTATGGTCTTACCGAAACCGCACCAGTACTGAGTATCAATCCCATGAATAGCCCACGCTACGGGACGGTGGGGCATGTAATTCCGGGCGTGACCGTAGCCATTCAGCGGCTCTCGGATAACCAGATCATCGGGCAACTTTCGGGCGAGGACTATCCCAGTAACCTCACAACCGAGGAAGGGGAAATCATCTGTAAAGGCCCCAACATTATGAAAGGGTATTGGAATAATGACAAAGCAACGGCTGAGGTAATAGACGCCGACGGCTGGTTCCATACCGGAGATGTGGGCAAGTTCGAGGATGGATATTTACGTATTACCGACCGCATCAAGCACATGCTGGTCTCCAAAGGTGGTAAAAACATTTATCCCGGCCCTATTGAAGACCGCTTTAAAACCCATCAATTGGTGGATCAGATGATCGTAATTGGGGAAGCACGCGAATTTCTGACGGCTTTGGTTGTACCCAATGTCGAAAATTTATCCGTTTGGGCCAAAGCTAATGGTGTGACCGTAGAACGTCCTTCCGACCTCTTTGCGCAAAAAGCAGTCCTTGACGAGTTTGGCAAAGCCTTCAGAGAATATTCCAAAAAAGCGGCCTCCCACGAGAAAATCCGCGATTTCCGTTTGGTACAAGAGCCTTTTAGTGTGGATAATGGGATGATGACCCCGACCCTTAAACTGAAGCGCAAAATCATTGAGCAACGTTTTGCAGAACTTATAGAAGGCATGTACAAGGATGTCTAAAACACAAAGCCTCTTGCACTTTGCACGAGGCTTTTTTTTACAGGTAGGTTTTATTATACCAATTAGCTCTTAAGCACATGCTTTATCCATCAATGCTGTGTTGAAAGGTTGATGCTACTTCGTCGTTCGCTTTGCTCTTGTCAGCACCTAAAAGGTTGGAAACGAGTAATAAAACAGTAATTTTCCCTAATTGGTATTGAGGCCGTCTCTATCTTATAGTATGATGTGTTGTTCTATAATGGCAGGGCGGCCCTTAGAAAAATCCGCCGGAGCAAGGATGGCTTCGGCTACGCTCAGCCACCTTGCTTCTTTTGGCCGTACAAAAGAAGGCCGCCGGCAGGCTTATCTGCGCTCAGTCGGCAGACCCGTCTGCCTCTTGGCAGGCTTCGACTTGATTAAGCCAAAACACCTGTTAAATGGTTACAAGTTAAAGGCTGTCTCAATATAACGACCAACATCACCAAAAGCGGTGGTAAATCCGTCAGGCTCCATCATATCGGAACAACCGTAAAAAGTGCAACCTGAACCACTGTATTCCTCGTCGTTCCCCTTTCCCGCGAATCAACACATAAAACGGGTACACTGCATCAACAATGTACCCGTTTGCTTTTTTGTTTGATAAATCCGTTCGGATTAGAAGTCGAACGTCAGGCGGAGCGTGCTATAACGCCCCACCACAGGAGCACCATAGAATTGGCGAACTTGGTTGTCCGTCACATTCTGAACCAATGCGTCTAAACGCAAACGCTTGCTGAACGCATACCCGGCACCAAGGTCCACCAAATAATAATCTTCCACACCAATATCATCAATTTTGCTTGCGGGATTGTTATAAGGGTTAGGCAAGCCACCCAAATATGGCCCTGAGGCAATGGCAAAGCCTTGATTGTAGCGGAAAGAAAGATTGGCAGAGAAGCCGTTCTTTAAGCGGTAATCACCTCCTAATTTCACCTTCATTTGGGGTGCATTCATCGCCAAGTACAAGCCACTTCCGGGTTCATTTACTTCCGACTCATCGAAGAAGTTATCGGACGTATAAGACATGTTGGCAAAAAGACTCAACTGATCACTTGCAATAAAGCGGAGCGACGTATCCAAGCCCCAGTAGCTTACATCCCCGAAGTTGCGGTAGGAAAGCATAAGTTCTGGCATTTTGCCCACACCCGGATTGTTCTCTTTCGGTTGCGCAATGGCTACGGGAACACGAGCAAGTGCGTTGTTTTGGTTGGCAAAGCCTATAACAAGCCCTGCAACTTGTGCAGATGGAATGCCTAACTGCGTGAGTGCGCCTTTAAGTTGTGGATTTGCTTCGATGGCTGCGGCCAATTGTGCGGTTAGGTCGGTTGTAAAGCCTTGTGCCAAGAACAGCGGAGTTTGCATTAGCAATGGCCCTACGAAGTCTTTTTTCTTGGAATAATAGGCATCAACCGCCAAGAGGAGTTTGCCACCAAAGATTCCTTTATAGCCCAATTCTATGGTTTGGGTTTGGGTTTGCTTCAAGGGATCAACATCTACGACGCCATTCACGGGGATGGCTTGCCCTGTTTGAACATTTACCATCACCATAAGTGCATCCACACTGCCATTTACTTTGGTAGCGGCTGGTGCAAGTAGTTGTTTCAGGGTTGCTACGGTTGCTTCGTTTACCTTTTGAGCGCCCAAGGCTTGGTTAATTAATGCCGCCAGATTGGCATTTGGCGTAGCGTTTAGGCCGGGATAAATGAGGTTGCCGTAGAGTTCGCCATAGTTCAAACGGCCTGCGGTATCCGCGCCACGGTTCCAAGGTAGGATACTGGAAGCCACTACACCGCCCGGATAAGCGGCGTTCCGGTTAAAGGTAAAGCCTTCATATGCCCCTCGACCACGAACCACGGCCGTTCCAAAAGCCCCAAAACTGGTTTGACCAGCGGGGATGTCTAAGAAGAGCGAATTGTTTCCGGGAGAGGAAAAGGCTTGGTTGAAGGTTGCACGAATGGAAGACGTGTTGTTGGGTTTGAAGACAACTGCCAAACGTGGGGAAACGGAAAAGGCTCCGATAATGTCGTTGTAGTCTCCACGAGCTGCAAGCGTGAAGTCCAATTTCGGAGACAACGCATATTGGGCTTGGGCGTATGCCCCTGTCTCCATAATCGCGTCATTTTCTTCGTTACGGCCATAAATGGTTCCATCGGTATCTGGGATGGTGTATTGCATGTCCGCGCCGTAGATAATGCGAAGTTTTTCCGATGGCCGGCTATCATTTTGAATTTGGGCGTTCCACTTTTGCGAATGGTCATAAACGGTTCCTTCTTGTCCCGCAATCACATTACCGTTGGTATCCAAGCGACGGCGGTTAATAATATAGGACTGGCCGTGGTTGTTGCGGTTGAGCGAGGCGGCTGCAAAGAAAGAACCCGATTGGAAGCGGACTTGGCCATAGGTGTAGCCAAAGTCAATCGCTTGCAAGTTCCCAATGCCAGACATATATGTACCGGAAGAAACCGAATGGCCCCCATTTACGATCAGTGCAGATTTGCTGCCCAACTTATATTCAACCATCCCGTTTAGGTTGAGCTTGTAGGTATCGTAGTCGCGAGGAACGTCACGAATGGCTTGAAGCGCGGTTTGCGTATAACTTCCTGTGACATCGGTAACGGCAGATTGGTCTGCATTCAGGGCATAGGCTTTAAGACCTGTTCCATCCGGTAAAACGACCACCTTATCGCCGGTGGTGTCTAACTGGATAAAGTCTTGCGGCGCCATTACATCCATTGTAAAGTCTTTTGCCTGCGAGTATTGTCCGGCAATTTTATAGCCTAATTTATTGCTGGAACTAACGCCGGCATGTCGCCAAGCGGCTGCCATTGTAGATTGCTGGCCGCCTCCCAATGCAACGGTGGTTCCTTTGTGATCGAAGGGGTTTTTGGTGATAAAGTGAACCACACCCGCATCTACACCGGGGCCATAGAGCGCCGATCCCGGGCCACGCACAATTTCTACCCGCTCCAAGTCTATGTTAGAGATGGGCATCATGCTATGGGCATTGGCATTCAGAGAAGCGATTGCTCCTTGACGATAATCTACGAGGGTATAAGCCGCTCCAGAAAAAGCATTGTTAAAACCGCGTAGAACCACTTCGTAGCGGTCCACGCCCGTTTGTGCCATGTCCACGCCTTCGACATTCCTCAAGACAGCCGCAACGCTTGGTGTTGCTTGGTTTTGCACTTCTCGGGCATCCAATACCGAGACCGATGCAGGAGCATCAAGAATTTTCTCGGATTGGCGCGATGCCGAAACTACCACTTCGTTCAGCGTGTTGCCCGCATCTGCTAACGAGAAATCTAATACCAACGTCTGTCCGGCTTTTAACGTAACCGTTTGGCGAATGGTTTGGTAGCCCACATAGGTAACGCTCAGGTTGTAGCTACCGGCGGGTACACTAATGCGGTATCTACCGTTTACATCGGTAGCCGCGCCCGATACCACATCGTTATTGGTGGGCTTCAGCAAAGATACCGTAGCGCCAATTAACGACGTACCGTCGCCGGCATCTTTTACGGCTCCTTGTAGCGTTGCGTTCTGTGCAAATCCCGTGCTGGCTGAAAGTAACAGCACAAGGAACACAAAAAGCGGTCTAAAGCATTTTGCCATATACATCTCCTTTTTTGGTCTTATTTATGTTTGGGTTTTATGCTTAGGCAGGTGGGTGTCCTGAATGACGGCACTTGTAAAGCGCTTTCATACATCTAAAAATAACAAGAACAAGGTGTTAAAGCAATGTGGAGCCATAAAAGATAAAATTATTGTCTCTATATGTTGGCCACCATTAGAGGTTAATGGCCTCATATTTGGCGATTTCTCTGATTTTGTCAAGATTAAAAATGTTTGTATCGGGTTTTGAACTTGCAGAAATAATTATTTCAGCCATTTTGGAGG
>Ga0209573_1000985_pt1 | contig 49521 bp, 36 predicted proteins | sample TNRBio252014_DNA_FD_185870 | JGI IMG/M metagenome (GOLD analysis project Ga0209573, IMG submission 185870) | Wastewater treatment Type I Accumulibacter community from EBPR Bioreactor in Madison, WI, USA - TNR Reactor_6/25/2014_ DNA (SPAdes)... | ecosystem: Engineered > Bioreactor > EBPR >... | reverse complement strand
AAAAAAAGAGCGACTATAAATCAACTCTTTTTTCTCCGTGTCAACTCTACCAGACCACGGAGGGTCTGGTTACGCAAAAGAACGAGAAAAGTAGTTAGCGGAAACCCTTAAGTTGATGCGTATGAGATGGGTTTGAAACCCGTCTCTGCTGCGCCAATTGTAAAAAAATAAAAACAAATTTTTTGCCTGTGCAAAATGCTATTAGGCTTTTTACAAACTCAAAAATACTAATGAACAATCGAAAGGTTTTGTTATGATACTGAAAACTTTAAATCGTGAGTATCTAAAATGCGTATAAAAATGGATTATGGCAAAACAGGTTTAGAGGTTGAAATACCAGACAATCGAATGATTGGCCCCTTGTCAATTAGACCTGCACCTGCACTTAATAACCCATCAGAAGCCATACGAAACGCCATTCACAACCCCATTGCATCCAAAAGCTTATTTGAAATTGCAAAAGGTAAAAAATCGGCTTGTATCGTAATTTGCGATATTACGCGACCTGTACCTAATCAATTAATATTACCAGAAATTCTTACCGTTTTAGAAAATGCCGGTTTATTAAAAAACCAAATTACAATTTTAATAGCAACGGGAATGCACCGCCCCAACGAAGGCGCTGAATTAATAGAGCTGGTAGGTCAAACAATTGCTAACAACTATCGCGTTGTAAACCATCATGGGCCGATTGATTCTGAACAAGACTATTTAGGCACAACTGATAATGGCGTGCCGGTCTATATTGACTCCGTTTATATGAGAGCAGAAGTCAAAATTACAACGGGCTTAATTGAACCCCATTTTATGGCCGGTTATAGCGGTGGCCGTAAAGTCATTTGCCCTGGCATTGTTGGTTTTCAAACAGTTAAAGTTTGGCATAGCCCGAAATTTCTTGAACACCCCAAAGCAGAAAGTGATAGCTTAGAGGGCAACCCCGTACATGAAGAAAACACTAAAATTGCCCTTATGGCAGGTTGCGATTTTATCGTTAATGTCTGCCTAGACGGAGATCGCAAAATTACTTGGGTTGGCGCTGGCGACATGATCAAAGCATGGCAAGAAGGCGTGGCTTTTATTCGAAAAGTTGTTAAATCACCTATTGATGAACCAGTTGATATTGTTTTAACAAGCTGCGGCGGCTACCCGCTCGATACAACTTGGTATCAAGCTGTCAAAGGCCTCGTTGGGGCGTTACCCATTTTAAAACAAGGTGGCACTATCATTTTAGTGGCAAGCATGACAGAAGGTCTAGGCGGGCCTGAATTTCAGCAATTAATGCATGAAAACCCAGACATCAAAGCTTTTAAAAAAAGAATTATGGAAACCGATTATTTTATTATGGATCAATGGCAACTTGAGGAGCTTTGTAAAGTGCTAGAAAAAGGCATAGTAAAAGTATTTACAACGGGTCTTTCGGCAGAAGCACTGAGCAAATGCCATGTCACACCTGTGGCTTCCCCCGAAATTGCCATCGCAGACGCCCTTCATCAATATGGGCCAAACGCCAAAATAGCAGTAATACCCAAAGGCCCTTATGTACTTGCATGCCTAACTGAAAAATAACTGCAATTACTGTAATATTTTGTAATCAAATCAATTTGCTGAAAACCCGATTATTTTACATCATCAAATAAAAACAAATTATTAAAACAAATATATATAAAACTGGTTCGGCAAAACTGAATAAATCGTGATTGGGCACATTAGGAATCAGGCTGAAAGACCCTTCCATTCTTTCTTCGCTGCTACTAAAAATATCTTCAGAATTAGAACCAACTTGCTCTGACGATGCTGTTGTTGCTAATTCTTCAACGGCAGTCATCGAAGGTATTGCCTGTAGGGCTGACTTATCCTTTTCTACTTTTTCTTTTTCTGGTTTTTCTACTTTAGGTTTTTTCGAAACACTTTTGCGAATCGTCTCTAAATCTTTTAACAAACTATCATAATCTTGATATCGTTTTTTCACATCTAGAGCCATCATTTTATCAACTAACTGATAAATATTTTCTGCAAAACCTAAGTTAAACTCCCTAATATTTCGTACATTTCCCTTAACCACATTCGCAACAATCTCCATTGATGATTTACCAAATGCAGCATTATGACCTGATAACATTTTAAACAATGTCGCACCAAGAGAATAAATATCAGCTCTAAAGTCTACATTTTTGGCATCTTTCACTTGCTCTGGCGCCATGTATAAGGGCGTGCCCATACCTGTGCCTTCCATCGTCAAATTTGAATCAACATCTGTGTCTTTAGCTAAACCAAAATCGATAATTTTAATTTTACCTACTTTGCCCATTACAGGGTCATAATCCTCTATTAATAAATTATCCGGTTTAATATCACGGTGAAAAATACCATGCGAAATAGCATACTGTAACGCTTGACATACCGTACTGATAATTTCAACAGATTCTTTAACCGGTAATGTCGGGTAAATCTTCAATATATCTCGTAATGTTTTACCAGTAACATATTCCATTGCATAGTAATGCACGGCACCTGATTTACCTAAAGCAATACCTTCTACAATATTTGGGTGTTGCAATTTTTTCAAAACTTCAAATTCAACTTCAAATCTTTTTAAAAACCGATCCGTTGAGTGTTTGTCTGCAATAATCTTTAAAGCCACTTCTTTTTTGCTAGACACATGGGTAGCATGATAAACAGCACCCATATTACCAGCACCTAATTTGCTGTGTATCTCAAAACCTTCAACATAAATATCTTTAGCCTGTAACGAAAGAACTTCCAAAATCTGTTCTTTGGTCATAAAGCCTTTATCTAGTAAAATTTTACCTAGATTGACTTTTTCCCCTGATTCCTGTAAGACTTGCCCTTGAATAAACATGGCTTCACGCAAACCATCTTCGGTAATATAACCCGCATCAATAGCGATTTTACCAAATGACCCGCGATCCTGTTTTGACATACTTACCCATTCCCAATTTTTACGATTGTAATTTGGGCAAAATTATAGCCTTATTCATCTTAATGACAATTTGAAAACACCCCCTTATTTTGCTAAGTCTAATTAAAGCAAAAATTACTTTATACAAAAAGCTTTCTAGTCTTGCCTTGCTAGCGATAAACTCAAGGTAACATCGCTGTTTCTTTGCATATCGTCAACTCAATAAGTATATGTTAATCGTCAATTATTTTTTCATTTATAATCAATTCGATATGAGTAAACTGAACGGGCAAAAAAGTTTCTTCCGGCCTATCACCTCCAATAAATTAAGTTTTTTTAAATTCAGGGGCGCCTAATGTTGCGTACAAATATTTTTGTATTGTTTTTGTATTTAATCGGTTCGTCAGGATTTTTGCTTGGCAAAGAAAGTCTCGTTAAACTATATCAAGAAGAAATAGAATTATCAGCAAATGAAACCCATGTGATACCATTTATGGTTTCAAAAAAAGCAGAAGCCGATGAAAGTTTTGCAACTTCATCAGAGGCAATTGAAATATTAAAAGAAGCAAAGTGTTAAAAGGGTATGATATCGGCTTTTTAAGAATCAAAACGAAACAGTCGGGTAAAGCAAATATCGCAATAGGCAAAACAAACTTACGCGTAATCATAAAAAGCTCTAACGAGAAAAAGGGGTTGTTACAAGGCAAGCCAGAAATTCAATCCCCATCAAATGGTAGTTTTTGTTTTGGCGAAATCACCGTTGGCGTATTAGTATTAAACGATTCTAAATTAAACCCATTAACCGAACAAGGCATTGTGTTGCTTGATCAACATGGCACGCTGTATCAAGCAACTAGCAAAGACCCAGAATCAGAAACTTTTTGCTTATATCGTTTTGTTATCAACTGTGAAAAATTACCCCCAGGGTTACTGAGACTTACGGCAAAAAGTACAAATAAAAACGGGCAGATGATTACAAGCGAAAGCATTACAGTAAATATTTTAGACCAAAAATCAATTCAGAGAAAACTCCAAGAATGCGAAATTCAGATTTTGCCAGAGAAGCGCCTAGAGCGTTGGGGAACAAAAAACCCAAAATTAGGCAATAACCCCGATGCAAGCAATGGACAATTTGTTATCAATTACGCAGCCGACCCTGTAAATGCTCATGAAATTGAAATAGCTGAAGCAGGTCACTATCAATTTTTTTTGCGCGCGCGTGGCGATAAAGCTTGTGGCGCATACCCATCCGTTGGCATATTCGTTGACAAACGATTTGATTTTTCTACTTCAGGCAGATTAGTTTCTTTAACTTGGCACCGCGTGTCTCTAGGAATACCAGTTTATCTCGAAAAAGGAACTCGACAAATTGCTCTGCGATTTTTAAATGACTTTTCTGTCAAAGAAGGCATTGATCGCAACTTGTTTTTAGATGCATTCGAGTTTACAAAGATAGAGCCTAAATATACCAATAGTTTACTTGGGCTTGAAGTTGCGCTCTTGAATAATATTCATGGTAAAGTTGTAAGAGACGAGTTAAGCCTACAAGGTCGTAGTAAATGGAATAAAGAAATATCAAAAAACCCACCTAAAATAAATTTGGAAGTAAATGGCAGAGTGGTTTCGTCAATGTTTGCTGGCGAACCTCATTTTGCACTTTGTCGCGATCAACTTAAGCTAGGTGAAAACAAAATTCAATTATCTGCTGAATTCCCTGAAGATGCAAACAAAGTCTATTCAATAGCCCAAACCGTAATTTGTGATGAAATTGTTCCCGCAAATGATTTAAGAACCTTTTTTTATGAGTTTGCCGTTCTAGACCCCATTTGGAATGGCGCTTTTGAAAACACCCTCGAACAAAAAAATCAATACAGCGAAATTGCCTTGATCAAAGATATTTTCAATGTTTCTTTAAAACTACCAGACGATTTAGAAGGTAAGTTTACAGTTGGGCTTGATTGTCGTGGTGAGAATAAAAACAATTCTTTTGGCATGAGCATAACAGCTGAAGGCGAATTAAATCTAACAGATGCCGATAACAAACTCGCAACGGGTTGGTGGCGGTTTATAGAATTAGGAAAAATAGATGCTAAAAAAGGCGCCAAAACCATTCACTTTAAATTGAATAGAGATCATTTAACAGAATCACAAAAAGCGCAAATTTGGGTGCGGGGTCTTGTATTAAGATTAGAATATTCTAAAGAAGACAATAAGCCGCCCATGGCAACCATTTTATACCCATCAGAAAACGAAGTAATTAGTGGTTCGTTTATGGTAATTGCTAAATCAATAGATGATACAAAATTAGATCAAACAGAATTATTCTTTGACGGTTTACCCGCCAGACAACTTCGTAACAGCGGTATTGGCCTTGGGTATTATTATTTTATGATACCTGACTATATGAATACACCGGGCAAACATCGACTTATGATTTCTTCAAAAGATCGGGGTGGCAATTTGGGTGAAAGTCGTGAAATTACATATGTTTCAATTGCCTCGGCTCACGGCAAATTATCAAAATATCAACGCGCCTTGCATTTATCAGAAAGGTTATGTTTTGGTGCGGATCAAGATATTATTGGCGATATTCTATTGAAAGGCGAGAAACAATGGCTATCAGAGGTGTTAAGCAAACCGATTTCAGACCCTTCAGTTGCTTCTTCCATAGAATTGTCAAATGTAGTTTTTCCGAATTATTATGACTACAATCATGCTGCTATGTCAGTAATGTTACACTTAGCTAAAACGGGCAATCCTTTACAAGCGAGGTTCAAAATATGGGCTCAAAATCATTTTTCTACTTGGCTGAATAAAGTCGAGCCACAAAGAAAACGCTTTGAAAGTGATACTTATTTTAATTTGGATATTTCTTCTTTTCGCGAATTTCTTTTTACTTCTGCCACAAGCCCCGCCATGCTATTTTATTTAGACCAACAAAGAAGTTTTGTAGGCCAGTATAACGAAAACTATGCTAGAGAACTTTTAGAATTACACACACTAAGCATTGACGGCGGTTACAACCAAAAAGATGTTACAAAACTTGCTAATTTAATTACAGGTTGGATGACAAACGATTCAGCGGATTTAACTGGCAAACCACAACGCATTGCAAGCAACTTTCATTTTGAAAAATCACTAAATGATGATAACGAAACCAGTATTCTAGGTTTTGAGTTCCCAAAGGCAACCTCAGGCGACAAATTGGATAGAATAAAAATGTTGTTTGAACTGTTAGCTACTCACCCAGACACGGCAGCGTTTATTTCAAAAAAGCTACTGCAACATTATGTCAATGAAAATATACCAGAGCAATTTCACCAAAAGCTACAAATTGAATTTATGCGCACTAGTGGCGATATAAAATCACTGATGACTATGATTGTGAATTCAGATGAATTCGAGATTAGCCGCAACACACCTAAGGTTTGCACACCCCTAGATTTTACCGTAGCAAGCATGCGCCGATCAGAAGAACCTGATATTTGGCAAATGCATGAATGCACTCGAAATAGCGGCGTTGGGTTATTTGACCGCGCAACCCCTGATGGCTACCCTGAAGAAAACAGTCATTATGCCGATGCCAATTCGCTATTGCAACGCTGGCGTTTTTGCGACCGAATACAATGGCATTTATACCGCAATTTGCCCGAACAATTACACAACTCTGCAAATCTCGAAAAAGATGAATGGCTACGGCGCATGATTCAAGTTGCTTCAATGAATATTATTGGTGAAACTCTAGGGGAAAAATCTTTCGAATCGGTTAAGTCTTTTTATCTAGGGCTTGAAGGCCAACCGTATGAAAAAGCATTAAAATTAACTTCATTTGTCGGTAAACTACCAGAGGCAAATTTAAGATAAAAGGAAAATTATGATTAATCGCAGAGATTTTATTAAATTAACAAGCTGTGTCGCTGCAAGTTTGGCCTTATCAAAATTAAATGGCGAAGAAAAAACTCTACCATCAGTTTCAGGCAAAGTATTAGTTCCCGTATTCTTACGAGGTGGCTTTGATGGAATGAGTTTAATTGTGCCTTACAATGACCCGCGATATTATGAAGTACGAAAATCAACAATGGTTCCTAAACCAGGTCAAAATAATGGGGCTTTAGATCTCGATGGTTTTTTTGGGCTAAACCCGCGTGCAAAAGCACTTCTTCCCTTATTCGAAAACAATTGCTTAACCGTTTTAAACGGGGTTGGCCATTCTAAAAATACCAGATCTCATTTTACCGAACAAGATATATGGGAAACATGCAATCTTAAAAACTACCTGCGTTCTGATGGCATTTTTAATAAATATCTTTCCAACTCTCAAAATAAAAATAGCATTTTACGAGGGGTTTCTTTTGGCGAAAATCTGCCAAGAATCATGCGCGGCTCTGCTCAAACTTTTTCTCTTCGAAGTATCGACGATTTATTTCTAAGCGAAAGCTCTAAAACAAATACTGCGAGCGCTTTAGAAAATGCCTATGAAATGAAAAATGAACCAAACCCTTTAATTCATAAAGCAGGTTCCGATATGCTCGTAGGGCTAAAAGAAATCAGACAAGCTCTTGGCAAAGAACCCGAATCCAAAATTACCTACCCTAACTCTACACTAGGTAAACAGTTCAAAGATGCCGCACGATTAATCAAATCGAAACTTGGCCTCGAAATTATCCATATCGACATACCTGGTTGGGATACACACCAAAATCAAGGCTCTGTCAACGGAACCTTTGGCAACAAAATTCAAGATCTTTCTGATAGCTTATTTGCATTCTATCAAGATCTAGAAAACAAAATGGATCAAGTAATGATTATTGTTTTTAGCGAATTCGGACGCACCGTTGTAGAAAACGGAACAAATGGTACGGATCATGGCTGGGGGAATAACATGCTCGCCTTAGGCGGTTCGATACCAAAAACAAAAAGAGTTAATAAATATTTTTTAAATACTTGGCCAGGGCTAGAAGAAGATAAGCTTAATCAAGGGCGAGACATTGTTGATACAATTGATTTCAGAAATGTCTTTGGCGAAATACTGAATAAACATTTGGGCTACAAAGAACCCAAAAAAATTATTCCTAATTTTGAATTTAATTTCCCAGGGTTAATTTCTTAACCCTAGAACTAAATTAATTTTTGGGAATTTCTTGCACCGAGCCACGCTCTACCACGAACCCACGAACTTGTTCGTTTTCTAACCCTTTATTAGTGCCTCTAATCATGTCGGCTAAACGACTTACGGCAATTTTTCCTAATAAATTCAAATCAAACTCAACTGTAGTTAGTTTTGGGCCACCATAATCACTTATATTACCGCTACTGATAATACTATAATCTTGTGGTATTTTATGCCCATCTTCCTCTAAACCTTTAATAAAGCCATACGCCATTTCTGGTCCAAAGGTCACAATTCCTGTAACTGGCGGAAAGTTTTTTCTCATTTTGGTATACACTTCATAGCTCTGTTCAAATTTAGGGCCTGCTTTAATCTCAAAATAATTTTTTGATGGAAACTTTAAATCACGAATGGCATCGCGCACCCCTCTACCTCGATCTGGGTTTGCTACTTCCCCCCTATAGTGATCTATATATAAAATTTTTCGATGGCCCCTTTGATGTAAATATTTAACTGCTTCATAACTACCCTGATAAGAGTTAACATTTACGGATTCAATATCCAAATCTTTATACTCGTGATCTACAAGTATTGTGGGTCTTTTGGTTTCCAGAATTTTTTTTACAATTTCAATATTCGTTGTGGCAAGCAAAATATTACCCTCGGCCTCTAACTCCAAACATTTCTTCAAGGTTATTTTTTCATTGGGCTCTGTTTCAATTAAACCAACATTCAAAATATATTGTCGCTTAGATGCCTCTGCTAAAATTGCATTAAAAACATAACCGTAAAAGCCACTTGAATTTAAAGTATAAAATTCAGCCGCATTGCCATAATAGAACAAATTAATTCTTTTCACGCTTTTTAAATCAGGAAATTGCAAACTAAACCCACGAATCATCGTCCCTCTTTTTTTGACACGAATGATTAAGTCATCTGCTTCTAATATGGCCATAGCAGATCTGACCGTACCACGACTAACATTTAATTGCACAGCCAAATCTTCCTCTTTTGGCAACATACCGTCTTTATATTCGTTTTTCTTTATCTTATCTTTCAAAAAGGTCGCAATTTGCTCACCTAAAGTTATTTTACTAAAATTGCCTTCCATATGCCTCACAACCTTTCTCTAGTCAAATGCTTTTAATACAATTTATGTTCAGAAAGTGTACATGATACACATAGAAAAGCAATATCTTATTAACGAATCAACTACATTTCTAGCTAAATTTATGGGCAATTAAATTGACAATACAATATATATCCGAAAATATAACGAAACTCAACATCGTTTTGTGTCCTAAAAACGCCTTATAAGTTTCATTAATATTAATGTAAATGACTAAAAAAATTAACTTATATCTAGGGCCATTAATCTCTTTATCGCTTTTTTACGGGCTAAAATTTTCTGGCGTATCAGCACCCATTTGCTCTACTGGTGCAATAACATTTTTATGTGCTTATTGGTGGGTTACAGAAGCAATTCCCATTCCCGCAACATCATTAATTCCTATCGCCTGCTTCCCACTATTTGGAATTCTATCAGGCAAAGAAGTTGCGCTTGCCTATGGTGACCCATTAATTATTTTGTTATTGGGTGGGTTTATGCTTTCCATAGCAATGGAAAAAAGTGGCACCCATCGACGCATTGCATTAAAACTAATAAATGTATTTGGTGGTAAAAACCCGCGCCGCGTTGTTTTTGGCTTTATGGTAACTTCTGCTTTCATCAGTATGTGGATTTCAAATGCAGCAACAACATTAATGCTTTTGCCTATTGCAATTGCAGTTTTGGATTCTTATGAAAATAAGAATTTAGCGGTAGATTCTGCACTTTTATTAGGCATTGCTTATGCTGCCAGCATCGGTGGCATGGGAACTCCTGTTGGCACACCTCCCAATGTGATTTTTATGGCCGTATATAAAGCACAAGGGTTTGGCGAAATTGGTTTTTTAACATGGATGTCATGGGGCGTACCAGTAGTATTGCTACTTTTACCAGTGACTGCGTATTGGCTAACATTTAAACTACCTAATGATGTTCCTGGCAAATTCCCTGATGCTGGGCCTTGGCGTGAGGAAGAAATCAAAATTTTAATAGTCTTTGCCATAACAGCTATATTATGGATTACTCGCAGCGAACCTTTCGGTGGTTGGAAAGGGCTATTGGATTTAAAATATGCAAACGATGCCTCTATAGCTGTGCTTGCAGTGGTAGCAATGTTTTTGATTCCCAATGGCAGGGGTAGTGCGTTGCTTGATTGGGAAAGTGCAAATAAAATTCCATGGGGAGTTCTTTTGTTGTTTTCAGGTGGCTTGTGTATTGCGGCAGCATTTGACAGTTCTGGTTTATCCGAAATGCTTAGTCGCTATTTAGGGGCCATCACAACATGGCACCCCATTTTAATTATTTTTTTAACCTGTTTATTAGTGTCGTTTCTTTCGGAAGTTACTAGCAATACTGCGCTCACTGCATTATTAATGCCCATATTAGCAGCCACTGCAAAAAACTCACACATCAATCCTTTATTATTGATGATTCCTGCCGTCATCTCAGCAAGCGCAGCATTCATGATGGCAGCAGGCACCGCTCCTAATACAATCGTGTTTGGCACAGGTCGTATAAAATCGAAAGACATGGCAATGTCAGGACTAATATTAAATTTGCTCGGAGCAATTATCGTAACGATTGTGGTTTATGTGGTTTTGATTTTGATCTTAAAAATTGATGTAAAGTTACCAATTAAATAACAAAATTTCTATCAAACAACCACAAGTATTTTATTGTTAGGCCTTTGCCTTATATTCACATAAATTTAATTTTTTTTGCGTTACACTAATTCATACCTAACCGTTAAAATTGAACTATTTTGAATGTAATCGCGTTAAAAAATCGTAAAAGCCACAATTAGTTTTCAATTTGAAAATAAATTCTGAAAATCTTATGGAATCAATTTGACTATGGTTATTCCTAAAGCACAATCAGGTAAACAGAACAATGGGAGGTTACTTTATGCGCTATCTAATGCTTTTTGTTATGTTGATGGCTACTTTAATTACCGTAAAAGCAGCCCCAGACTCTAAATCAAAATTGGAAATCGATCATCTTTTGACTTACATAAAAAACTCTGAAGTTGTGTTCATACGCAATGGCAAAGAGTACCCGGTTGCAGACGGTCTGAAGCATATTCAAAAAAAATTCGACCATTTTAACGATAAAATTATCACCTCTGAAGATTTTATTGAAAAAAGTGCCACCAAAAGCGAAATCAGCGGCAGTGCATATTTTGTAAAACTCAAAGATAACTCGAAAATTGAATGTAGTAAATGGTTATTAACGGAGTTAAAAAAATATCGTGAAAATCGAATAGAAAAAAACGAAGCAAAATAAATTTTTAAAGCAAAAAGGTTTAGAATGCCTATCATTAAAGAAATACAATCTAATCATGCCGACATGACAACTTGGCGCAAACATATCCACCAACACCCTGAAACAGCTTATTTAGAAGTTGAGACTGCGGCATTTGTAAAACAAAAGCTCACCGAATTTGGGGTGCCTTTTCATTATGGTTTAGGCAAAACTGGGGTTGTGGGCATAATCAAAGGCAAACAAAAAGGAGACAAAGCCATTGGTTTGCGAGCCGATATGGATGCATTGCCTATGCAAGAGCTAAACACCTTTGAACATCGCTCAGTGAATCAAGGTTGCATGCATGCTTGTGGGCATGATGGTCATACAACAATGCTTTTAGGTGCCGCCAAATATTTAGCCTCTACAAAAAACTTTAAAGGCACTGTATATTTAATTTTTCAACCAGCAGAAGAAAGTAATGCTGGCGCAAAAGCAATGATTGATGACGGGCTATTTGATAAATTCCCCATGGATGAAGTTTATGCTGTTCATAATTGGCCTGGCACAAAATTAGGAAGTTTTAAAATTAAGGCAGGGCCTGTTTTAGCTGCAAACGACCGCTTTGAAATCATTGTAAAAGGCAAAGGTTGTCATGCAGCTCTACCAGAAACAGGCACCGACCCTATCGTAATTGGTTCACAAATTGTTGTTGCTTTACAGAGCATCGTCAGCCGAAATGTTAGCCCAATTCAATCGGCGGTACTTAGCGTTACAATGTTTAATGGTGGTAGTGCCTATAATGTAGTGCCTGATACCGTTACTCTTTGTGGCACAGTCAGAACGCTTGATGTAGATGTTCGACTTTTAATTTTAAAACGCATTAAAGAAATCGCGGAATCATTCGCAACTTCAATGGGGGCTACTGCCACCTTCAGACATATTCCTGGTTACCCTGTCACAAGAAACCACCTTGAACAAACCAAATTTGCCTTGCAAGCGGCCGAAAAAATTGTGGGCAAAGAAAATATTTTGTCAGATTTTCCTGTTGTCTCTATGGGTAGCGAAGATTTTGCGTTTATGCTTGAAAAAAAAGCTGGATGTTATGTTTTTATTGGCAATGACAACAGCGGAGAAGCAAGCCCATGCATGCTACACAACCCCTACTATGATTTCAACGACAAAATATTACCCATTGGCTCTAGCTATTTTGTTGCACTCGCAGAACAACAGCTTCCATTAACTTAGGCTAATGGAAACTGTGCATCCTCCTTATGATGTACATTTGTGAAGATTTAATAAGCGACTTTCTCTACCCAACAACGGCGGTGCGACACTTCGCCGAACTGGCTAAGCAAAAGACTGCGTAACCAGACCCTCCGTGGTCTGGTAGTGAAGACTATGGACAAAAAAGAACGGCCATCATTAATTAGATTAGTTGCATTCGTCTTATGATGTAGATTTGTGAAGCTTTGATAGGCGACTTCCTCTACCAGACTTTCTACTAGGCAAAGGTGGAGGCACATCATGAGGCGAACACACCTTAAACGAGTGTGTTCGGCTCATGATGTGTCTTAGTAACACTTTTCGGCGAACCGTAATTGATAACATGCGTAGAGACGGGTTTGAAACCCGTCTCTACCACTCTCTCATCAACAACTCCAAAAACTAGAGTTCTTACAAAAAACACACCTTTATAAAAGCTTCACAAAACCACATCATAGGACGAATGCACCCCCTTAAACCAACCGCTCAACTCTACACCATTAGAAAACTAGACAAATAACAACAATTTTTATTTTAGAACATATAATGTATACAAACCAAAAGTCTTATTTATCATTCCTGATGGATAATAACTAGTTAAATGGAAGCACAGAAAATATGAAAAAGCCTGTATTTTTATCATTTATATTTCTTTTGATGACCAGCTGTGTCTCAAAAAATATTAATGAGTCCTCAATGGTAAAAGTGAGGTACATAGGTCATGGCGTAGATAGTACGGCAGCTCAACGCGCCTATTATCAATTTCAAGAAATCGATAATTCGAAAGAGATTATATGGATTTACAAAAAAGATCTAAAGTCATCAGAAAATGCTAACATTAAAAATATTATTTCCATATTCAAGGCAATGCCATACAAAGAGATGATACACGTGCCACCCAGTGGTAGTTTTAGCGAAACAAATTTTAGAATTATATTGTTAATACCAGAAATTAGGCCATATCAGTTTACTGAAACTTGGCAAATAATAGAAATTCAAAGTTTTAACGAAAACGCTGCACGGGATGCTTCGCACCCGTGAGCTCGGCGTTATCACACCCCATCCAAACCAAAAGAAACATATTAAGCTTAATCAAGAATTTGAAAAAATTAAAAAGCATTTACACAGCGAAAGAAGAGAGCACAGGCCGCCTCGCGGTGAGTGCACAGAGAAGAAAGAAGTGTAATTTTTAATTGTTACAAACCTCCCTTCTCTGCGTAACTCTGCGTGCCTCTCTTCCCCACTCTGTGTAAATGCCTTTTCTTTTTTGAGATTATCCTAAAAATGCCTTTCAAGACTTCTTTTAAGGCTAAGCCAACGCAAAAATGTAAGTTTTTCGCCATTCTTGAGGCCAATTCTTCAACAATCATTTCAAATTTTGAGTCTTCTTAGTACAATCTTAAGAAAACAACTAAAGCGTTTCACTAGATCCGCAAAAAGCGGGGCAAGTGAACTTAATGTTAAATTCTTGAAATAAATAAGGCCTTATGAAAATTAAATCTCAAGCCATTTTGTTGATTCTTTTATTATTTTTGTTTGGGTGTGGTAATAAAGTTAGAGTCGTTGATATGACTGGGGCGCCAATAAAAAATGCTAAAGTCACTCCAGCTTCCTTATCGATGAATGGGCAAACAGTTTTAACAAATGCTTCAGGCTATGCCTCTGTACCTTCATCAATTGGTGGGCAAGAAGTAAAATGGGTAAATGTTGAGTGTGTAGGCTACCAAACACCCACATTACCACCTGATGCAAAATTTCCTTTAGTAATTACATTGCAAAAGCCTTAAATTGAGAATGAAATCGGCATCTTGATTCGGTTTATTTAATTCGTATAATCCAAAATCATTTAACAAGGTCACTTCAATAGACAGCTATGCTGCTACTGAGCTTGTCGTTATCACACCCTATGCCATCCAAAAGAAATATATTAAGCTTAATCAAGAATTTGAAAAAATTAAAAAGCATTTACACAGAGAAAGAAGAGAGCACAGGCCGCCTCGGTGAAGTGCACACAATGGCTGTAACTCAGGATCTTTTATTAATTTTTAACTGAAACTTTGCGTAGCCAGACCGGCGAAGTGTCGCACCACCCCTGTCTGGTAGAGTTGACAAAAGAGAAATAAGTGTTGAGTTAAAACCGCTTTTGTTCTCTCTTTTTGATAATTTCACCAGACCAGAGCCGGTCTGATTATGCACTGAAAATTTAAGTTACAACCATTGAGAGTGCACAGAGAAGAAAGAAGTGTAATTTTTAATTGTTACAAACCTCTCTTCTCTGCGTAACTCTGCGTGCCTCTCTTCCCCACTCTGTGTAAATGCCTTTTCTTTTTTGAGATTATCCTAAAAATGCCTTTCAAGACTTCTTTTAAGGTTATGCCAACGCGAAAATGCTAGTTTTTCGCCATTCTTGAGGCCAAGCCTTCAACAATCATTTCAAATTTTGAGTCTTCTTAGTACAATCTTAAGCCAATAACTAAAGAGTTTCATTAGACCCGCAAAAAGCGCGGGCTAGTGAACTTAATGTCAAACTATCACATTAAGGAGCAAAATGAAAACTATAATTCTAATATTAAGTTTTATTTTTATTTCTATTATCGCATACTGCGATTTTGATTTAAACTCAGAAATTTTAAGCCATGTTACCAGCAATGGGGTTTCAACTATTCATAAAATAAGCAAAGATAAACTAAAAGAATTGCCACAATGGGATCCAGAGAAAAACGAGAATTTACCTTGTTCACACTCTGATGCAATAAAAACTGGCAAGGAGTGGCTTAAAAAGAAATATCCTAAAATGGACGATTATGAAATAAGAGAAATTCAAATAAAAAAAATGGGATATCAAAGTAAGGAAAACAATTGGTTTTTTTGTATAACATATAGGCCAATAATTGGTGATCAAGTTATGTATGGTACTGAATATAAAGTTGTCGTTTTACTAAACAAAGAAATTGTAGAACCATTAATCACTAAAAATTAGTTTAACGAAGGCGCTGCATCGGAAATTTACTACGCTTCGCTTCGTAAAATCCGATGAGCTCGCAGATTAGGTTTCAACATACATGACGAATCACGAAAAAACATTTACTCAAGCAATAGTTGTTTCTGTTGTAATAATTTTTATTGCGTGTCAATGTGTATTTGGGCTTGTTGTTAATTGCGAGGATTTGCCGTTAGCTATTTATAAAATTTTTATAGCAAATGGCATTGTCGCTGTAATTTTTTTAATAGGCCTGTTTAAATTTCGGAGTGATATGGTTAGAATTGGAGTTCTCAGAGGTATTTTGACATCTATTGGGGTGCCAGTTGTTGCAATTGTTTTAAATTTTATACCTGCCTTATTTATGACTTGTCGAGAATATTAGTTTTGAATAATTCTTATCTCGATATACTTTAAGCAAAGGCACTAACTTACTTCTGCTAGGATTAAAATGGAATATAAAAAATTATTGATAGATAAAGAAACTGAAGAAGAGTTTCCTTACGATGAGTCATTTGAAAATGGTAAATATTATTATCAAATAAGCGTTGTGGATAAAGAAAAACATGGGGAATTACAAATTAAACCTTCTGGCTGTAATTTAGAATTTGACGATGGAACTAATCTTGTATATAGCATTGAGCCGGAAAATTTATTTCCTGGTAAAAATAGACTTTCAGAAGTTGATTTGATAAGCATACTTTATCAATTGAATGCTGTGCCTTTCATCCTTTATCCTCAAAAAGAAGAAAAAAACAAATCAGTAGTGACGCTTCGCTTTTTCGGAGAAACCTTAATACCAGAGGAAATCTCTCGAGCCTTGGGGTGCGAACCGACAAGGAGCGAATTTAAAGGCCAAGTCATTTGGGACCCAAAAACCGAGTGCGAGAAAATCGCAAAAACCGGTAGCTGGCGTCTTGAGGCTACCGATCGATTGCCTGAAAACCTAGACTCGCAAATATCTGAATTGCTGACAAAGACAACACATGATTTAACAATATGGAAGACACTATCTAGCCATTATGAAACAGACCTTTTTTGTGGTTTTTTCATGGGCAAATCAAATGAGGAATTTTCCCTTTCACCAGAATCATTAGCGTCTCTGGGTAACCGTGGAATTATTCTTTCACTAGACATCTATGTCCCAGGCATATAGCGTTTCAAATTGGCTATATGATACCCATTAAAAATTCAAATTTTTCGCTATTTCAAAAGCAAAGTATTCAAGAATAATTTCAAATCTTTGATTTTCTGTTTAAGTGCTTTTCAGTGTGTTGTTGTTCGCATCGTGCTCACAACCCTACGGGCTCTCCGCTTCGCTACGAGCTAAACTTTCGCCATCCATGGCTTCGTTTTCAGTGGTTAAATTTTATTTTCTTCTCTTGCGTTAGCCTTAAAAGTGTCATTCAAGCATTACCCTAAGGCAAAGCTTACAGAAAGATTCAGATTTTTTGCAATTCCTAAGGCCAAGCGTTCAAAAATCATTTTTAATTTTATATCTTTGCAGTACAATCAAGGGTCAACAATAAATCGCTGTATTAGACGGCTACGCCGTTAATCAGCTCACCCGTTAGGCAGAAATTTGAATCCAATTACCCTTTTCCGCGCTTCAGTGATTGCAGCACCGGTGATAGCCGTATTAGCTTTCGCCTACACTTTAGCTGCACCATCAAGTTTTTCTCAAGATTGGCAGGATATTCTAGCGTGGTCGGGGAACGGCAGCATCTTGAGCAAAGGAGAGGAGATTGTTACGACTGACATCGTGATAATGATTCTTGGCGTCATATTACTCATTGTCGCAGTCGGAAACCAAATTGCCCTATTTTTCTACTGGAAACCCTCTCGACTACTTTTCTTCATTCTTACCATCTTGGGCTTTGTTGTGACACCTTTTTTGGGATTGACCGTATCGCCACCCCTAGAAACCCTTGGTTATGAGTTAGCCGCTTTCATTTCCGGAATTACTTTGGCAATGGCATATTTTTCACCTGTTTCAGAGAAATTTAAATGAACTAATCCGAACTAGGCGGTGCACTCAACGCTCACCCGCGTCACACTTAGTGCTTGTCGCTTCACTTCGGCACGAGTCACACCAAGGGTAAGCGTGGGTGACCTAGGAGGCTATTTTTCCACTCGGTTAAAAGGAAAAGCAATTACTTTGAAGCAAAGATTCTTTTCATCCGTAAGCTTTCAAAGGACATTTAGGCATAAGTCTATCACAAAGTGATCAGCATAACTAATCTTTTTGCTATGTTGTTGCAAGGCGGACAACAATCTTTTCTAATTTTGAGTCTTTTTAGTACAATTTAAATCAAATACTTTAATGTTTAATTCTTATATGTCTCATTCACACAAAAATCTATTTAGGAGTATAAAATGGCATCTCGAAATTTAATATATTTAGTTTCTGTTTTTATTTTTTTGGGATGTGGGGGCGGTTCTTCCAAGACAACTACTGTTGGTGATGCCTTATTAGCTAACAATGCAGTTAATTCTGCGCCTTGGGCACAAGAAACATTAAGTATACCATCTGATGAAAAAAAAATTGAAATTGGGGAGACATTAAACATAATTATTCAAGAAACAATTTTGTATTATTCTACACACTTTAAACATGCTAAAACCACCTCAAATATTAACACTACGCTCACTGGAGCTACAGGTGGTACAGTAAAAATGGTGGGTACAATAGAAGATGGAATTGAGTCAGATCCACGCCCAATTGATGCAACATCAGAAATTAAATTTACATTTGATGGGCTTAAAACGAATACATGTTTCTTGCATGGCGTGTTGTTTTATAAAGCAGTTTTTAGTTATAACTCAGATGACAATTTTGAAGGGAATATAACTATGCATGGTGGGTGTTCGTATAAAGATGCTGATGGCGTATATAGTATTAAATGTCAATTAGAAATGAATGTAACTAGAATTAATGGAGCGACTACAGTAGATTATGTTTATACAATAAATGGCGATACCTTTACTGGAACGAAATAAACGATTAGCTCTTGGCTTATGATAGCCACTACAGCTTATTTTCTAAAGATAAATAAAGGGGGTTTAACAACCGATTACTTTCGAGAATAGTAATCTAAGTATTTTGTATATCCTTTGTATTCTTTTTCTTCCCAATCGTCAGCCTTAAAAGTACCACTTGCTCAAAAACTAAAGTCAACGCTACCCGTGTCAAGTGGGTTTGAGACCCGTTTTTAAATCTCCAAATAAAATCGGCTAATTTTTATAAAATTTCAAATATTTTATTGATTGTTCTTTATCATTGGTTAGTATTGTCGCGAATTTTTATTTTAAGGATAATACTTTTATGATTAACAAGTCCAAGTACTACCAATCATCTGGCGCTTACTCACTTACTGGTATAATTATCACTTTTTTCGCATGTCTTGTAGCGACTTTAATTTTAAGTGCCGTTTATGGATATATCATATTCTACTCCCCATTTATCTATATTAATTTCATAGGCACCGCCCTTTTTGGCTTTTCCATTGGTGTGTGTATAAATTATATCGGCCATAAATTTAAAACGCGCAATAAAGCAATCGCAACTCTAATGGGTGCCATTTTGGGTGTCGTAGGCTTATATTGTGCCTGGGTTTTCTGGATTCACGCTCTTTCAAAACAAGAATATCTGGCAATAGACCCTTCGGATATTTTTAGTTTTCTTCAAGTCCTAGCTGAAAAGGGTGTCTGGACCATAAAAAAAATAACCCCAACTGGCTTCTTTTTATATGCAATTTGGGGTATAGAAGGGTTAATAATTCTTGGTATAGCTATTGGGTTACCATTCTTATCAGACGACATACCTTTTTGCGAACCATGCAATACTTGGGTAGATGGCCTAGATACCATTTCTAGACTTGAGCCCATTCAAAACGCCCCATCGCTCATTGCGAAATTAGAACAAGGCAATTTTGAAGATCTAAAAAATTTAAATAAACTAGAAAACTCATTAAGCAACCATCCTTCGACCCAAATTGATCTAAACTATTGCAAAAGTTGCAAAAAATGCAACTATTTAACGATTAAAAATATTACTTATGTCATTGACGATAAAAAAGTCGAGACTAAAGTAGAAAAAGACATTGTGAGTAATTTAATTATTTCTGCAGCTCAACATGAAATCTTAAAAACAAACTGGAAAAAGAAAAAAGAAGAAGCTGTCGAACCCAAAACCAATAGCGATGAATCACAAGACTTAAATAAAACTTCTTCACAATAGCCTATATCTTATTGGTTTCATTCTTATAATAAATAATTTAACTTTATTCCCCACTTTTTAGATCACCTAAAAAGTGAGGTTTTATTTTAAAATCATACAGAGCAAACAGCCATTAAAACGGCATTTCAAGAAGGATTTCAATTTATCGCTTTAGGTCTTGATGTTGTTTTTTTAAGAAATGAAATAAAAAATCAAGTGGCTATTGCTACAAAATATTCGTCACAGATACTAAAAAAATAATATTCATTAAAGCAGATTTAGATTAATCTGGAACATATAAAACCCTTACCTAATAGGCAATAGCCAAATTTGAAGGTTCAGATCGATTTAAAATTTCATTTTGATTTTCATGGCAATTCAGAAGGCCAAAATACTGTTTTTCTTCCATAGAAATTACAGAAGTTTGTTGTCTTAAATAATGACTAACTAATTTTTCTTGTTCGGGTTTTAAAAATTTTGGATACAACGACCTTTCTTTTTTGTCAGCAACAAGATTATTCGCGCAATGAATCACTTCTGATTGGTAACGACTTAGAGGCAAATGTAATAAAACGGCAGGGGCATCTTGCACAAGCGAACAAGGTTTTTCAGCACTAATTTCATCGAAATGTAGTAGTGTTTGGTAATAACTTTTATGGCGTGGGTTGACTTCAATTATAAGTGAGGAATATTTCTTATTATGAAAAGCAAAAATTGCCATGTAATTCATCAATAACAAAAGTATTTCTTTGGCGTTTCGATATTCAGGGCTAATAATAAGCCTTGATACTTCTACTAATTTTTCACCATTATTTCGATATGTTTTTACTTCTTCTGCAAATGTCTTTTCAGCCGGAAGCGCCATGCTATCACTAAAAACCATTGTTAATGATCCAGCAATTTTTTGGTTTTTATCTTGCACCAAAAGCACAATAGTCTCATCGTTGTTATCATAGTCTTGAATTAACCATTCTTTTGATCTAGGTCGAATATAGCCTTTTTCTAAATAAATCTGGTGCCCTAAACGAAAAACCGCCTCTCTTTCTTGCAATGAATTGGCAATTTTAACAGTATACAACAATTTTTTCTTTTCAGCAAAAGCACTATTATTTTGATAAGCAGACATTGAAGTTGCTATAGCTTGCGAAATGCCAGAATCGAATTTTTTATGTTGCATGGTAAACCCCTTATTTTAAAATTACTTTTGTACAAAACACGGTCTCTTCGACAACTGCTTTTGGTTCATGACAAATCCAATCTCTTTTGCTCCAACACCGAATACAAGAAACCCAACCATCCCATAAAAATAAGATCGGGGCAATAGGCACAACCCAACACCAAAAAAAATTTCTAAAAAACTGCTTTGCATTTAACCTAAAAATGGGGGTCAAAAAACTACTGATCAAAGACCCAAATACAAACAAAAAAGATGTTAATGTTGGCCTAAGAGGTTCGAGTATTATTACATGTGGCGATAAGCTTTTTAAGTTTAACAATATTTTCTTTTTTAATTTTTCTGGTACATGATGAAAGGTTGCCGATAGAACAAGCAAAGAATTCTGAAACCCATCTATTTTTTGGGTAAAATCAATGGAATGATAAACTGCATTTACGCGTGAATCTGTTTTAGAAAGATTTTTAAAATTCAATCGGTCAGGGTTAAGATCTGTTATCGTCAACTGCACTGGCCAATCTGGAAATTCGTTAATGATTTGCCTAGTGATAGGAGCACAACCAGCACCAAGCTCAACTACTTCTTTTATGTTTTTGTCTTTTGCATAAGAATAAATGGCTTTTGCCGACCATTGATAATAGCTTCGAAATGGCGTTTGATTCCCAACTTCCAAAATATCTCGCAAAGCAGAGCGCAAACTGTTTGGTATCCATTCCAAATCCATAAACTCAAAATTTAATTTGCTTAAAAACATTAAATTTGTGGAATTTTTCTTTTGCGGTAAAGTATCAATAATTAATTTTTCCATAAATTTTCTTTCTTTGCTTATAACTACTCAGCAAGCAATTAAGTTGGTAGCCAGATCAGCCAATCCAGGCACCGCCCGATCTGGTAGTAAAATCAAAATTGAAAATACACCAGATCGGGGACGATCTGGCTACCCAAAAAAATGCGCTGAGCAATTACCATTGCTTTATTTTTGTCTCTAATATGGTTACAACAGCCAAAGCAAAAATTCTTCAATTTTTTTAAAAATAAACGAAAGATTCTAAATTTGAATTGAAATGCATAAAAAAGTGAGATTGGTTTGAATTAAAAAAATAATAAAAACAAAAATAATCGTAGCTCAGCAAGTTTTAGATTCACCAAGACGGGTTTGAAACCCGTCTCTACTGCGCCAATTGTAAAAAAAACACACTGAGTAGATACAAATAATTCTAGATAATGCTTTAGTTATCTTTTTTAATTTCAAATGTTTCGGGGTTAATCTGCCAATGCATCTTCACTTCGCTTGTTAAACCCGAAATACCAGAAATCGCTTTTAATAGTTCATCTGGTGGCGTTGGCAATGTGCGGCTTTCAATTTTTTGAAACGAATAATTTTTTGAAACAATTAAAGGGTTGGCTTTTGTTAAGTCCTCCGTAATTTTATTTATGCGTATACATAAATCATTGACAAATAAACAAACATAATTTTTATAAAAATATACTTTGATCGTTAACTCTTTTTGATTGTCAACAATATAGTTTTGCGGAATTTCAAAATGTTCGTGCGAAAGAATTGTAGAGCCCTCTACCCAAGATGCCGTAAAATACAAACCAGCGTTAGGAATAGACTTTGAATACATTGGGGTTACAAAACTCTCAAGAATAAATGTCTTTTCTTGAGAAGCTATAGGCAAAGAAAACATAATTGAAGATTCAAACGGCGGCACCATACCCTTTAATGAGGAGGAATATCCCCAACTTCCCAATAAAACTTTCAAATCTCGATCTTCAATTTTAGTAAAATCCCATATACGATTCGTTTCTACCAATATTTTTGCATTTTTAGAGGGTGCATTTAACTCTTTTTCGGACAAGAACTCTTTGGTATAATTATAATAAAAATAGGATGCTATTGAAATTACACTTACGGCAATAAAAGTTAAAATGAACTTAAACGAAAATAGAGAAGAGGGGTTTTGGGTTATAAGAATTTTGCCTGAATGCGCCGTTACATTAGTTGCATGTTGGTAGATTTCTTTGGCTTGAATGATTTTCATTGTAGAAGCGGGGGCTTTTTCTAGGGGGCTTTTGCCTATTAGCAAAACAACGGTCTCGACACTTAAAACGGATGACCCTAACATGTTTTTTAATCTCTCTAGACCACGCGCTACTTGCGTGCGAATCGTTTTTTCTGGAAGCTCTAAAACGGTTGCCACTTCTGGATAAGAAAAACCTTCATATAAAACCAGCCAAATGGGTGAACGATATTTTTCTGGTAAATCATCAACTAATTTTTTTATTTTAATCTTTAAATCTAGAGCCTCCGTTACCTGTTCCACTTGATCTTGAACATTTTCAAAACTCTCAAATTTTTCAGAGGCAACTGCTTGTTGTCGATTCGACCTTCTCTTTTCTTCTTTTAATTGATTGAGACTAGTATTGATAATCATTTTCATTAACCATGGTTTAACAGTGACTGCACCATCACGAAAAAGATGCAGGTTTTTTAAAAATTGAATAATGGCAATCTGCAAAACATCATCAGCATCTGATTGATTACCCATATACCTCATAGCCGTTCGAAACCCAATATCAATATGCCTAGTTAAAATGGTGTTCAAAATAGACGGATTTCTCTCTAATCGATATTGATTTAGTAATTCCTCATCCGACTTTTCCGCTTCAAGTGACATAGCTAATCTCTTAGGCCTCTATATAGATTACAACAGGAATATCAAAAATTCTTCAAACTCTGTGAAATTTTCTAATATTTTCTAAGCGAAAACTATTTGCTGATTTAATTCTCCAAAAGCAAGGTAAAAGTCATTAGGTTGTGATTAGAAAACCTAAACAATAGAATTTTCACATAGCTTTTTGCGAAACTGTAATGGTGAAATTTTAAATTTCTTTTTAAAGGCATTACTAAAAACATACAAGGAAGTATAGCCACACAACTCGGCAATTTCTGAAATGGGCGTATCCGTTGAACCTAAATACTCTTGGGCTTTATGAAGACGAATTTCTTGAATATAGGAACCAAGACTCATTTGCATTTCTTGTCGGTATCGTGCACGCAAGTGACTTTCGCTATAATGAAATTTTTTTGCGATAGAATTCATACTTAGCGGTTTTTCAATATTATTTATTATATATTGATTAATCGTATCTATCCATCGTAATTCCATTGCTTTGTTTTCAAAATGTTTTGGTTTTAAGTTCGATTGTTGATAAATTTCATTTATTAGCGCTGCCAGCAAGAAAGTAATTCTGCTTGCAAAATAAGGCTTTTTAAAGGAATCTAGATGATAACAAGATGCGATTTTTTCAATAAGCTCTAAAGCTTCTTCTGAATACTTAAAAACAGTGTCTCTTAAAAAATTTATTTCGTCAACAGAAGATAATTCAAAAGAAATCTTCAGCCACGACATAGGCTCTTCTTGATTTGCATAATGATGATGTTGAAACGGAAATACGAGAATACCAAAACCTTCCTTAAAATAAAACCTTTTGCCGTTGATAATTACTTCTCCACTACCTAAACAATTCACCATTAACAAAAATCGATGGTGCTTGCTATCTTTTTGGTCTTTTGATTTTCGACTCCGATTGAACAAAATAATATTTTGAGGTAAACTTAATTGAGGTAAAGGGGTACCAGAAAAATAATCTTTGGGTTCTGGGATCTCCATTGATATTTTTTGAATGGATTCTAAAATTTTCATCGAAATCATTAAAAAACTAGCCGTTTTTCGTATTTTAAATACATATTGGCGGATATACTACTTAAAAATGACGGAAAATATGAAACTATGACATTTTCCTTCCCCTCTTTTTAGCAAACCGCCCTCCCCACTTTTTATTGCGCAACCTTTTTTAAGGAATTTATTATGACTTTGAAATGGATCGTGTTTTTAACAATCACGCTAATATTGCAAACTTCCCTGTATTCGCAAGACAAAACCAACAAATTCAGTTTTGCGGAAGCACCCAAAATCACTAAACTTTCAAAGGATAATTATCAAATTACCTTTGAAGTTAAAGATTTTTGCGATGCTACTGTTTATATCAAAGATAATAATCAAAAAACGATTCGACACTTAGCTAGTGGCGTATTGGGCAAAAATGCGCCAACCCCCTTTCAAGCAGATCAGAAAAAACAAACGATTTTCTGGGATGCAAAAGACGACTCCGAAAAACTTGTCGACAATGCAGAAGAATTACAATTAGTGGTTTGTCTTGGGCTACAACCACAATTTGAAAGAACACTATATTGGTCGCCTCACAAAAGAACAAAAAAAATTGTGAATGTGGCACAGTCTCCCATTTTAATACCTTGCAAAGAAGGCGTTATGACTTATGACGGAGAAAACGCCGAGAACTTAAAATTGTTTGATCACGATGGTAACTATGTTAAAACTATTTTTCCATTACCTGCCAAAAGTATTAGCCAAGATACGGGATATCACATGAAAAAATTCCCTCAGGATAATTCAGTGTTGCCACAAAAAGCGGGCTTTGCATACAATCAGTTATTAACTGTAGGTAACTTCGAAGCAGATAAAGCTTTAGCTTACCATAGACAAGGTGACCCAGAAGGTATCACTATTCACAATGACCAAATTTATTTAGCTCAAAAGCGATTAAACATTATTGATTTGAGTAAAAATAAAATCGATTTAAATGGCCCGCAGTTATGGAAGGAAGTATCGCTACCACAAAGTCATGAATACCGAGGAGGTGTAGAAAAACTTGCGCCTACAAGCCTAGCCGTCAACACTGAAGGTACCAACCTATATATGGCAGGTTATATGTATCAGAGAAGATGGAATTGCGGAGGCCTTAATGGCGTAATGAAACTAAATCTAAAAACAAAAGAACCGCCCGTAGTATTTGTTGGAAGTATGGATAACAAAAAAGGAGTGGACAATAAAAGCGGATTTTCCTTGGCCGCCTGTGTAGCTGTTGATAAAAAAAACAATGTGTTTGTTGGTGACTATGGTAATCATTTGGTAAAGGTTTATAAAGAGGATGGGGCTTTAATAAAATCAATACCTGTTGAATTTCCCACCTACATTGTAATTCACCCAGAAACGCAGGAAATTTATGTGTTTAGTTGGTTAATCCCATATGTCCACGAAGTCTATGAACCAAAAATTTATCAACAAGTTAAGTCCGCCTTGACCATTTTTAATTCTCTTGATGACCCAACTATAAAATCCACTTATTCGTTACCAGTGACAAAAAGTCTTACTAATGGCCCTGGTGTTCGAGCTGCTGTAGACTTTTATGCAAGCGAACCAAGAATATGGCTTTCAGACCCAGCCATATCAGGCGAAGGCGTTTGGTACGGAAAAGAAGATAAGGCAAATATTAAAATATATCGCATCAAAGATAAAGCGTTTGAATTAATAAAAGATTTTCATACGGAAGCTAAAAAATTGGTTCAAAATACTCGTGGCATCACAGATATGAAGCAAAGGCTTTATTGCGACTACAAAAATGAAAAACTTATTGTCGGTGAACTTTTTGACCCCACACCTATTCATTGTACCTCTATGGCAGAAATCACGACTATTGATATCAATACAGGCGATAACAAATACAATAAGTTACCACTAGATGCAGAAGAATTAGCATTTGATACCACGGGGTTGATATATCTAAAAACCAAAACGCGTATTGCTAGGTTTGACCCTAACACATGGAAGGAGATCCCTTTTGATTATGGTAATGAATACGATAAACTATCCACACATGATATAGTAAAAGGCGATGTTGTTTCTGCGATTCCTTTTGAATGTGATTGGGAATCATCTAGTCAACTTGGTGGCATGGCAATTTCCCCCAAAGGTGATATCGCAGTTACCATTTATAATGCTACTCCTGAAACCAATAAAGGAATAAAAATTTACCCGGGTAGGTCAACACAGTGGCAAATCAAAGTTTGGAATAAACGCGGTCAAGTTGTTAATGAAGACGCCGTTACAGGAATTGGCCGACTTGTTGGCATAAATGTTGATGCCAAAGATAATTTATACTTTATGATAGCCGGTAAAGGCAAAGTCAACAAAGAAACATATTATCACCCTATTTCCTGCACCTATGTGAAGGCAAAACCAGGCAGCCGATTTATCAATTCAATTGCCACCATTCCTTTACCGAGTGATCAAAAACCAAAACGAGAACCAGATATAATTGATTCGGATTACGCTGGTAATATTTGGGCCGAAGGTGCTGATTGGTTAATTGGTGGTGTTGGGTTTGATGGTAAGCGACATGGTTGCCATTGCCCAAGCCAAAGTCGCCCAGCCTTAGATTTATACGCCCGATCCTTTTTGCCTGAAATTGACCGTTATAGTATTTTAGTCGTAGATTCTAATGGAAATGAAATACTTCGATTTGGTCGATATGGCAATGTTGATGATGGCATGCCCCTCATAAAAACGGGAGGGCCAGATAACCCAAAATCTATTGGCGGTGATGAAATTGCACTTTTACATTGTCAGATGCTAGCAGTGCAAAGCAACAAAAGAGTGTTTCTTGGCGATGTCGGCAATTCGCGCATCGTTAGCGTCGTATTAAAATACCAAGAGGTAAAAGAAATCCCCATTAAATAAGGGCTTTATCATTTTGGCTTTTAAATACTCTCTGTTTATTTTTAGGGTGTGGTGGTAACTGGCACAACATCTTTGCCATCAAAAGGTGGCGAGAAAACGGCTAGCACTTCAGCGGGGTCTTTACCTGTATTAACAGCGTAATGTTTAACGCCTCTTGGAATTACGATAAAATCACCGGGGTACAACTCTATTTTTCTATCGTTTAAATAGATCCAGCTACTACCACTCAAAACATAGACAGCCAAATCATGTTTCTCATGAGTGTGTGGAGTTTCAGCTGTCTTCAAAATAATTCTATGAAACGAACAGTTTTGAAAATTCAATATATTAAACACGGTTAAGCTTTTGCCATCTGGAACTTGTATTTGGGGGAAGGGAGCTGTTTTCTCAGGTGTAACTAAACGATTAAACTTTTGTGTTTGGCAACCCAAAAACGCAATAGTTAGCCCAATTAATATAAGGTATTTCATTCTGCTATTTCCTTTTCAGTTTCAAAATATTTGGTAGTAGTCTCTTTTTCTGCAGTAGTTGTAAATTCTAAATCTGCATTTTCGACATCAACTTCCGAATAAATATGTTTTGTCGTTTTAGTAATGTTAACTGGTAGTTTGGCTTCATCAATTGGTGCAATTTCAAATAACTGATAATTGTATTTGCTATTTAAAAGTTTTCTGCCTTTAGCAACCACGATATTTAAGGGTTCAATTGTAAATGATCCATTAAAATACATATTGTTGTTTTCAATTTTCTCAAAAAAACTTTTCCCTTTAATAGACTCAGATTCCACAATAATATTGCCAGCTTTATAGGAGGCAATAATGTTGGCCTTCAATACATCCCATTCTGCCCCCACAAAAATATTTTTTGCTTCACCGAACATTTCATTATAGGTAGGCCCGCCGATGTTTAATTCAACGATTTGGCTTAGCGATTGCAAAACATCTTGAGGCAAAGGTTTTGATTTATCGTGCATTAAAATCTCTTTGCCTTTCTCCCCTTTGTTGACCACTATGACGGTTCCCCTAGCTGCTAATTGAATTTTCTCACCTAGTTTTAATTCATAAAACTCCAATATTTCATGTTTCTCTTTTGTCGGTATTTTTTTATCCCCGATTTCTAGCACTTTAATCTTAGCACTATAATAAATATCACGAACCATCGTATGCCCTGAAATTTCGGCTTTTTTAAGTAAATTCGTAGTACGAATTTTTGTCTTTAAGTTTTGCCGCACAAAATAAACTTGCTCAGTTTTAAAAGGTCGTACCCAAAGTATATTAAACTGCTTTCTTTTATCATTTGCATGCAAAAAATCGCACACCAACACCACCACGATTGATGACAAAACCAAAAAACGCATCATTCTACACCTCATTCCCTAATTCCAAATTGGCTAAAACCCAGAACATTATAACTACTCAAAAAGTTAATCCAATAGCATAAAAGAGTATTTTTTAACGAATTGACAATATTTCAAAAAATAAAAATTGGTCTCCCAATTTTAAAGACAAAAGTGAGAGGTCGCTTTCCAAACTATCAGGTAGTTTTTTACCAGCAATCGAAATACTAACATTTTCCCCTAGATCGATTAAGGCGGATTCATCCGAAGCACTTGCATTTGCTATTCTTAAATTGTCTAATGAAAAAGAATAACTGGTAAATTCAATTGAGATTGGTATTTGTATCTTTTCGCCATTCCATTCCGCAAATGTAATTTTTTTATTTTTTAAATCTATTTTCACTTTCGAAAATTTTTGCTTCTTGAAATTTTCCTTGGATAATATTCTTTGACGAAAATAATTTAAAAACTCTTTTTTAACTTCTTCCGAAAGCCCTTCATCATCTTTATGGTAATATGTAATCTCAAAGGTATAGCGTTGTTCATAGCCAATAATATCCACATATTTTAATTTAATTCTGGCATTGCTGGGTGTGCTAAATGATTTTAAAAATTCATCTATTTCTTGAAAATTAATAAATTTTATTGGTATGGCCGAAAAGGTATGTGTTAAAATTGTGGAATCTTTTCTAACATATAATACCATAAACAATATACACACAATTGCTGTGTTAAAAATCATCAAGATAAATCGAGCGCTAAACCATTTTTTCCAATTCATACCGCAATGCACTTACAAAAAAACAACCATATCCTAAGCTTTAAAGTTGACTAAAAAACTTTATTATGTCAATTTTAGCCATAAACCTGCAAAAGATATAAATTAACATGGTTTTTTTTATTGAATTAATTGGTATCAACAGTAGCATAGCGGAAAACCACAAGACTTTGTATCGGCAAATCGTTATCTTAGATTCGTTTTTGCCTTTTCCCACCCGTCAATCTGTATTCAATTACCACAATCACTGCTGTAATCAGGAGAACTTTGTTTGAAATATTTAATACTATGTTTTTTATTCGTTTTTATTACTGTTTTTAATTACATCTATGCAGATGAAAACACCGAAGCCCTAACTAACCAAGCTCCCATTGTGCTAGTTAATTACGCCTCTTTAATTACCACAGAAACCACCATAAAAACAACTTGGTCAAGATCCGATTTACTAGCAAACTTTTCCTTCAACCAACTAAAGTCAAAAGATAATTTATTAACTATTCAAAATTTAGCTGTTGAATTTTTAACCCCCGAAAAATCAGCTGCAAATTATGCAGATTATTATGAGCGTGTAAAAAATCTACCTTTGGTAATGTATAAATGGGAGTTTGAAATTGAAAAAGAAGGCTCATATCTTCTGGCAATACCTACCGATTTAGGAACTTTGGGCTACCTGAATGACGAACCAATAATTGTCTTAACCGATGGAATTCTATCTAAGAAAAATTCTGGGAAACTATGGACAGAATTACCGAAAGGCAAAAAGACAATTTATTTGCACACCCGACCAGGGAAATCAAATCGCTTATCAATTATTTCAAAAATAGATGGCAATAAAATTAGAACTGAAATTTCCAAAAAAATTACATCCAAAACAAAAGAAGATATCGCATGGGCAACAAACGATTACATACCCTATCTAGGCAGACTAAAACAAATCGTTCACACCTACATTATTTCGGAAATTGCACGACTAAACAAAAAGAACCCCATTGAAAAATCTGATGAATCGATGGCTTTATTAAAATCATTAATTCCAGTAGAATATTTTGATGGTTATATGGTTGAAAAATATATTTTTACTAATTTTCCGGATTTATATTTTCATTTATCCAAAAAAGGGGAAGCAAAAAATGCTATTCACGATAGCTTTTTTTTAACCAAAAATGAATTTTCTCTTAAATTTTATCAACAATTAATTTATGATGGGCAAAAATCATTAGCTGATACATTTTTTACAAAATGTTTAGATCAACTAAATAGTTTGAATGACCTTGCCAATAAAGACAAACTTATTTCAAATCTTTACAGCACTCGCTTTTTACATTATTTTTATATCGGCAGAATTAGAGAATGTAATGAAATATTGAAAGTCACCCAAGATATGGTTAAGCCATTTCCGCTAGGCGGGTATATTGAGGGGCGCCCCGACCAGGAAGATACTGTAACTCTTACCCAATCCTTCGATGAAACAAACGCCTATCAAATCAAAGAAAGCATTGATAGCTATGATGGTAGCCCAGACCAACTACCTTCATTATATAAAACATTTTTAGCCTTAGAAAATAATTTGGTGAAAAGAAATGATGGCGCCGTAAGCCAATACTATTACTTTCAGGTTTGTAAAAATGAAAACGATAAGTTAAAAAAAGAATTCGAAAATTTTTGTATCGAAAAAATCAAAAGCAATGTAATCAGAGCAACAGAAACAAGAAGCATTAAGCTTTTAGAAGAAATAATTGCGAAATATGAATGTATTACTCCATTACCCGAATTACGAGTCATCTTAATGGAAGAATACTTTAATTGTGGTGCAAATTTAAAAGCCTTATCTCAAGCCCACTTAATCTATGAAAAATATCCTAAGTTCCATCCAAAAATTATTTCTAAATTGACCGTTTTAGAAGAAATTTCTGAAATACCCTACGAACAAAGAAAACGCATACCTCCTGAGCTTTCTAAAACCGCCCTTAAAATCAATGGGCAAAATACAACCATCGAGAATATTTACAAAACAAAATTAAAGAATACTCAATCTGAAAAATCAATTGGTAAGTTTTTAAAGTCCATACCATTAATACCTACTCATTCTCAGTATTGGAATCACCCACAAATATCTGGATATCAGCCAACAGAAATACTTTTTACTCAAAACAATATTTTGTTTAACAGTGCTAGCCAACTTTTTAATTATTCGCCGACAGAAAATAAAGTAACTTGGAATTATCAATCAGAAGCCGAATATAAAAAAGATAATGAAAACGGTCCACATCAAAAACGCTTTATTACACGCCATTCTGGCGATCAACTTTTTACCTTTACCAATCGGAACCATTCCAGTCAAAAGTCAGTGAAAAGCTTTGATTTGAAAGGCAACATACTTTGGGATATGTCTGATCAAAGCATCTCTCTTATTGAAGAGCCTCTTTGCACGCCCATGGAATCGCAAGGTAAACTGTTTGGTTTTAGTATTAGTAACCGCGAAACGATAAACACAATTAGCTTTTGCGTCTATGACTCGAGTAACGGCAAATTATTGAATCGAACTCCTATTTCCTATATACCAAACAATGGCCGCGATATACATTGCCGCGGAATAGGCAGTAATTGGAACACTTTCACTCACGACGATCATTTTACTAGCGACAATACTTTTGTTTATGGGTATTCAGGTTCTGGAATCATTTTGAAGGCCGATTCAAATTCTGGGTTTATTCTATGGGAAAAAGGGTTCCCTAAAACAAATAGAAATGATGGTTACGATTACTGGAAAACTTATGGGTCTGCCCCTTCAGGCTACATCAAATTATTTGGAGACACTCTTCTTACCTATATGCCTGACATTCAAATGTTCACGGCTTTAAATAAACACACCGGGGAATACATTTGGAAAACACTATTTCGTTCGCCAAGATTCATTCATGCCAGAGGAAATACGGAAGCAGTGTATTATTCGAGTTTTGATATAAACAACCAACCTTTATTGTTTAAAATAAACCCCCAAGATGGTCAAATTATTTGGCAAACACCAACAAATGGCTTGGCAATTAATGGTGAAGGAGATATTTTAGATGGCAAACTATACCTGCCATCGGAAAAATCGCTTCTAGTCTTTGATGCAAAAACAGGTGCTTTTGTAAACGCTATAAACTTCAACTTACAACCATTAAAGTTTAGATGCTCTCCAGAAAATAGCGTAATTCTTACATCTAATGCTGCATACATTTTTCAAAATGATGGCAAGCTTGATACAAATCAAATCAAAGATATCGGGCAAGCCATTGTTGTTGGTAAAATTTTTGAGCCTGATGCTCCACTACCGCCCACAATATCTTTTGAAAATATTAATCTTGAAACTACCTTAAAAATACCTGAAACAACCTATACCTCACCTGACCCTTGGAAAAAAACTCAACTCATAAAAACATCAAAACTATATCATTTTTTATTAAAATGCAGAGATAACCTTACCCTTTTTAGAGAAGGTTACTACCTTAAAAACGGGCTATATATTCCACCAGAAATAATCTGGTTTGGGCAATACCCTTGGCATGATATTTTTGAAGATACTCTTTACATTTCTGAATATGGAAAAATTACCGCATCGAATTTATTTACCCGTGAAACTTTATGGGTATATGATTACGAACAATTAACACCAGTTGTCAGAAATAGCTGGTATAAGGCACCCCCTGCTATTTGCGTAACAAATCAATATATTGCGTTTCAAACCGAGAATCAGTCAATTCGTGTAATTGATATTAAAACCAAAAACCTAATCATTGAATTTTATTCACCTTCTGTAAATACAATTAAAATGAGCGGACCATATTTAGTGACATCAAATGGTAGTGGCCCCACTACTTGTTATGATATCTCACAAAATGCCAAAGCGCTATGGACGCAAACCTATGGCCATTATGCGGATATTTTTATTGACGGCGATAAACTAGTTTATTACCGAACCAATTCTAGCAATGTGACTTTTTATGACCTTAAAACAGGAGCAGAAGTCGTCAAAGCAACCTCGACCTTTCCCGGAGATTATTATATTCAAAATCGTTTTCAATTAGATGACAAAATTTTGTTTGCCTATCGCAACTTATACGATGCTAAAACAGGCCAGCCGCTTAAGTATCAAGCTGGTACTGCCGTAACAGGCGGCGGGTATTTTGGCTTTTATAAACGCTATGGACAAGAAGGGGATTATATCTATAACGGGAAGGTCTACCCATTTAAAACGCGCGGCAATTTCAATGATGATAATTATCTCTATTCAGTAATTCGAAGAGGAAACCGAATTGTATTTTTTTCTTTTTTCTTTATTGAAACTTTTGAAATTGTTGAGGATAAATTGGTTTCTATTGATTATTCAAGCATTACAACCGGAAGATATGGCAGTCATGGCGATCAAGTCAATATGGATTTATTTGTATTAGATAACAGTCTGCTGGAAATCAGACGCGATGATATGTACTTTTATCAAAACTTCGACCCTGATTTAAATTTTGAAGAGATCAAATCCTTTCGTGTTGAAAACAGAAGAAAATTCAATTGGCCGTATAGCGAATTATACCCAGAAGTAAATGTAACCGAAAAAAACTGGATATCTTATTATGGACAAAAGCCCAAACAAACACTTTCGTATCAAGCATTTGGCGACGAAAATTATGCTTATCTTAAATTTGTGCTCTCGCCCAACTTAAAAAAAGACTTTACAAACACTCTGTACCTAAGCACAGATGGTATCATTGGCAAAATATCAATTATTTGGGATATAGAAAATTGGAATAATGCGCAAACTTCATTTAATGCGAATGAAAAAGTAGAATCTTGGAAGGAAACAGATGTTAAAGGCAATGTATCATTGTATTTGAAACTAAAATTAACAGGAACATTTCCATTATCGTTTAAATATACTTTACCAAATTTTAATATTGAGTTTCGTCAAAAAACCGGCAATCAAAATGATGGCGCTTATCGCATTGGAGGTGCGTATCAAGGTATAATTAATCAGCTACCTTGGTTAAATTATACAAATGACGAAGCCCAATCTCTCAAAAACTTCGCTTTACGAACTGCCCTTTATGAAAACAAGGTTAATTTTTACCCACAAGGTATGGATTTAATTTTATGGTTAAAAGATAGACGCAGGTTAAAAAGCACCGAAGACAATATATTGTTATTGCAGAACATGTTAGGGTTAAATGCTAAGTTTTATTGTAGTGTAAATATTCTATCCGCTTTGTTAGTTGAAGAAATTCAATTGCTTAAAGAAAAGAATAATGGGCTTGATGAATTATCTGAATCTTTTAGCAAAAAGATTTCAGACATCGTCACTAAATTGAATACTCTAGCAAAATCAAAAGGCATGGAAAAAGAATGGGCCGATTTTGCCTTATCCTTTTGGACAATAGAAATTTTCCCTTATAAAATTAGTTATAGTGCCAATCGAAATGATTACACTAAACCTTTTTATGCAACGACTCTTTATGCAAACAATCGACCTATCATGTCCAATAATTATAGCAATAAACGAAACTTGCTTTCGCCATTTATCAATAGACCCTTTATCGAATGGATTATCCCAGGTTTAATAGCAAATTTCCCACAAGGTCAGGAAATAAAATCTGTCACCTTAGAATACTTTGGGATTAATAAAACTGCACTAGGCAAAATAATGGCTTACACCCCACAGGGCCCCAAAGAATTTTGTAACCGAAACGGTAAATCAAATGATCCTAATTTTCAAATTTTAAAAGAAGGCAAAACAGTAATGCCAATAAAAAATAATTTTTATTGGTGTAACAACCAAAAGTACGACTGCTTTTCAATAGAAAACAATTTCCCTACTTTAAGCATCGGGATTACCCTCCCTATGATAAAAATGCCAACAACTTTAAGTTCCACGGGGCAAACCATTGAATCTATTAAATTTACTCTTGATAATCTACCTACAGACAACACCAATGGAATCATCTTAATTGATAATTATATGGCTTTGAGTGGCAAAACGGATGACGCAGAACTCATTAATGTGTATAGCAAATGGCTGGATAGTCTACGCAATAATTCAGAATCATGTTACACTGCAATTAGAAATATATTTGATCGAAATGCAGCACGCAAAGATGCATTTGAATTTGTCGAAAAAATAATTAAAGAAGCTAAACTATTACCAAATGCTCCTAGAAGGTTTTATTTAGATCGCCGAAATATCATTTTTGACAAAGATGTAAAATCAGTCTTAGGGCCAATTACAAAGGATTTAACAAATAAACCAGAAAATATTCTTGACGGAAAGATAGAATATAAAACGGTTGATAGTGCACATGTTTTTAAAGATGCCCTTGACCCCATTAAAGGCGGTATAATTTATGTAGCTTGTAAAATCAATGCTGAAAATGCCGAAAGAGCCTTTGTATTTGCCCGAGCATTTAACAATTATGCAACAGTTCATACTAGCTCACTATTTTCAATTTGGTTAAACAATAAGTCTATTGTAATAAATGTGCCATTTTTAGATTTTGACGAAAACACCTTTTACCAACGGATCAACCTAAATAAAGGTGAAAATATCATACTTATGAAAATAGTTGGAATTGAAAACTATGATTGGGGTAGAAATTATTCCTTTAATATCGGCGATGTTTACGGCGCCCCTATTAATGGACTTGAGCTAAAACCCATTCATAAATAGCAACCAATTAGAGAATTATTTAGGTTGAATCAATACAACGGCTGATTTTAGGTTTAAATTTTGATTTTGCTACCAGATCGGGCGGACTCACGATCAACCAATCTGGCTACCGACTCAATAACTCGCTGAGAGTGTCTTTGTTTTATTAGATAGAATAGAACCGCGCGACAGTGCGACTCAACGAACTACAGCTCTGGTTTTTTAAAAACCTGCTTATAAATATTTCAATAAAAAATCTCTGGTTTGCTGATTGGCTATATCAAAATGAGGCTTAAGAAAATCATAAGCCTTATGGCCTTCGCCGCTAGCAATTTTTAACTCAACCGTTACGCCATTTTCTTGCAATACTTTTTGCAAATGGGTTGACTGAACAAAATCAACAGTACCGTCAGCATCACCATGCAAAAGTAATGTTGGGCAAGACCCTTTTTTAACATAATTGACGGGGCTTGCTTTTTTGTAGGTAGCTTCTTGTGCTGGCCACTCACCGCCTAAATATAAATTTCTGGCCTCCCTTATATTTACCATTTTATTTATAGGAGGGCAAAAGTCATAGATACCGCAATACAAAATAGCCACTTGAATAACATCTGATATTTCTTTATCTGAATCAACATCAAAGGCTGGCTCACCTGACGCATAAGCACCCATAGCCGCTAAGTTGCCTCCAGCGGAACTGCCACAAATAGCAATTCGATTTGGGTCAACGCCTAAAAGAGAGGCATTTTTGCGAACATAACGAATTGCGGCTTTCACATCTTGCACTGCCGCCGGAAACGGATGCATCTTAGCAAATCGATACGCAATGCAGATACCAACAAAATTGTCTTTTGTTAACATGGTTGCAGTGCCTTCAAAGTGATCACGGTCACCACCTACAAAACCACCTCCATGAACATAAATTACTGCAGGCATTAAGTGATTTGGTCTTTGAATCGGCGCATATACTGTCGCTAGCAAGTCTACACCAGAATGATGGGCGTATACCACATCTTTTTTGGTGCATGGGAATTGCCCCATATAAGCAATCATTCGTTTCTTTTTTTCTTCTGGGGAAACTTTCTCCTCCATATTTTTCCTTAATTTGGTATTAACAACCAATAATGGGGTTGCTTTTAAAAATGATGGTAAGCATCCATGGCAATGATTCTAGGGTTTTTCTGGTATCTAATTAGTAGTTCATGCACCATCTTATTGCGCAGCGAAAGCTCCGAAAGCTCTTCTATAAAAAACCAATCGGCTTGCAAAGATTCCTTATCAGGCGTCTTTTTTAAAACACCACCAATTGGTTTACCAATAACGATAAATCGCCATAATTCGTGAGGGTCCTGAATATTACGATGGACCTCAAACAAACCAATCGGCTCTATTATTAAACCAGATTCTTCTGTAACTTCACGGATAGCAGCTTGGGGTATCGTTTCACCTTTTAAAATACCGCCAGCCGGCAAATGCCATAGCCCCTGACAGCTTTCTTTGGCCTCTTGTATTAATAGATAGCGATCTTCTTCGCACACTATAACATTTACGACCGGTAAAACTTGTACGACTTCTTCACGCATAGATAAAATAAAACAGGCCGGTATTACCCGGCCTGATCTTCAAAAATGAAATTTAAGATTTAAAAATTACTTCAAAACTCTAAATACAATTCTTCTTTGTTCTCTTTTTGTCTTGCCAGGCAATGGTTTAAATTCACCAAAAGCTTGAACAATGATTCTTTCACCAGGAACTCCAAGAGACATCAAATGTTCTGCAACATGCGCTGCTCGTTTTGCAGATAATTCAAAATTAGAAGAGTGTTTGTTTTTTGTTTTAACAATTGGGTCGGTATCTGTATGGCCAGATACAATAATTTTACCATCCTTCAAATAGCCTGTATCTAATAGTTTCTTGATATTTGAAAGCCCTTTTGAAGATAAAATTTCCGAACCTGAAGCGAATGTAATATCACTATCCAAAACAACACCTTCACCTGTCACCGTAAAACCATCTGTAGTACCATCCGCATTTCTTACTAATTCTTTGATTCTATTAATAGTATCATTATCAATCATTCCTTGTTGCTGCAAACTATTTAAGTCGGCCTTCAACAATTCAATTTCTTTATCTTTACTTGCTACATCTTCTGTTAATATTGCATTCGCTTGCGAATATGCTTCTATTAATTTATGCAACTGATCCTTATCGGCCCCTCTGGTTGTCTTCTCTTTCGACTTACAGCCTACAAACAACACCGCCAAGGCAATCAACACCAACAACTTTCTGACAAACAATTTTGATTTCATAATTTTCTTTTTCCCTTTAATAAATTCGTTCCATTATAGTTTATGTAAACATTATTTTTCTGTTCATTCATTACGGACATCAGCTGGGGCTCCATCAGCTGCGGCCGCCTTTTCACTAAACGATTCTTTAATGTATGGAGCATCAATAACTCTAGTCGATTTAGAGTCACTCATAAATTTTTCAACTATCCAATCTTTTTGACCACTCATGTAATCAGGCACATTAATCACACCTTTATGCAACGGATTATTTGTGTCATAATACTGGTAAGGCAACACATATAACAACGACCAAACATAAGCTACTAAAGTCAATGAGGCGAAAATTACAAATAAGATATAATAACTTGTCGTTTCAGAAGCTGGTTGCAAGCGACCCGAAGCACGACGACTTTTTCTATCACTACCTCTTGTAGCAACCGGACGCTCCTCTTCAAGAACTTCGCTATCATCAACTGTCAAATCCGCTTCTGTGCCAAATGCATCGTCCGAAGCTGTTAAGTCGGAAGTATTAACCGCATCTTCTTGAACGGTTAAGTCAGAAGTGTTAATCGCATCTTCTTGTACCGTCAACTCTGAAGTACCATAGACTTCATCTTGCAAAGTAATATCTGATGTTCCAAAGTTCTCGTCTTCTATATTTAAATCTAAATCTTCTTCATTAATTGTAATGTCGCTTGGGTTCGTATCAGAACCTTTTTCTTCAAGGCCAAAGTCATCTACTTCCATTACCAACGAGTCTTCTTCTTCTAGCGACAAACCAGATGATGATAGAGTAGGGTCGCCAGACACAACTTCGTCTGGCAATTCAATGGTGAAGTCACTATCTTCTAATGTCTCCATTTCAACCGCTGGCATTACCTCTGAACTATCGTTTACCGAAGGCAATTCGTCATCATCAATAACAGAATCCATATTGATGCTCTCTAGTCGACTCGCCAAAGCAAGTACATCAGCTTCTTTGAATTTCACCTTACCTTGGGTACGAAACGCTTTGATCTCTCCATTAGATATCAAGGTTTCAAATTTATCTTCCGCAATGCGAAGGATTTCTAAAGATTCCTGAAGACTTAAATATTTATCTGCCATTTTGTAATACCTTTTAAGGTTAAAATTGATTTATCTTATCTAGGTTTTTTGCCGCCTTCTATAACTGACTTAGTAACTTCGTATGAATCACCTTGATTACTTGCAGCCTTGTAAGAGCCTTGAATCCTTGCATCGTAATCATATTGGCGAGCTGACTTTAAAACGATGGCTTGTCTACTTTGATCATATTCATAATAACAAATCAACTTAGCTTCTGTATTGATCAAATAAAATTTTTCTTTAGACTGCGGCTCAACACTAAATATTATACCATTTATGGCGCCATCAGCACGCAACTCATTATTGGAAACTCTTCTATCAACTAATAGTGCAACGGCTAAAATAATAACAACTATCAGTAAAATATTGGTGGTGTTTTTCATATATTTTCCTTAAATAAAAGACGCAAATTCATTTTAAAAAAGTCCTGAAATTATAAAATTCAGCACCTTAGCGTCAAACCTTTTCCTATGGTTAACCTACAATGAAACAAAACCATAAAATTATTTTCAATCTGAAAACTAAATTTGCATTTGTCGTTTTGAGTAGGCGACTATAATCCTAAAATAATAAAACTCCAAGAAATTTTACAGAAATCTAAAAAATATAAGGAGAGTAAACTTGCCAGATTGGACTCTATGGATCATTACCCCCCTGCTAGCTGGGCTTATTGGATGGTTTACTAATTGGTTGGCTGTTAAAATGCTTTTTAGGCCGAGAATTTCAAAACGAATATTAGGGTTTTCCTTTCAAGGGGTTATTCCAAAAAGAAGAAGCGATATTGCCCAAGTTGTAGGCAAAACAATTGAACAAGAGTTACTCACCCATGGCGACTTGCAGGCAGCCCTAAAAAAAGTGGATTTTCAAGATACGCTAAGACCAATGCTACAAGAAAAAATCGATTTAATGGTCAAAGAAAAAATTGCAAGCATCAACCCAATGCTAATGGCTTTTTTGCCAAATGAATTATTAGAAAAGATCAAAAAGACCATTTTAGATGAGATTCTAAACACCCTACCTCAAATAATTGACAAATTAGGAGATTCCTTTATTAAAAGCTTGCCCATCAGCGAATTGGTTATTCAAAATATAAACAAATTCGACCTAGCAAGATTAGAAAAAATGATCGTTGATGCGGCCAACAAAGAATTTAAGTTTATCGAATACTTAGGCGCTGTAGTAGGAGTAATTATCGGCCTAGTACAAATGATTATCATGACACTGTACAAATAAAAAGATTAAGATTTTATAAAAAGCAACAAGGGCATAAACATTTATCTGCGATCTATCTTAATTCTGCACATCACTAAGCACTCATTGTTTCAATGGGTAAAGGCTGTTATTTTTTTTCGACTACTTTATGCCATCGCCCTGCAAGGTAGTTTTTCACCGTAAGGTCTGACTGCACTTCGATCGTTCCTTTTTCGCTTGTTAGCATCCAAGGTATATTAATTTTACTAAGAACTTCTGATACATCTTGCGACAACCTGTCTCCACTAATCAAAATCAGATCTGGCTGATACCACTGCAATAATTTTTCGGCAGATTTTATATTACGGCCATGATGCGGGAAAACCAAAATACGCGGGCTTGTTTTTAGCGGCAAAACTGTATTTGTAAGAGAATCGTATATTTTTTGAGCATCACCAGTAAATAGTATTTCACACCAACTCGTTTTTAACAAAACAACCATGCTTTCATCATTTTTATTTGAAAAATATTCTTGCGCTGGGTGCAAAACATTGGCAGAAAATTCATTTGCCCCTAATTCAAGTTGTTCTCCTGAATAGGCACTTCGCATTGGTATCTTTTGCTTTTTGCAATGATTTTCTAGCAAACCAAAATCAGATGATATCCCTTCGTTTGCCTGGTTGCGCCAAACACTTTCAACTTTAAAATTCTTAAAAATCTTCGGCCAACAACTAAAATGGTCATAGTTATCGTGACTAATCACTAATGCCCTAAGTGTATTGATGCCCTCACCTCTTAAATAAGGGCTAATTCTATCAAAACCCGTTACTGTACCACAATCAAAAAGTATATTTTGACCCGTCTTCGTCTGAAACAAACAAGCCGATGCCTTTGCAACATTTAACATAACGAAACGATCTTTGGGTGGTTCCCCTTGAAATAATAAAATCGCCTTTGCTATCAAAAAATAAATAAAATAAATGGCAACAGACTTTTTTATAGAAAATTTCGGTATCGATAAAAGACAAAAAACAACAAACAATAAAAAAATCAACCAAGGGGCAGGTGATTGCACAAAAGTATATAACCCCGAACCGCCGGCCAACCAACCAGGTAATTCAACAAAAAAATCACAAGTCTTTTCAAGTGGCCATGCCATCCATTTCGGGATAATAAAAAGAAAAGGAATATAAAAGAAAGTCATTCCCATAATAACAGAAAAAATAGGCACAATAATCAAATTTAATAAAACCGAACCAAAAGATATCACTTGAAAGTGGTAGGCCGTTATACCTAAAGTTGCTGTGCTAATCATTAACGGATAAAATATTGCGCTTATTAACTTTTCTCTCAAAATTTTAAATCGATTCTCTGGCTCTACTAGTTCAACTCCACTCGCTATCTTACGACGCGATAAAATCTCTTGGGTAACTAAAATTCCTGCTACTGCCATAAAAGATAACTGAAAAGAAGCCGAAAATACACTTTGCGGGTCCCACAAAAACAAAATAATAAATGCAATTGAAAAACTATTCCACAGTGAAGAGCGCCTATTAAATAAATAGCTCGATAAAAAACAACACAACATTATAAATGATCGAACCGTCGCTATCGACATACCTGAAGCAACACAATATAAAAATGCGATAAAGATAGTAAATATAGTGCGTTTTCTTAAAGAAATCGTAAAAAAGCCACTGATAAACCAAGCCCAAAAACTGATTAAACCTAAATGTAAACCGCTTACAGAAAAAATATGGGCTATACCCCACCTTTGAAAATCAATCAAAAGATCAGGGTCAATGTCAGCCGTATAACCAAGAACAAAAGAAGCCACTAAGGCAGCGTTTAAATCAGACAAATTATACTTAAGGTTTTGGTATAAAGACTTTCGAATCTGGTGTAGCCATTTTCGATAGGTAAAATGCTCGCCTGTAACTTCAACCGCATCCCAACTTTTAACTTGCAATACCCCTATCCATTTTTTTGAACGATAATATTTTTGCGAATCAAATGTATTTGGAATAGTCAACTCAAAAGGCACTAAATATTTACCTGTAACCGTAACTTCTTGGCCGGGTAATATTTCAGGAAATTTCTCTTCAAGAACATCTACTTTAATATAGTTGGAATAAAAAATATTTTCATGTGTTATCTCTACTATAAACGAAATCTTTCTTTTTAAATCGAATGCCTGTTGCATATCCAATGAATCAATGGAGTGAACAACCCCCTTTATCTCAATAATTTTTTGGTGGTATTCCGTTAAAAACCGAAATTGTTTGTCAGACTCTGAATTTATGGCCAACCTATACCAAGCAAAAAACAACAGAGCAAAAATAACACCAAAGGGAAAAAGCTTAGGAAGAAAATAATACGACAAGCCAAATACAAGTGTGGCGACTAACCATATAAAACTATTTATTTCTGAGACAAACGAGTACAAAAACGCACTCAAGGAAAATAATATCATCGGCCAAAAAAATGGATTACGCCTAAATGAATCTTGAAAGGTTTTTATCACAAAAAATTTAACATAAAAATCAAAATAAATTAATCACCTTGAGACAACAAACTACCTACCTCGTCTTCAGGGCAATATTCCATTACCAAATCAAAAATATCTTTTTCACTAAATGGCTTACGAATATATGGTCGCTCTAAAATTATGCCTATCAAACTTGCGCCAGTCATAAAGACAACTTTTTGGCCCAAATTATAATCATCCTTTAACATTTGATAAATTTTAACACCATCAATCTCAGGAATCACAACATCTAATAAAATCAAATCGAAATTTGCATTTTTCTCAAGTATCGGCTCTACTGATGCCCATGAAGTTCTCGAAACGACATCAATATCAGGCGAAATATCAATTAATATATCTTCAACATATTCTAAAATTTTCTCTTGATCATCAATCACAAGTACGCGCAAAGAAGTTCTCCGAAATTTTCACATTGAAACTATTTGTTCAGTCAGGCTTGAATATAGCATAACTCAGAAAAATATCATTTACAAAAATAATCTATCAAATAATGAAAAATGACAAATAATTTTCAAATAGGTAAACATTTACTTGGGTTATTGAACTTATTCTGGCCCCTCAACAGTACCTCCCCTGCTTTTTATGGCAGTTTTAAGATTGGAGTAGGCTGTATCACTTGCACTTAACCCAGGGTTTGTTGTCACCAGCAACACCATCAATTTGTCAAAATTTTGTATGGGGGCAAGTGTAGTAATTTTGTTGTCTTTTACATTTAAATTCTCTAACAAAGTCAGCCAACCAATTCCACTCAAATCTTCTATTTTACACCCCTCTAAATCTAATGTTGTAAACTTTTTTAGAATTTCAGTTTGCGTTTTAGTGGAAGCAAAAGTTGCTAAATTTAAAACTTCTGTGTCACCTTCTCCATTGTTTGATTTAATTGTTAAATCCTCTAGCTCCTCTAAATCTAAAACTACCGAAATATCAGCTATTTTGGTTTTAGACAAAGAAAGTATTTTTAGCTTATCCAAATCTTTTAAATAAGATAAATCTACAATTTTGTTTTCATCCAATATTAACTCAGTCATCTTCTTAAAACTTTGTAGGGGTTTAATATCAACAATGCCTTTGCCTTTTAAATTGATGGTTGTTAAGGCGTCTAAAGCCGTAAAGGCATCTTTATTGTCAGCTTTATCGCCTAAGGCACTTTGTTTACCAACCAATGTCTTTAGTGTCTGTAAAGTTTTAATTTGATCGTCTGTTATCGCAATATCTTTATTAGCCATCTGCAAAAAAATGGGGTTCGGCGTAAAATTAATTGTTTTGTCTGAAATAACACTGAACCGTTTATCTGCACCAATAGATTGTACGGCGATGTAATATTTCTGACCATTAGTTAAGCCATCAATTTTTTGTGGGCTCTGTACACTTGCGCGTTTGGTGGTTTTGCCAATATTAATAGATGATGTTTCAACATAAATGTTATAAGCAGTCGCTGTTTCAACGGCATCCCATTCCACCGTAATTTCCCCATCTAGTGCGGTAGTAGTAAAAGTAGGGTTTGCAAGATTTTTATCAAATTTGTCATCGCTTATTACCTCATCACCGTAACCACAACTAGGGCCAGTTGCACCCAAAAGGCATAATAAACACAAGCTAATCGCTAATAACCGAACCAATACAAACTTCATAATCAAACCTCATTTTTATGCCTAAATATAACGAAGCACAATTATAAAGAATAGCCAAGATTGACAACTTTTTAAGGGTTTTTGAGGCAAAAAAATACCGACCTATTTCGGTTTGCACATATAATGTTAAGGAAATTAACTATATTTGACCAAAATTATAAAAAATTTCGCCCCCACTGAAATTAGCAGGGGCGAAAAGTAAACCCTTCAATTACTGAAGCAATGTTGCAATTACTTTTTCTCGAATACTATCAAAAGAAACAGCATCCAAACCTTCAAAGGTCGTATACCCTGGGTCTTCAGGGCCTTTGCTAATGGTAACTTGCTTCAAAGAAACCTCTTTATCAAACAATTTATTTAAATGATGGCGATTAAACCCTGGTTTCTTACTAAGCATATTATAAAGCTCAATATCCTGTTGACCACGACGATAGGCCTTCATACGAAAACTCGGCACCGGCATTTTGGTATCTTCATAATAACGCAGAACACGCAATCGATCAGTGTCGGTCCACTTATTACTACCACCTTCCACCATATAAACAGGCATACCGCCAGAAGCCCCCATACTCCAACGAGACAAAAACAATGCATTAACCGCCGCAGGGTCCGTCTCTGCTCCCGTTCCACCACCATACCACCAAACAGCAGACTTAGAAGTAGCAAGTATATCTTCTAACAAATATCTTTCCGATGAAATTGCAGATGAAACAACATATAATCCTTCCGTTTTATCTATACTTCTTGTATCATCCATTTTATCGCCCATGCTAGCAGGTCGCGAGACATCTGTTCGCATTTGTGTCGTAATCCCCTCTTTTGATAGGGCATCATCCTGCATTTTATACATGTAGTTGATAGCATAATAATCACGACAATATTGAGGCTCATCCATTGTCCATAAACTTTGACTGCCATTTGGGAAATAATACTTATGATTATTAAAGATTTGCATTTTCGTTTTGGTCCAACCTTTTGTTTTAAAATGCTCCCTAAATTGTGCAGCAACAACTTCTAACGCCTTACGCCATTCTTGATTAAAATGATCTGCAATCATCAAATCATTCACAGCTAAATAGTTAACCCACTGAAGATACTTTTCCTTTTTTTCTTTATCAGGTTTTGCCCCTAACGCCACTCGGCCTTCAAATAGTTTTGGCGAAGATTTTTGCAATGAATATGGCCAAGCATCATGAAAGGGTAGATAAAAATGAGTTGCAGGCACACCTTTTCGAGGCAAATCTTTGGCAATCTCACCACTGAAAAGCGGGCCATAAAAGTTATCGTAAGCCGACCAGTCTACTATTTTCAGATCTTCCGCTTTTTCCGCATTGCTTAATTTAGGGGTTGTTGTCGTTCCTGGTCGCGTATGACCATAACCCAAAGGGTTATAACTCAAACGGTGCTTGTGACACAAACGATAAGTTTCATGAAAAATAGAAATATTGTCATTATGGCCATAAGCATTCATTTCAACCACAAATGATAATTCATCTGGCATCACAAGATCCCGAACATCTACGGTAAACGGCAATGTGGCATTATTTGAACCAGAAGAAATCGTTACCACTCCTTGATACACACCTGCTTTAGCAGAAGTAGGTATTATAACATCCATAAACACCATTAAATACTTTTGCTCAGGCAAATTCTGTTGGCTCGGTATAGATAGCTTTTCGCTGGCTTTTATCATAGGCAGAATATCTGCAATCCAAACACCTTCAACTGATACAAAATGTTCACGGTAAAACTCTACATGACTTGAAGCAATTGAACCATTTGCACCTTTTAGATCTGATACTTTTATTTCGATATCTTTTAATTCCTTATTATCACCAAGCAAACCAATTTGAATTTGCGAGCCAATAATCTCACCCCTAACTGCTGGCAAAACATTCTTCTCAACGGGGTTATTATCTTTTGACAACGATCTTAGCTGTTTAGGGGATATCTTACCTGTGATAGGGTCATATAAAGTGTCACCATCTAATAGCTTGACACTAAAAACGGCATTCGTTTCTGGCGTAATAGGCAAACCTTGATTCACCTTTAAAGCTTCTGCCAAAACACCAGTAAATTTTTCCCGTGTTTTTGCCTTAGCCTCTTGTGTAACAGAATTACCCGCTTCGTCAAAGGCAATAATTTTGATCTCTACTTCTTTACCCACTGGTAGATTTTTAAACAATTGCGTTTTCAACTTCCTAGATGGCCTAGGGATAAATATCCTTGGAACCTCTTTGCGATCTAAAAATAACTGGTAACCTAAAGCCGTACCTTCGACTCCATCATCTCCAGCATCCGGAAAAGATATAATTAATGAGCCCTCAAAAGGCCCAACTTCAGTTTTGATTTTGTCTTTAAAGGCTGGGGCAACTACATCGCGGCCCTTTTGCCATACAACATGCAAGCTTGGTTCCTTGCCTTTCACCTCTCTACTACAAATAAAACCATTACCCAAAGGTCCATCAAAAATACCCGTAGCATCCGTTAACAAAAAACTTCCGCCGTTTTCAATAGCAGCCATGACAACATTGGCTGGCACAACTATTTTGTATTTACCTTCACCTAAATGCTCGGCTTTTGAAACACATGTTGCATTACCGCCATTACCCGCTATGACATGATGAAAAGTAGCCCCTTCAGCATCTGACCAGTTTGTTTTAACCCCTTTTGGTCCCACATAACAGGCACCTGTATGATTAATATCTGGTGTTCCCTCATCATTCCATTTCCCTTCCCCTTCATTCCAATCCACATGAATGGTACTGACGCTAATTTGGTTTAGAGGTTTATTCTCAAGCATATAAACTTCAAAATAAGCCTCTGTTAAGGTCGCGCCTTTTGGCACAGAAGAAAAATCAAATTTTAAAAGAGGCTGATTTTCATATTTTTTTATTTTCAATCTTTCTGATAAGCCTGCATTGGTTCCCGTTTCATTATTAGGGTTCGTTAATTCGCCCCCCGCAGAAAAAGCCGCAATACTGGTATCAGCAACACAAATTAACTTGGCACTACCTACTTTGATTTCTGCATCAGATTTTTTCTCAACAGCCTTTTCATTAGCCCACAATCCACATACAAACAAAGATCCCAAAACGAACAAACAAATATTAATTTTACTAAGCATGCATCCTCCTTTTATGAAATTAAAAATGCCATTATATAAATCTTAAAGGCAAATCAATCGCAATTGCCCCTCAATCAACAGGATAATTAACTCTTTTCAACTTGCTCAAAGTCATCCAATAATTTTTGAATGAAACAACCTAGCAAACTATTGTAGTTATTTTGACAAACACTAGCCCAAATAGATTGAATATCTATAACGATTCAGCGAGCTAAAAAAATCAATTTTAAAAGTTCTTGAAAACTTGGGTAACCAGATCGGCCTTGATCTGGAAGCACAATCAAAATTGAAGATACACTAGATCGAGGACGATCTGTCTACCCAAAAAAAAATCGCTGAGTAATCGCAAAATATAAACCATTCGCAACTTCAAGCGATACCACCCATTTACTTATGGAACATATAATGCATAAATCTCTCCAAAGTTATTTCGCAATGCAGCAAGAAAATTACTAGTTAGTTCTAATGCAAAAAGGAAAGCAAATGAAAACGATGGAGGTAAAGGGAATTATAGATTTGCCACAAAACGAGCTTAAAATTAGAATTCTTGCAACGCAGAAATATATCAAAATTATTTTCATTCCATCACTAATTATCCTCCTTAGCTGTGCGCTCACATTTGTAGCAAATTTGGGATGGATAGCACACATCGCTAGCGCTATTGTTTTGGGGTCGCTAGCAATATTGTTCAGCAAAGTCCTTTCCGAGCTCGCGGTATTGAAATTCGAATTGTCACGCCGAGAAATCAGTGCTAACGAAATTGCTGTATAGGTAAGTTTTGCTATAGAACTTCTTATATCAATATTATGGCGCAATAAAATCAAAGAAATTGTGTGGGCATTCGTTCGCAAGTATTACAAAATCAAATCTAAGAGGGTGCATTCGTCTTATGATGTAGATTTGTGAAGCTTTAATAGGCGATTTCTCTACCAGACAACGGTGGTGCGTCTCTTCGCCGATCTGGCTACGCAAAAAATGCGTAACCAGACCCTCCGCGGTCTGGTAGTGAAGACTAAGAACAAAAAAAGAAAAAAACTCATAAATTAGAATGGGCACATTCGTCTTATGATAAATATTAGCGCAGCTTATATAGAGGCTGTCTCAAAACGCTTGTTTTTTGCTGAAGAAAAAAAAATCGCCCCGCAAGGGGCGAAAAATTTTTGAAATTTTCTCACGATATTTATTTAGGTGGCATTAATGTTTAATATTTGTA
>Ga0209573_1000984_pt1 | contig 49522 bp, 54 predicted proteins | sample TNRBio252014_DNA_FD_185870 | JGI IMG/M metagenome (GOLD analysis project Ga0209573, IMG submission 185870) | Wastewater treatment Type I Accumulibacter community from EBPR Bioreactor in Madison, WI, USA - TNR Reactor_6/25/2014_ DNA (SPAdes)... | ecosystem: Engineered > Bioreactor > EBPR >... | reverse complement strand
TTGACTTGGATTAATGGATTTGATAGAATGTTTCATGGTGATTTCCTCATAAGTAAAGGTTATTTTGTCCGCGAAACAAGTATTATCTTGTCTTATCGGCGGAAGTCGCCTTTCTTACTTTCAACATGTTTTTGGGCTTTGCCGACAATTCAAAGTCGCAACCAATAAATCAAAAAAGGATAGAGTCCCGCCGTAACACACCTCTACCATATTCCTATCGCGTATTTATTTCCTGTCTACAGTTTACAATCGAGGTTAGTTTTCGGTAACGGTGAACCAGCCACACTATTTTTTTAAAGAGGGATGCTACCTAAGAATATGGGGATGCAGGGGGGCTGCGTATTCACTAGGTAGCAGGGAGAATTCAGGAAATTAAAATATTTGCAATTTTTTTAGGGTTAAATTGCATATTTTGCGTTAATTCAACAGCATTAACTTCCTGTTTTGCACTACTTAAATATCGAGTCATTTCGTTCAAAAGTTTAAAGGCTTCTTCAATTCCATTAATTTTGGCATCAAATTTTTGTCTTGATAAAAAAATGGAAACATCACTCAAGCCATTAGAAGTAGTATTTTTCTCCAAATTACTATCTTCCGAAGAGTTTTTTGCTAGAAAACTTCGTTTGTTTCTATCAAATACTGATTCATGATAAAAGCCCGAAAACTTATCTAATATTTTCATTGGTAACTCTTTAAAAATTGTTTCCAAATTAGATAAGCAAAAGCAGTGCCTACAGCACCACTATTATGATTGCTACGCAATTATTTGTGAAATAATGGCTTATGAACAATAAAATTAAATAAAATCTTTTTTATAGCAAAAATCCTGCAATAACTGCCAAAAAATGGCAATATCAGCATTTTGCCAGTACGAAATTTAAATTATAAAATTTTGGTAATAGACGCCCAAGATGGGCGTCTCTGTTGGAAAACTTGGGTTTCATCGAAGCTTTTATCTCTGCTTCACTTTTAAATAATACAATTTACCCTTTGTATGGGTAAAGCCAGCATATATTTTGGCTCTATCCCCAGCCCCATAATATATATCGGCACGACCTGGCCCAGTTATGGCACTGCCTGTATCTTGATTAATAGCAAAAAAAGAAGTGCGATCATACGCAACTCTTTCGCCATCTATTATAGGTAATTTGCAATCAACAAAAGCAATACCACATGGCGGAAAAAGATATTCGGTATTCTGAAATTTATGGGTCGCCAAAGATCTTCTTGGGGTTACTTCAATCCCCAAAGAACCATAAGGCCCACCCTTTATTTCCTTAAAGAAAATATAACGGTCATTACGCATAATGTATTTTTTTTCTAATTGCGGGTTTTGCTTAAAAAACTTTTCTAGTGTGTCTAAACTAATATTGTTTTTGTCGATCAAACCATCCTTAATAATTTCTTTAATAATGGGCGTGTAAGCACTACCATTATCTCCGTTATAACCGATACTAATTTCCTTACCATCAGGCAATCTTATTATTGCTGTCCCTTGCACTTGAACAATATGGGCCATCAAATAACTATCCAACCAAACAAACTCAAGCCCCTGACCCGCCAAAGCACCTTCACCATCTATCTGAGTTTTTGTCAAATAAGGAACACCCTTTACTAAGTTATTTGGTCTGCGATATAATGGATACCTAAACCGTTCGGTTCGTTGATAACTACCTGGAATAATTGGTTGATAATATCCAGTAAACAACACTTCGTTATCTGATTCCCCCATTGTAATGTAAACATCAAACTCAGATTTTATTCTTGAGTCAAACTCATCTTTACTCGAAGAAGTCACCAAAATTGTCTCAAATAATTTCAATGAAGCTAAAACTTCGGCTTGAGTAAATTGCCCACTTTGTTGCTTAAATGTCGTCCGATGAGTCTCAATATACTTAATCGATTTTCTAACGGAACCCAGCAAACTATCCTTGTCAAAATCATCATAAAATTTAGGCATAAGTTTAGGGTCAGTAATCAGTCGTAACGGGCCACCAGAATTGTCAACCACAACTTTTTTACGACAACCAGAAAACAATAAAGCAAAAACTACAATTAGTAAAAATAATTTTTTCATTTTAATTCATTACTCCCAAAAAATGAGCCGAACTCATATTCGATATGATGCTCCGTTCCAATATTTTTTATTTTACGATGATACTTTTCATACAAATCCTGATGAGCAACTGAATTCGCAGCTTCACTAAAATAGGTTCGACAACCAAGCGGACGAATCGGATGAATCGTACATAACCCATTCTCCTGAAAATTACAATGCCCCTCTTCTACTAAAAAAGGCTCCACTCCTGTTTCGGCAATAATTAAATCGCGTTCCATCTTTTGCACAAACAGTTGCATTCCATTTTCTTTAAAATTACAACATTTTCCACAGCCATAACACCTTGCTGGCAACTTAGATATTTCATCAGACAACTCCAAATATAGAGCGTCTAATGCTTCCCTTAGCGTTAGAGCATTTGTCACAATTTAGTACCTAAAAAGGAAGTATTCTATCGGAATTCACACAACCGCAAAGCAAAATGCAAAAAAATTAAGAATCTAACTATTTATTACAGACTACCGCCTCATAAAGCTCTAAATGCTCCTGAAACATTTTCGATAAAGGAAAGTTTTCATGCACAAATTTTTGACCTGCCAAAGCAATATTTTTTGAATGCTCTTGGTTCAAAAAAACTTTTTCCATAACATCTGCTAAAGCTCTAGCATTCTTAGAAGGGCATAAATACCCCGTAACACCATCTTGAATAATTTCAGGTAAAGAATCAACTTGAGTTGCAATAACGGGTAACCCAAAATGCATTGCTTCTACGGCGACTAACCCAAAACCCTCAAAAAGAGAAGGCATAACAAAAGCGTTCATTTTCTGATAAAAAAAGTCAGGAGATTTTTGATAACCTAATAAGACAACACTTTTTTCTAACCCATTCTCTTCAATAAATTTTTGCAGACGAATTCTTTCTGGCCCTTCACCAATGATGATTAGACCCATTTCATGTTTTTTCTGTTGTAACCTCAAAAATGCATCTAATAAATGGATAAACCCCTTTTGCTGAGTTAACCTACCTACAGCACCAAAAATAAATTTATTAGATATTGATTCAGGTAATGAAACTTTTGTTAAGTTGACAGACTCTCTTTCAAACTGCACACCATTATAAATAACTAAAAGTTTTTTTTTCATGAAAGGAACTTTTTGTGCCGTAAATTCCAATACTGCATGCGAAACACATATTTCTTTCACACATAAAAAAGCCGTTAGAGAATCAAAAATAAAATGCCAAGGTCGCCATCTTCTTTCAACCAAATGTACCGTCGAAACTACTTTTGACCCACCAAAAAAACGAGCCAAACGCCCTATTACATTAGCATGAAATTGATGAGCATGCACTAAATCAAACTTTTCTCTTCGTACAAATTGAATAAACTTCACTAAATTAATAATCAATTTAATGGGTTTTCGATAACTCAAGTCTACCCAGTAAACCGGAATTTTTTTATTTTCCAGCCAATCACCAACTTCGCCCCTTGTGTCTTTCACACAAGCAACTTGCACTTGATGCCCATTCTCCTGCAAAAAACAAGACAAATCATACACAATGCGCTCTGCACCAGAATGTACAAGTTCAGTCGAAATTTGCAGAATTTTCATTTTACTCTGAGATTAAACTTTTATTTACTTCTACTAACTCTTTATGAGAAACCGACCCTTTGTAATAAGCCTTGCCAATAGTGATATCTAAACCAAGTTTATGTAAAACCTTTACAATCTCAACATTGGTTCCACCACCAGCATAAGTCACAGGTATCGAACAATTATTTCTCACTAGTTTTGCAAGCTCTAAATCAATACCACCTTCCATGCCTTCCACTTCAATAGAATGCACTAAAAACTCATCGCAATACTTCTCAAGCTTCGAAAGCAAATCATTTTCATCTATTCGAATATTCGTGTTCACCTTCCATTGCTGCACATAAATATTACGGTCGTTTTTGACATCCGGCGCTAAAACAATTTTATCTTTACCAATTTTTTTATTTAACTCCTCCAATCGATCCCAACGAATGAGACCCTTTGGGTCAAAAACAAAAGATGAAAAAATCACATGGGTCGCACCTTTATCCAAAAAAGATTTTGCATTGTCTAAATTGATTCCGCCCCCCACCTGCAAATTATGATAAATCAAGGCAGGCATTATCACATTAGCGTTCCCTCCCCCTTGCAAATCAATAATGTGACCACCTTGCAATCCGTCACGGTGATAAATTTCAGCAATCTCAATTGGTTTTCTCGAATCTGTTAAGGCAAGTCGCTCCCCTTGCTCTAATTGTACAACTTTTTGATCCTTAACATCAATACACGGTCTAAACACAGCCTTCTCCTCAATACATAAAAACAGGGATTTTATATTAAAAATTAAACTTTACCTTATTTATTGCTGAATATCGCCAAGGAAACCCCCATTTTTTTCTTAAATTTTTACAGAATTGAATGATTAACAATAGAAAATATTTGCGATTTCAAACCATTCTTAAATGCATTAGGAAAGATTATTTTTTAGTCCACCTGTAGAAACCCAATGTATTGCGTCTCTAACTTAAGAAGAAATCAAGATTCGTACTATAAAACACTCATAAAAGACAAATTCTTTTATTAATGAAAAGATTAAAAAAGACACTGATATATTTTTGTAATATAAAAAATTCTAACCGTAGAGACGCAATGCCTTGCGTCTAACTTAGAAAAAGACCAGACTCGTACTCAACACGCCCCAATAATTACAGTCTACAATCTAACAATTTACGCTTTTAGTAATTACTCCACATTTATATTAGGCAGAACCTGCCCATTTCTTTTAATTTTAATGATAGTTGGCTGATCAATCAAAGAATTCAACAAATCACGCCATTCTTCTTTTTTGAATGATTTCGTATCAATTCCGTTTAGCGTTATTACTTCATCACCAACGACCACTCCTGCTTTTTTGAAAAAATCAACACCTTCAAGCGGCTCAATATTATCTAATCGTAAAACGCCATGTTTTAATGTAAAGTAATAGGTACCAGACGGCATTGCCATATTAAAACTTGAGACCCCTAACACTTCCGATGGTTTTTCCTTAGCAATTTCTGCATTATTTTGCCAGTTAAATGAAAAATAAATGGTTGAAAAAAGCACTATTGCCGCGGCAACTAAGGTAAATCTAAATTGCTTAATTAACAACACTTTGCTATCTTTTGTGTTCTCGTTCTTGTTCTTTCCAAAAATATTATTAAACCTTTCTGTTCCTATGCCCTCTTCTTTGAGCATAGAGTTTTTATCTGCTTCAATTAGTGAAATTAAAAATTTTGATTTTTTATATTCACTTTTTAGTTCCTTATCAGCAACAAGAAGTTTTTCCATTTCAAGCTTCTCTTCATTTGGCAACTCCCCCGCTAACAAATGGGTAATTTTTTCATCATTAGAAGCATTTTTAAACTCGCTCATACTTGAATCTCCGGTACATTTTTATCTGAAATTAACATCAACTCTTTTAACTTTTTAATCGCTTGATGTAAAATAAAACCAACATTTGAAACAGACTTGCCTGTAATCAAACTAATCTCTTTATAACTTTTCGACTCATAAAACTTTAAAACTACTATTTCCTTTTCCACATCAGATAAACCACTAATGGCCTTTTGTAGCACTTTTAAATTTTCATTTTGAGCAATTGCATCTTCCATTTCTACCCCTTTTGATAATTCAAAATAATCTTCATGGTAAATTACTTTTTTACCACGACGCATGTGATCAATAATTAAATTGCGACAAACTCGATACAACCAAGCACTTACACTTTCTGGCATCTCTGGCTGATTAATTAATTTAATAAAAGTATCCTGAACAAAATCCTTCGCCATTTCATGATCTTTGGTCATAAAAAATGCAAATCGCAGCAACGGCTTTTCGTGCAACTCAAATAATGGCACTACATCTTCAGGTTTCATTGTTTTCCTAATCTCTCGTTTCTATTCATACGATTGACAAACTCGTTCATTAGAATAAAAATAATCATAAAAATTTAGACAATTAGGCAGATCTGACATTAACCCCACTTCACGCAATAAATGTAAAAAATACAACTTCATTTTAACGGTTGACAAATAGAAAATACTGTTGTTTTATTAAAAATTTCCTTAACATTATATGTTCATTTTCAAAACAGGTACAATTCTTAAGCTTTTTTACCCGATTTTTGACAATTCTTATCGAATTTACAAGATGAAATATTTGAATACAATCATGAAAAAACTTCGTGTTTTAGCCTTTTCCGAAAGCTTTATCCTAAATGAGTGATGTTCTCGTGGCAACGCCACCATCAATTAAAATCAATCATTTATACAAGTCCTTTATTCAAAACAACCAAAAAGTTGAGGTTTTAAAAGACATAAACCTAGAAATACAACCCCAAACCATAATCGGCTTGCTCGGCCCAAATGGTGCGGGGAAAACAACCGCTCTAAGAATAATCGCAGGCATTCTAGACCCCGATCAAGGCTCAATTGAAATCAATGGCAAAACAATTACCAACGGCTCATCTGACATAAAAAAAGAAATCGGCTTTTTATCTTCTGGCACCCAACTCTACCCCCTTTTTAACCCACTAGAAATTTTTTCTTTTTTTGGTGCAATTTATGGCATGTCTAAAATCGAAATCAAAAATCGTAGCGAAGAACTGATAGAAAAACTCGATTTAAAAAATCTACTAAAAATTCAAATCCAAGCCATGTCTACTGGGCAAAAACAACGAATTAACATCGCCAGAACACTTTTGCATAACCCCTCTATCTTGATTTTAGATGAACCCACCAACGGCCTCGACATCTTGTCTGCATCTGCCGTAATTGATTTTATTCTAAAACAAAAAGATGAAGGAAAAACAGTTATTTATTCTACCCATATCTTATCCGAAATTGAATTACTGACGAACTATATTTCTATTATTTATCAAGGCAAAATACTAATCACTTCCTCGCGCGAAGAAATCATAGAAACTACAAATTCAGAAAACTTATCGCAAGCATTTTTAAAAATTATTAAATCGTCATCCTTAACTTGAATCGGAAAACATTGCTAAATATCTCCTCCATCTTAATCGTCTTCAAAAAAGAAATTCTTTGTTTACTAAAAAACAAAGAAGCCCTTTTTATCATGATTTTAGTTCCCATTTTGATTTACCCTTTGATGTTATTAATTCATGGCGATCTTATAGCTACTTTATTAAGCAAAAAATCAACTAAACCAATTGAAATCTCCTTTATTCAACTTAGTCAAAATAAAACAACTGTATCGAACGAACTCAAAGAACTCAGAGAATACATTATCAAAGAATCGGAAGAAAAACAAAAAAATACAGCCAATGATATCAAGAAAAAAATTCAACCAAAATTTACTTTTACTGAAATTATTTTAATAGATAAACAGCCTTTACTGCCTTCTGAAAACCATATTCAACTCGTATTTTACCCCGACAACTCAACTTTCAAAAAAGGCGAAATTCAAATTTATTATAACAGTGAAAACGACCTAGCTTTTGTAGGCAAAGCTTTGATTCAAGCAAGCGTAGAAGAATACAATTACCTACTGCTTAAGAAAATTTTATCGGAAAATAATATTTCCATTGATGTATTAAACCCTATCGTCATTAAAGAACCTCAAAATTTAGCGCCTCCAGAACACTTTGCCAAAAAATATGGCGGTGCTATCATGGCAATACTACTTGTCTTTCTAACTTACATCAGTTGTCAATATGCCGCAACAGAAGTGATGCCGGCAGAAAGAGAACAATTAACCCTAGAAACCTTGTTGACCACCCCATTAGCATGGAAGGATATCATCATCGGCAAATATCTAGCGATTGTAGTTGCAGGTTTATTTAACGCCCTGCTGAATCTATTTGGCATGGTGCTGTTTGGCGGGTCTATCATAAGCGTAATAGCCAATATGCAGGCGGATAAATTTCAATTCGACATACCCTATTTAAGAATTCTACTAATCCTGCTATCCCTCATTCCACTCGCCCTAATGTGCGCCGGTGTCGCCTTATTTTTAATCTCATTTGCACGCAATAGAATGTCTGCTAGCTATTTAAGTATCCCTGGAATGCTACTTGTAGTATCACCATCATTACTCATTCTGCTACCCAATGTTCAGTTAGAAGGCATTTGGCTCCTGCTACCTTTCGCTAATATCACCCTATTTATCAGAAGCCTTTTCGTAAGTGACATTCCGCTCATCACTACATTTTCTTTGTTTATAAATGTTACAATCTTTACTTTTATTATAACCTTCTTTAGTATCGTAATCAGTAATCAAAAAGATAAAATTTTACTCGGCGGTATGAATTTTAGCTTGTTTCATAGACCTACTCACCCACAACCATCTCTAAGTTTTTCTGAAGGCATTATCATCACTATCATATCGTTTATAGCCTTTTTTCTAATTGGGCAAATCGTACAAACATTTCAAACGCTAAAAGGTCTTGCAATTCCAGCTTCCTTTTTTCTAACTCTTTTTGTTCCTTCTTATCTATTCATGATCTACAAAAAAGTAAAAATAGAAGATTTTATTAAACTTCACACCCCCACTTGGCAACAAATAATCGGAGCTGTTTTATTTGTGGTTCCAATGATTTTATTAACTTTCCTAACGATGAAAATCTTTACCCACTTTATACCTGAAATCAATACCAGCACAGCAGTTGAAAACTACATCACCAATTTATATGAAAAAAATTACATCTGGGGCGTAATCTTCATTATTGCAATTACTCCAGGCATTTTTGAAGAATTTATTGTGCGAGGCGTATTGTTTAACTCTCTAAGAATACGATTGAGCCCATTCATTGCAATATTAATTACCGGAATCATCTTTGGCTTTATTCATGGCTTCCTAAGAATGATACCAATTATACCCGCCGGAATTTGTTTAACTTGGTTAGTTTACAGAACTAATTCATTAATATTACCTATTATTGCACATGCCCTTTTTAACAGTATAAGCATACTCATTACTATTTTTCCTACAAGCATCAATAAATATACGGACTTGGATTCAAGTCAATTGGTCTTCCCAGTGATCATTACTCTAATAATTGCTTATCTCTCGTTTTACCTATTAACAAAATTTCCTCATAAAAAATCAAATGAAATTTAGCGATGTTTATTTACCGCTAGGCTTAATCTTAGCCTTTGTTTTAGCGTTTTTTTACCCTTCTTGGGGAGAGTATTTGTTTCATATAAACCTTTTTGGCCTGAAAATAAACCAAATCATCATATTTCTTATATTCGGCATCTCCGGCTATTTATTAAAATTTGATAACTTTCGCTTTAATTCCCACTTACTAATCTCTCTCTCAGGCGGCATTATAATTAGCATGCTCTGCGCACCACTGCTTGCCTTGATTCTACTTCACATCATACCTTTAAATGCAGGGTTAACTATTGGTGTTTTAACAATCAGCTGCGTGCCACCAACCATGGCAACTGGCATAATTTCTACCACAATTTCAAAAGGCAACACCACATGGGCCATCGTATTCACAATTGTACTAAACGCCGTGGGGGTATTAATTGTTCCTTTTACATTTGATAATTTCGTTGATGTGGTAGCCAGCCAAAAAATAAATGCCTTGGCTATTTTGCAATCTCTTTTTTTATTGGTTGTATTACCAGCAATAATCGGTTTTTTTATTAAGAAAAAATGGGGCATGAAAAAACACTCCTTGTTTACCTACTTTCAACCCTCTGCAATTATCTTCATTGCATTTTGCACAGTCGCCGCCGGTAGAAATAATTTCACAAAACTAACCCCTAGTAGTATCATCCTGTTGTTGATAACCGTAATTATTTTACATTTTTTACTAATAGGCGTTTGCCTTCTTTTTAGTAAAATAAAAAAATTAAAACTAGAAGAAACAAAAGCCTTTACTTTTGTTTGCTCTCAAAAAACGCTTCCTTTGGCCTTATCTATTTTAGCAATTTTGCCGACAGAAATCGCTACGCTTGCGACAATTCCGTGCTTACTCTACCATTTATCACAAGTATTTATAGATTCCTTTATTGCTTATTTCTGGCAAAAAAAACAAGACCAAATCTAACACATCAATATGGCTTGTTCAATTGCCGCTACCATAGAAGCTTCAGAAGCAATTCCCCTACCAACAATATCAAAAGCAGTACCATGATCGGGTGAAGTTCGAATAAAAGATAGACCCAATGTAATATTCACTCCACTATCAAACGCCAAAGTCTTTAATGGTATCAACCCTTGATCGTGATACATACAAATTTCAGCATCCCATTTGTTTTTTAAAGCCAAATGAAATGCAGTATCAGGCGCAAACGGACCCATTACATTAATTTTGTTTTTTTGCAATTGTTTGATAGCGGGTGTAATAATTCGTTTTTCTTCATCACCAAAAAGCCCTCCATCACTTGCATGTGGGTTTAACCCCATAACGCCAATGGTAGGCTTTTTAATCTTCCAGTATTTTATCAAAGCATCATTTACAATTTTTGTAACATCGACGATTTCTTTTTTACTTAAAAGTGCAGGCACACCAACATAAGCAACATGCCGCGTTAATAAAGCAACTCGCAATCCACCCCCAACTAACAACATCACAACTTTTTTTGATTTATCTTTTGCTTCCAGAAACTCTGTATGCCCTTCAAACGGAAACCCCGCTAATTTAATCGCTTGCTTATGTAATGGGGCCGTTACTAAGGCTTTACATGCACCTGACTGCACTGCATCACTAGCTAAATCCAATGAGCGAATGGCAACCTCTCCATTTGCCGCACAAATAACCCCAGGCTTGATTTTACCTTTTGTAGTCGGCACATCAATTAACGAAACTTGTGTGCATTTAAAATCAATTTTCTCCTGAGCTTGGAATTTAATTTGGTGTTTTTTGAGGTAAATCTTGTAACTATCGATATTGCCAAATAAAGCAAATTTAATGTTTTTAAAACAAGTCTTACTGATTGCCTTTAATGTAATCTCTGACCCAATACCACCCGGGTCACCCAAGGAAATTGCAATTGATTTCATAATATTCTCTTTGTCATTCGAAAAAATTATTATTATAATTAAAATTTCCAAAATCTCTACAAAGCATAAATCGCAAAACCTTAGGGCTTTAAAGGTTTTTAGAAAAATTTTAAAAAATCTAACCGTAGAGACGCAATGCCTTGCGCCTCTAACTTAGGTCTTCAATCTACGAATTTGTGCATCACATACACTTTGCACCCACTTGCCCTCTTGCTTCTTATATCTTTACTTCAACCCCATTTTTAGCCGCTGAACGATACATAGCATCAATCATTTTTTGCACGGCTAAACCATCACGCCCAGGCGCTAATGTTGGCTCATCATATAGTATATGATCTACAAAATTATTCATTTTGCGATTAAAAAGCTTATCTTCCGCTAACCATCCTGGGTTTTTGTCTACCATATGCCCATCTTCATCACGAAAAATCTTTGCAGGGTCCCATGTGGCCCCACCTTTTTCACCCATTAATTGAAAATTCCATTCATTTTTTTCAATATGTGCTGCAAAAGAGGATTCCACATGTATCACGGCACCATTGTCAAATCGAATACGACCCACCGCAAGATCTTCCACATTGTAAGTTTTGTAATCCCAACCTTTCCAATTTGATTCAATTGTATCGGAAGGTTTATTTCCAAGGTAAGTAAACATATCCGCACAAGCACTAATGGGGGTAGGTGAACCCATCGTATAATGTGCCATTTCTAAAACATGCACACCGATGTCAATCAAAGGTCCACCCCCTTGTAATTCTTTGCGACCAAATACCCCCCAATTAGGTATACCTCTTCTTCTTAACGCTTTTACGCTAACATACAAAATTTTACCAAATTGCCCGTTATCGGCAGCTTTGCGAAGAAATTGTGTCTTTGGGCTAAACCGATATTGAAAACCAATTACTAATTTACGACCTAATTTTTCAGCGGCATCGATCATTGCTTGCCCTTCTTCTGCACTACCTGCTAAAGGCTTTTCGCAAAGAACATCGCAACCAGCTTCCAATGCCCCTATTGCACATTCCGCATGAAGTTTGTTTGGTGTACATATACTTACTGCATCTAATTTCACTTTACTAAGCATTTCACGCCAATCTGTAAAAGAATTCGGAATACCAAATTTACTCGCGTAATTTGCCATTGCTTCTGTATTAGGGTCCGCCATAGCAACCATTTCTACATCTTTACGAAGCGCTAATTCTTTCATATGAGCACTTGCAATGCCACCAGCGCCTATAAAACCATAACGCAATTTCTTATCACCTTCTTTATACACTCTATTCATAATTATTCTCCTATTTCTTTAAAGTTTACGGTTCTGTTTTCATTATGGGATAAATAAGCTGCTTCCATCATTTCAGAAAGTTCAACGGCTGCTTCAATTCCCATGCCCATATTGTCATTTTTTTTCGTAAGAATACCATCTAACCATCTTGGGATAGGGGAAACTTCATCCGCTGGTAAAGAACCCGCAGGCAACCAAGTTTTATCTGTACCACTTCTAACGCGCACATCATTAGAGTTCAACATCATAAACCCGCCTTTTGTTCCATCAATTTCAATACTATAGGCGCCACCCCAACTTACAAAAGAAGTTTCATTAATTGCCAATGCTTTATTTTCAAACTCAATTACGGAAACAGCATTATCTTCCACATCTCTGCCTGAAAGTTTATTAAATATCGATGTGATTTTTACAGGTTTACCCAACAACCAACGCGACAAATACATCCCATGGGCACCTAAATCAATCATAGCACCACCTCCACACTCTTTGGCATCATAAAAATGAAGTGGTAACCAATTTGCGATAGAACCACCGTGGGAAATCCGAATTCTAAGCAAAGATATATCCCCTAATTCACCAGAGCTGACCAGTTTCTTTGCTAATAACAATGGGCCTTTTGTGCGCCTAGGAAAAGAAATAGTAAAATGAATTTTTGTTTTTTTAACTTCTTTTGCAATTTCGCGAGCATCTGCCAGATTGGTTGCTAAAACTTTTTCAGTAAAAACATGTTTGCCTGCACGCGCAGCCGCAATAATTAATTCTTTGTGCATATTAGTTGCTGAATTAACAACAACACCATCAATTTGAGAGTTAGATAAAACTTTTCGATAATCTGATACAAAATCTGCTTTTAATTCTTTCGCCCACTTTTCACCTCTCTCTATGTTTTCATCCCATACAGCTACAACCTGAGCATCGGGGTGACTATTGACAGTTTTACCATATTCAATAGCGTGAACATGCCAACCACTTAACATTGCAATTCTTAGTTTTTCTGGCATTGAAAATTCTCCTTGAATTCAAAAAATAATTAATGTAAGACTAGTATTTTAAAAACAAGAGAACTATAAGCAAATTTATAAAATCGATTTTTTCGAGAACTCATTTTTACAAACAAAGTATCGTTTTTGAGAACCAAATAGAATCACTTAATATATCCTAATCTCATAAATGCCCTCAACATTTTCCAATTATGTATAATCGTCGTTACCATTACGCTCACCAAGAAGATACCAGTTGCAAACCTGTCTTATATGCACAGTTGCAAAAAATATTCTCCCAACTTAGCTGCTTTCATTATTTTATTTGTAGACTCAACTATAGTTTTCATGGTTATTTCTCAAAAAATTAATTTTTTTGGGAAACAATAAGTTTCGAAATTAATATGTTTAGCCTTTTTTAAAAATAATTGGCAGGGCTGGGCATTGGCTCTACTTTATGCCACCTTTTTCTATGGAAAAAAAAGTAAAATCTGTTGTATCAGAAGAACAAGAGTCGCACGGCAGTGCGACTCTATAATATAGGGTTACGCTTATTGGAGCACCCATAATTGGAGCACCCCTGCATGTTTTAATAATTAAAAATGTTATACAAGCATTTTAATGGGAGAAACATTTTCAGAGAATACCCCATCAACTTTTTTAAGTTTGCTTTTGATAGTATTTCTTGTTACGCCTAGTTGTCGTGCCGCTTTAGAAATATTTCCATTCACAGACTTTAAAATTTCAACAATATAATAAGCTTCGAAAGCTTCTAAAGGTCGTGGTGATTCTTCCAGAACATTAGAATGAGAGATAAAAAATGATTTTACCTGTAAATATTCTGGCAAATCGACTGTTCTCACAATACCCCCTGCACAATTTATTGCAGCCTGTGCAGCCACTAATTTCAATTCTCTTACATTATTTGGCCAACCATAATTTTCAAGTAACGATTGCACATCCGCATGAACTTGTAACACAGAATTACCTTCTGAAAATTGTTTTAAGAAATACTCAAACATCGGTAAAATATCTCGTTTTCTGGAAGCCAAATCAGGCACAACCAAAACACCACTTTTCATGTTTTTATAGAAAAAATCATACAATTGAGAATTAGGTGATATATTCGTACAAGAAAAAATAAGACGAATTTGCCTGCTTTGAAATTCTTTTGACAAATTCTTTTCAAACTTTTCTAAAAATTTAATCTGGTTATTAGAGTCAAGAACTTGAAAATCTTTTAAATACAGACAAATATTGTTTTTTGAAAGCGTTTTATCTTTGATTGCTTCTAAGGCCTGTAAATAATTAACATGCTCCCAAGAAAACAGATTTTTTAAATCTAACAAACTAAGCTCCACAAATTCTTTCTTGCTCGCATCAAGCTGATTAATGATTTTAGCTAAAAACTTTTTGCCAGAGCCATTTGAACCACAAATTAAAACTGGAGTCAAATTTTCTTGGCATTTTTCACAAAACCTTCGGGTTTCTTTAATCACTGCTGAGTTACCAACAATCAATTTTTCTAAATCTAAAATTTCAGAATCAACCTGCTGCAAAATTCTTTTTTCTCCAATCATTTCTTTTAAAAAAACAGCCAAACTAAAATTATCAGAAACAATTTTAATGTTTGGGTTAGCCGGTATCATTAAACCATTACTGTTTTTGAAACATAGCACAACCTTGGCATTCGCTTTGGTACAGCTTTCGATTCTAGGTATATCATAATGAAAATCTGTTAATGAGGCAAAATCTAAAAAAAGCCTTTCAATAGGGTGTTCTGACAAGAACGGCAAAGCCTCTGTCACAGTTTCAAAATGTTTTAATTGCCAACCTAAATTTTCACAACAAATCTCAATTAAAAATCTATCTTTAAGTTGTGGGCAAATTACTGTTAGAATTCGTTTACCAGACATAATCATTACCTCTTTAAAAAATTTTATCGCCCTATAAAAAACTTATTTAACGGACAAAATGGCTTTTACCATTTTTTCAATTTCTTCATCTGAAAGCTGCGGGTGAGGCACCATTACCATCTGCCCCCAAACGCCTGTGCTACCATTTTTTACTTTCGTTGATAATGCTTTAACATCTTTATTATCTTTATATTTTTTCGCTATTTCTAAAAAAGAAGGCCCAATCGATGCATCTTTATCTTTGTGGCAAGCATAACAATCACTTTTCTTCATTGCTTCAAAACCAGTCGTAAACTCATTGGTCTCAACTACTGCACTAACCTCAGCAACATCTGGTTTTTTTAAAGTTAAAATAGCAGCCACCATTTTTTCAATATCTTCATCAGATACGGTTGCGTGCGGCCCCATTGGCACATCACCCCAAACACCGCTGCCACCTTTTTTTACTTTTTCAGAAAGTCTTTTTAATGCCTCTTTGTCGTCTTTATATTTTTCAGCAATATCCATATAAGTTGGGCCAATGATTTTTTCTTCGATTTTATGGCAAACGATACAATCATTTTTTTGAATAATGCCAAATCCCTCATGCGTAGGCAATACAGCAGTACCGGTTGCCTGATTTCCATCCGAAGGCAATTCGACTTTCGATGGAGCAACCCCACCCTTTACTGTCAAAATATATTTAACCATTTTAATAATATCTTCATCTTTTAATGTTGGGTGAGGTGACATAGGAACTGCACCCCAAACACCAACATTACCGTTTTTAACTCTCGTGGCCAAAATAGACTCAATACCTTTATCGTTTTTATATTTTGCCGCAATATCAGCAAAAGAAGGCCCAAGCAATTTCTCCTTTTCTTTATGACAGGCCATACAGTCAGTACCCTTCATTAATGCAAACCCCTCATGTTCAGCTGAAGACGCTGAACCACCCTCAGCACCACCCGAACCAGATACTGATTTCACAGGCTGAATTAAAGCAATAGATTCCTCAGCCGTAAGCATAGGTTGCGGAAAAGGGTCTTTAGAAGGAATAACTTTTATAACCGAAATTGTCATTGCTACCATTGCTAAACATAAAAAAGCGAAGGCTGGCAAATGAGTAATAAACAGGTTTTCATCGTAGTCAGGTTTTTTGTTTTCATGATTACTCATACAATATAATCCCAAATGTTTTCTATCCGTTCAAAAGCTTCATGAGCAATAGATATACCAAAATGGTTTGCTAAACAAAATCATCGCAAATAGATAAATAAATCGAAAAACCGTCAAAGTGGTCAATAGAAAAGCAGAAAACTCTATATTCTCTGTATACAGGGGTATGCATTTATGCTTAAATCGGAATACAATAGATTACCTAATCACCTAATCAATCAGAAAGTTGATAGCCATGTCGGCCAATCGTTGTACCGCCTCAATCTGTTAGCAAAATCAAAGTTTTAGTTTCACCAGATCGAGGACGATCTGGCTACCAACTTAATAGCTTGCGGAATAGTTAACATTAATGATTAAATCTTAAAAATCACAAAAAATCAATCGTCGTCTTATCTGACTTGAATGACATTAACGGGGCAAGAGTCAGCAGCTTTTTCGTTTTGCTCTTCATCTAAAATATTTACATGACGCCAAAACACTTCACGCTTTTCAATACCTTCAATTAAATTTGCCTTGCCATCCTCTTCGTCTAGCTTCCAGTATTCTGGGGCATACTCAACGCAATTACCGCATCCAATGCAATCTTTTCGATAGTGAATAATTTTCTTAGGCATTTTCAACTCGATTTTTAAGAAGATATAGACGGTCGTTTTTGCGAATTTTTCTAGGTACTTTAATAGCTAACATTTGGTCTTTTTTGCCTTCAGGAACACTTCCATTATCAATATGAATGCTTTCTAAGACAAACTCTACCACTCCAGTTGTTGGGCCAATAAACATAACTTTATCGCCAATTTTAATACTACCAGATTGCATGACTATTTCAGCGGCTTCAGATTTGGTATAATATTTAGTACATTTTGCCACATATTCTTTTTCAACTGTGGCATGAGAGCCGTATTTTCCACTCCATTCCCCTAATTCCTTACCCATATAATAACCGCCTTCCCAAAAACCACGGTTATATACAGTGTAAAAGTCTTCTTTAATTTTGCTTGCTTTTTCTTTATCAAATTTACCAGCGAGACAATCATCTAAAACTTCACGATAACCCCTGGTGACTTTATAAACATAATCAGGAGCCCTACCACGCCCTTCAATTTTGAAAACGGAAACACCTGCCTCATAAAGCTGATCTATAAAATCAATCGTGCATAGGTCTTTAGGCGACATAATATATTCATTATCTAAAACCAACTGAACGCCCGTTTCATTATCCGTTACAGAATAACTCTTACGACAAGTTTGATTACAGGCACCGCGATTGGCAGAAGAATTTTGCGTAGCCAAACTCATAAAACATTTACCAGATACTGCCACACATAAAGCACCATGGGCAAAAACTTCTATTCGCATCAAATTACCGCTGTACCCTTTGATTTGTTCTTCTTGAATAGCTTGGGTAATTCTTTGTATTTGAGAAAGTGTTAATTCTCTCGCCAATACAACTACATCCGCAAACTGAGAATAAAACTTCAAAGTCTCAATATTACAAACATTCGCTTGTGTTGATATATGAACTGGCAATTTTATTGAATTTGCATATTGAAAGACGGCCACATCTGATGCAATCACCGCGCTAACACCAGCTTCTTTTGCGCGATCTAAAATTTTTTTCATTAAAAGTGTATCATGATCATATAAAATCGTGTTAAGAGTCAGGTAACTTTTCATTTTGTATTTTTCACATTTTCTAGCAATGTGCGACATATCATCCATTGTAAAATTACTTGTCGACTTCGCGCGCATGTTGAGCTGTTCTACACCAAAATATACGGAATGAGCCCCACCCTGTATCGCTGCCGCCAAAGACTCCATATCCCCAACCGGTGCCATTACTTCACAATGACCAACAGCTAAACTATTCTTAGTTACCATTGCTATTTTTGCCTTATTAAAATTCGAATTTTTACTCGACTTACTACAATTTTTAGGAAAGCCATTATATTTACATTTACAGAAAACTGTACATTTTAGTTCCTCGAAAAACATCTAAAAATCCATCAATAATAATCAATTTTTGACCACATTGTTTTCAATACACAAACAATTGAGGCATAAATATTAACTATTTGACAATAATTTAGGAATACAAAGCACTTGAAGCATAGTTTTACCAAAAAAATCAAGCTCGCATGCAATCCTTTACAATCAAAAATAAAATCAACAATTAGAAAATTAAATGTAGCTTGTGATGAACATCAAAAGAATCGACCAAAAATTATAAACTCTCATCCTCGAAAATAAGAGGCGGGTTGTTTAAGAATTGTTACAATTTGTGCGCATATATTATATTTGCAATCTGCATTTTTCTAAAGGGTTATATGAAGGAAATTCTCATCAACTCATTGCCAGTTATGGTGCTGTGCTTAGTAAGCATTGTTGCCTTAAGCATTGGTATTATTTTCAAAGGCAAAAGTATAAAAGGCACTTGTTCTTCCGCTCAATTAGTAATTTCTGGCGAAAAAGAATCCTGTGTAACTTGCCCTTTAAAAACAACTGAAATAGATCAAAACTAATTATAAGCGAACAAAAGTCGTATTTATTTAATTAAATGTTTTGAAAAGCCATTACTCATAATCGTATCGAAACCGTTGCTTTCGTTTCGTACGAAAAAGATGGCCTCCATTTCAGGGTGGGCATTTACATAGGCTAGACTTTTTTCCAACCCCATAACAATAAATGATGTACTAAGAGCATCACCACGCATGCAGTTTTTCATAATTACAGTGACGGACGCTAAACTATTTTGGGCTGGGTACCCAGTTCGTGGGTCAATGATATGAGAATATCGCTTGCCATCTTTTAAGTAAAACTTTTTATAGTTACCGCTAGTATTGATACTCAAACCTTTAGAGGCCACCTTTAATTCAAATTTGCCATCCGCAGAATTGTTATTATCTTTGGGAATTTCCAACCCAATTATAAAAGGCTGACCATTGCTATAAGAACCTTTAGATTGATTTTCACCGCCTATATCAATTAAATAATCCTGAAACCCATGCTTCTCCAATATTTCAATAATTAAAGTTACGGCTAAACCCTCGACAACCGCCGATAAATTTAAATGCCCTTGGCGTATTTTTTTTATACTGCCTTTTTGCCAAACATAAGCATCTAAACCGGTTTTTGCTTTGGTTTCTTCAACCTCTGCTTCTGGAATTTCTTTTAATTCTTGTTTTTTTTTTTCACCAAAGCCCCAAAGATTAATTAAAGGACCTACAGAAGGGTCAAAAGCCCCTTCTGTTTCTTTATTAACCGCCAAACTTTCTTCAAACGCTTTATCAAAATAATCACTAGTTTCTAAAACAGAACCCACTTCAGCACTATTTAACTTTGAAATAAAGCTGTCTTTTTGATATGTGGAAAACTCTTGATTAAGTTTATTGAGCAAAGGATCAATTTCATTTTTATGCAAATTGCCTATTTTAACTTCGGACTCCTCGGTAATTATGGTAATTTTATACGGCATGCCGCCAAAGCATTCGCCGTATAAAATCTTAATATTACTTTTCGGCAAGGGCTTTTGGCATTGATAAATAGTTAAAGTCAAAAGGACAATAAAAGCAAAAGCAATTCTGTTAATTGGTACTTTTTTGGGTTCCATTTTTGGGTTCCATTGACAAAAAAAAAGCACCGCCAAAGCGGTGCTTCCTATTCAAAGTAATTAATCTAATTAAAACTCATCGTATGCAATCATATCTTTTTCTACGCCAAGATCATAAAGCATTTTTTTAACGGCATTTAACATTGGTGGCGGACCACATAAATAATATTCGATGTTAGTTGGGTCTTCATGTTTATCCAAATATTCTTTTAATAACACATTATGAATAAACCCTGTGTATCCTGTCCAATTATCCGTTGGCAAAGCATCACTTAAGGCAACATGATATTTGAAATTTGGGAATTTTGCTTCGATATCTTTGAAATCTTCATCGTAAAACATTTCTCTAACCGAACGCGCACCATACCAAAAAGTTGCTTTTCTCTTAGTTTTTTTTGTATGAAAAAGATCAAAGATGTGACTTCGCATAGGCGCCATACCTGCACCACCGCCTACAAAACATACTTCGCGGTCTGTCTCTTTCATAAAAAACTCACCAAAAGGGCCGCTAATCATTACTTTATCCCCTGGTTTTTTCGAGAAGATGTAAGTTGATGCGATCCCTGGGGGTACTTGACCCATAAGCTTAGGTGGCGGAGTTGCAATTCGCACATTTAACATAACGCAATTACCTTCAGCTGGGTGATTGGCCATGGAATAAGCCGTAAATTTAGATCCTGTATATTTTGCTTTTAAATCAAAAATCTTAAATTTATCCCAATCTTCTCGATATTCTGGTTGTACTTCAATATCTTTAGCAAAATCAATTTCATACGGAGGAATATCAATTTGAATATAACCACCAGCTTTAAAATTTAAATCAACCCCAGGTGGTAAATCGACAATAAATTCTTTAATAAAAGTCGCCACATTTTTATTGGAACGAACGGTACCTTCGAATTTCTTAATTTCTAATACTTCGTCATGTACATGAATTTTCATGTTTTGCTTAACTTTCACCTGACAAGAAAGGCGCATACCTTTTTTCTGGTCGGCTTTATTGATTTGCCCAGTTTCAGTTGGTAAAATCGACCCACCACCTTCTAATACAATCGCCTTACACATTGCACAAGTTCCACCACCACCACAAGCAGAAGGCAAAAAGATTTTTTCTTCCGCTAACACACTTAATAAAGTTGAACCAGGGGCAACATTTAGTTTCTTCTTTCCCTCGTTTATATCAATAGTCACCATACCAGCTGGGGCTAATTTCTTACCAGCGAATATTAGTACTGTTACTAAAAACAAAATTATTAAGGTAAACCATACTGTACTACTTGCTACGAACCATAAATCCATTTCAATTCTCCTATTTTTTTATAGTCCTGCGAATGTCATAAAACACATTGCCATTAAACCTGTAATTACATAGGTTATTCCTAAACCTTTTAAACCATCAGGCACATTTGAATAGCGCAATTTATCTCTAATGCCAGCTAAAAGTACAATTGCCAAATACCAACCTAAACCTGAAGAAAAGTTATAATTCATCGAACTCACAAAATCATAATCCCGCTCCACCATAAATAAATTACCGCCCAAAATCGCACAATTTACAGAAATTAACGGTAAAAATACTCCAAGCGACATATATAAAGATGGCGAATATTTATCAATAAACATTTCTAGAAACTGAACCGTAGCGGCAATTGTGGCAATAAAACACAAAAAGCCTAGATAAGTAAGATCTTTTCCAAAGTTTAATGGTCCAGGCTCTAACAAGAACTTCTGAATCATCCAATTCATTACACCACAGATCCAAAGTACAAAGATAACGGCTAAACCCAATCCATGCGCTTGTTCAATTTTTTTGGAACAGGCTATAAAAGAACACATTCCAAGTAAAAATGCCAGTGCCATGTTTTCAGGAAACATTGCACGAAGTGTTAAGCTAATTTGTTCTCCCATTTTATTTACCCTTTCTCTACGAGTTTAGGCGTTAAAGATTTTTGTATCCAAACTAAAGCCCCAATACAAAAAAACGCTGCTGATGGCAATACGACCATACCATTTAGCACATAACCTTCAGGCATAACCTTAATGCCAAACCAAGTTCCTGAACCAAATATTTCGCGAAACGATGCCACAGACATTAGAACTAGCCCGTAACCTAACCCGTTAGACATACCATCAAAGAATGATGGAACTGGTGGGTTTGCAACAGCAAACGCTGCTATTCGACCTAACACAATACAATTTGTGATGATCAAACCAACAAACACGCTTAGCGTTAAACTAACATCATAAACAAATGCTTTTAAAATTTGGTCCGCAATAATAACCAAAACCGCTACTACAACCAATTGAATTATTATTTTAACCTTGGGTGGTATCCAGTTTCTACCCGAAGAAATAATTAGATTCGCAAAAGCAGTAACCAAAGTAACACCAGCCGCCATGGTAGCAGCTGGCATACACTTACCTGTAACAGCCAAAGCCGAGCAAATACCCAGAATCTGAATGGTTAATGGGTTTTGATCCCATAATGGGTCAACAATCGCCTTTTTTAAATCTGCCATAATTTATTCCTCTACTTTTTTTAACTGAAGACTTTGAAATTTGTTTTTAAAATACAACTTTTCGTATGCCTTTAAATCGTTATTCACAAAAATGTTTAAACTATTACTCGTAATAGTAGCTCCTGCAATTCCATCTACACTATGAGTACGCATCGGATTGCTTGGGTCATTGTATTTTGCTTCCACTCCACCTTTGATTAACATAATATCAACCAATTCACCCTTGTCATTTCTTAGGTAGATTGGTTTTTCTGGGTTATTATATTGATTTTGAAACCAAGGTTTTTCCACTTCTGCACCTAACCCTGGTGTTTCTACATGGCTATAAAAAGTAATTCCTGAAACAGTCTTACAGTCAGCTTTAAATGACAAAAAGCCCCACATCATTCCCCAAAGACCTGTGCCGCTAATAGGTATGGCATAATTCAAAACATTTTTATCCTTATCAACCAATTTAAAAATAGATCGGTATTTTTTTGCTTTTAACATAGGCTTAGTCATTTTTACAAAACTAGCTTTTTCTTTTTTACCTTTGGCTTCAAATTCTGGTACGATATTGCCTTTTTCATCATAGACTTCCTCTATGATGTTTTCGTTGTAAAGCTTTTGAATTTCAGCAGCAGATATCTTGACTCCCTTTTCTGGGTCACCAACATAAACTTTTAACCCAACTACTTTTAAAACATTGAAATAAATATAGTTTTGAGCATTAGCTTCTTGTTTTTCCTGTAAACTAGAATTAACCCATGAAAGCAATAAACTACAAATTGCACAAACAACCAATGAAAAAATTACAATATAAGAGGTGGAATCTTTATTTACGGCCACGAGCTAATCTCCTCTGAATATTCTTATTTACAACCAAATGATCAATTATTGGCGCTGCCATATTTCCAAACAATATCGCTAACATTACACCTTCTGGATACGCTGGATTAATAACCCTTGTGATATATACAATCACGCCAATTATTAAACCGTAAATCCATTTACCCTTATTGGTGACAGCAGCTGAAACAGGGTCAGTAGCCATATACACACAACCAAAAGCAAAACCACCCATTACTAAGTGATAATAACAAGGTATCAAATAATATGGCTTTATAGCATGTGGCGATAAATACCCATATTGGGCTAATGCGCACAAGACTAGTTTAAATACAAAGGCTGCACCTAAAAGCCCAATTACCATGCTAAGCATAATACGCCAAGAAGCCAAACCAGTTGTAATTAATATAATTGCGCCTATCAAACACATCAAAGTTGAAGTTTCACCAATACTTCCACCCATATTTCCAATAAACATATTCCAAAATGTAAAATTACTATGAAAACCTTCTACCGCAAATGGCGCACCATGTAAGGCGTTAATAGCATTTTGTGTAGATTCTGCAATCGTAGCACCAGCCACCGTTAAGTCTTTATCAGCCAAAACAGCTAATGGCGTCTGACCTGTAAAGCCACTCACGATGTGAGAAGATGCATTAATTACGGTATGGCCAAACACCTGAACATCTTTTTTGATAACGCTCGTCCAAACAGTATCACCTGTTAGGCTCATTGGGTAGGCAAAAAACAAAAAGGCTCTTGCTGTCAAGGCTGGGTTTAAAAAATTCATACCAGTACCGCCAAACACTTCTTTACCTACAACAACACCAAAACTAACACCGACGGCTACCTGCCACAAAGGTATAGTAGGCGGAAGGACCAAAGCAAACAACATACCTGTAACCAAAAACCCTTCGTTTATTTCGTGTTTTCGAATGATTGCAAAAACAACCTCCCAAATTCCACCTACCGCATAGGAAGTTATAATGATGGGCAGAACAATCAATGCCCCCTGAGCCAATTCTCTAAAACAGTTTGGCAAAGTATCAATGATAGGAAAATACCCTTGCCCGTTTACTAAGAGATGTTGGTGGCCTGCGTTATACATACCATATAAGATACACGGTATTAAAGCGATAACGACCGTAATCATCATACGCTTCATGTCTATTTTATCGCGAACATGGGCACCACTTGCTGTTACATCTGAAGGTGTAAACAAAAAGGTGTCTTTCGCTTCATATAGCGGGTAAAGCTTTTCTAATTTACCGCCTTTTTCAAATAAATGTTTTGATCTCTCAAAAATTTCAAGCAATAGTTTCATTAAATACCCTCTGCTTCTATAGAATCTAAACCACTTTGTATGATACTTTGAATTTCATTTTTTGACGGACATAAAAATGTGCATAAAGCGAAATCTTCTGGGTCTGTTTCGAGTATACCTAATTTTATAGCCTTTTCAAAATCGTTAGCCAAAACTGCCTTTACTAAAACATCAACATATATATCGAGTGGCATCACTCGATCATAAAAACCTGTTGCCACAAAAGCTCGAATACTACCATTTTTATTTGTGTTCAAGTTCCAAGAAGTCTTACCCCCTAACAAGGAAGAAGCAAAAGCTCTAGTTAAACTTAATTTATTAAAACCCGGGCTCAACCAACCTAAAAATTCTCTTTCGCGACTTTCGGGTATAACCGTAAAACTACTATCGTAAAAACCAATGTTATGTTCCAAATTGATTTTATTGCCAGACAAAACATCGCCTGCAATTATTCTTAACTCACCTTCCACTAAATTACTTCTTAAAAAAGTCTCAATCGAGGCACCCAGACGCACTTTATAATGTTTTCTCGCTTTTTCTTTTATGCCTTCCCCGCCTACACAAATTATTTTTTCAGTAGCAACCTTACCCGTCAAGAACAGCTTACCAATTGAAATCAAATCAATCGCTTTTACTGCCCAAACTTTATCACCAATCTTCATCGGCTCTAACTCGCTAATATGAACAGAAGTATTACCAGACGGGTGTGGGCCTCTAAAGCCACTTACTTGAACACCTTCCACTGACAATATACTTTCAGGTAATTTTTTGTCACGCAAATGACCATCGCTCAAACAAAGATAAACTTTCCCGTCTGTTAATTTGCCTAATAAGGACAACCCAAGCTGAAAGGCCTCTTCATTGCCTTTAATCGCCACGGAAAAGTCAACTTGAAATGGCCCTGTATTCATACCATTCACAAATATGGATCTTGGCGTTGTACTCCATTGAGGGATCTTTGAAAACGGGCGCTCCTTGATTAAAGCAATCAGCCCAGTATTAAATAGTTGTTTTAATAGATCTTCTCTTTTTGCTTTTTGTATGCTAGAAATGCTATATTTGCTAAAGTCTTCGTAGGTATTACTGTTTTCTTCAATTACTATTTCTTCCAACATGCGTCTTTCGCCTAGTCGCACAGATTTTACGACACCTGACACTGGCGAAACGACTTTAAATTCTTCTTGTGCCTTATTTTCAAAGAGTACTGTGCCGATTTTTACGACATCTCCTTCTTTAATTTTAACTCGAGATTTTAAGCCTTTAAATTCATTGCCCTTAATTTTAAACACTGAGCCTGAAGGCAAAGTTTCAATTAAATCATCAGGTTTACCTGATAATTTTAAATCAAACCCTTTTTTAATTACAAATGTTTTTACATCGCTCATACTTGGTAAACCTCTACCCTTTTGAGAATTTTTTGGTTCTAACCTAAAATTAGAAGGCGGAATTTTAATATTCTCTTGACGAATTGCAATTAACTGTCCGAATTAATTTGTAAATATTGTAATATCAATAATAGATTGATTTAGGCATTAATCCGTAACTACTTATAATACAGGCAAGTATGAGCCATAAGCATTCAAGTGCGCAAGAAATTGAACAAAAGTGGTCAAAATTTGATACTATTGATCATCAAAAAGCCTTGATTCTGTTAAGTTTCTACCAATGAAAAAACAGAAACAATTCACTCCTTTAGCCAACTTCTAAAAATTTAAACGCTTCAAAATCTTGACTATATTCCAATGATTTTGTAAAAAACCTAGATTCAGCTGTTGAAAGTAAATAAAAAAAATACTTATAATAACAGCGATATACATATAAATTTGACTCCAAAAATGTATGGAATAGTTATTTCCGTAATTTTTTCACAATAAATCAAAAAGTTAAAGACGCACTATATCGTTATACGGCGTGTCTCTACTTGGGTGCATTCGCCTTATGATGTAGTTTTGTGGTAACTACTCAGCAAATTGTAGAGACGGGTTTGAAACCCGTCTACTGCGCCAATTGTAAAAAAATTAAAAATACACTGAGTAGATATGTTTTGTCAAGCTATTAAGTGTTTACGATGACCAATGCTTTTCATCTTCAACCCAACCGAAATATTTTTTTGCACGATCCGCATATTCACGAGATTTAATTCGTAATTGTGGCGTACTTGAGGGTTTAGCTAAAGCATCAAATAGTTCTTTGCCGTACTTCCTTATATTATCTTTGTTTCTAAAAAGGCATGAAAGAGCATACATTTGATAACTATGACGGCGTACGCCTAATTCGCCTTTGAGTGCCATCTGCATTAGACCTAGCTGAAACGCTTCTTGGTATTTCTGATTTCGAATATCAACAAAATTTGCTTTATCGGCAATGGAGGCCGCCTTTAACGCATATTGAAAAATTTCATTTTGCGTTAAACCATATTTCAATCGATCATAATTAAACAGAAAGTTTAAGGCGTAAACAGCTAAATCAATTGCGACAAGGGCATCTTCTGGAGATCGGTTTTCCGTAAACATCGTTTTGCCACATTTAGAAATAAGTGGCTTTAAATCATCCGATCTTTTTTTAAATGCAGTAAAAACAAATTCGCTGAACGCTGTAGTTTCTTCCGAACGCAAACCTAATACTTCAAATGTTTTAAAATCGTTCGAAGCATAATAACAATTTGGGCAAACCCCTACTTCTAGCAAATTATAATCACAAAATTCATTTTGACCAATTGAGTTGACATAACATTCAATATCAAATCTATCAGCCTCCGTAACCATTGTGCGCGTTCTTAAAGTGAATAATTTTAATGGAGTTTCGTTTTTACAAAATTGACATTTTGCCTGTCGAATTAACAATGAAGAGTTCGAAGCTCTAACGGTCGAGCTCCCAGCACTTTTGTTTTCTGTATCTGTTGTCATCACAGATTTCCGCGATTCAACTTCTCTAGCTATTGAACCGTTTGAATTACTCGCGTTATCTACCTTTTCTGAGTTTAGCGAAAAAGGCTGATTTAAACGACGCAAATGAAAAAACAATTCGTTTTCATGAATCGGTTCTAACAGAACTTCTTTCGCACCCATTTCTAATATCAACAAATTTCGCGGTACATTATTACGAGTTGTTAAAACAATAATCGGGATATGACTAAGATTCACATCTTTTAGTTTTCTAAGAAAATCCTCAGTCGACAAACTTGACATGCCATCAGCAGCAATAATAAAATTTGGCTGCTGCAACTTTGTAATAGTAAACATCGCCCCACCATTATCAGCTTCTATTACCAAATACTTTTGAGCAACTAGTGATTTATGCAATTCATAGCGAAAATTTTTATCCGGATGGGCAATCAAAACCTTTTGCATTATACTGCCCTCTGCCTTAATAAAGAACTAGGGCACACATTAATGATATACATAGCAATAGACTTCATATTTCTTGTCAATTTAATCTCTTATTACAAGATATCGTTTAGTTTTACCTAGTAATTAATTCAATAAAAAATTACTAGGCCGTCTAATAAAAAAATACTGTTCTTTAGGTGGCTAAAGAATTAAACGATGTGATATTGTTTGGGCCTTTGTCATTACCATTTCGAATACTTTCTCTATACCGCCCATTTCCTTTATCCGAATTCAACAATGCTTTTACTAACTCTCTGACTTCTGCCACTTCATATTCTTCGCTATTTTCCAAACCTTCGATGGCTTGTTTAATATTTAACTCGGAACGGTATATCAAGCGGTGAGCAACTTTCAAAGCCAATATAGACTCGCGCGGTATATTTTTACGGCGTAAACCAACTAAATTTAACCCACGCACTTTACCAGGGGAACCTGCACATAACATATAAGGCGGAACATCCATTGTGACACCAGAAGTACCATGAATAAATGCATGTTGACCAATTGTAACAAACTGATGATAACCAGATTGTGCACCAAGAATGGCAAAATTTTCAACATGAACATGCCCCGCTAAACCAGCATATGCCGAAATTACAATATTGTTTTCTATTACACAGTCATGAGCAACATGGACATAACACTGCAACAAATTATTGTTACCAATAATGGTCTCGCCTATGCCCGCTTCGGTGCCACGATTTATTGTTACACATTCACGAAAAGTATTATTATCACCAATAACTAAAACTGTTTTCTCACCGTGAAACTTCAAATCTTGCGGCGTACCACCAATCACACTACCCGTATGAAAATAATTGTTTTTACCTATCTTGGTATAACGCTTAATCGTCACACTGTTATCTAATGTACAATCATCCCCAATTTCAACATCCTCATCTATATAACAAAAAGGCCCTATTGAAACATTTTTACCTAAGATGGCTTTTGGATGTATGTAAGCCAGACTGCTTATCGACATATTCTTTACCTTTTTGCTAATATAAATTTGATCTCGGCCTCAGACACCTTGTCTTCACCTACAAAACAACTTGCGTACACTTTGCCTTTAGTTGGGATATTTTCCGGTTTCATAGACAAAATGTCCACTTCAATCCGTAGTTGATCACCAGGAACTACTGCTTTTCTCCATTTCACTTTATCTACAGTCAACAAAAGAGGTATTATATCAGGATCTCTATTCTTGATACGAAAAATTAACCCGGCGACTTGAGCCATCGCTTCTACCTGCAAAACACCAGGCATAACAGCCTGAAAACTAAAATGCCCCGTAAAATAAGGTTCGTTACCAGTTACATTTTTGATTCCAACCACTTTTTTGTCATTCATTTCTATAATTTTATCTACAAGCAAAAAGGGGTAACGGTGTGGTATCAAAGACTTTATCTGTTCAAAAGTCAATGGCCCAATCGCAGTCGCTTGATCTTTCATTAAATTACGCAACTTCTTTATTAAAAGATTGTTTTCGATATGACCGCTCTTTTTAGCAATAATATGCATGTTCATATCAAAACCTAGCAGAGACAGATCTCCTATTAAGTCAAGTACCTTATGTCTTGCTAGCTCGTTTTCGAATCTAAATTTATTCTCAATCGGCAACCCATTTTCAATAACTAAGGTGTTTTTTGTATTCGCACCCTTCCCAAAACCAGCTGCCTGCAAGGCCTCAGCTTCGGCTCTCATACAAAAAGTTCTTGATGGTGCAATTTCTTTTAGAAAACCTTCTGGTGTCAGCTCAATCGAAAAAAACTGCGTCGGCAATCCAACGGCAGAATAATCAAGAGTATAAGAAATCTTTAAACCTTTTTGATAAGGTTCAGCCGTTATCGAAGCCTTGTCTGTCGCAATACTAATTTCATCATTTAAAAAATAAACAACTCTTTGCTCTTCAAGTTCTTTTACACCAACCTTTAAAATAGCATCAGACTGCTCTTTTGCACTACCATCTAGACCTGGAAGCTCAGCATTATTAATTTCAATTATAACATTATCAATATCAAGACCTTTTAAAGCAGAACACAAATGCTCTGTGGTTTCCACTTCAAAAGAGTCTTTCAAGTCATCCGCCTTCATTACAGTGCGACGACCCTTATTTACAAAAGTACCAGAAGATAATTTCACCTCAGGTTGTTCTGGCAAATCCATTCTCTTGATGACGATTCCAGAATAGGCAATACTAGGTTTAAGTGTAACCTCACACTTTTCGCCAGAATGTAACCCAATACCTGATAATTTTACTTCACCTGCAATAGTTTTTTGTTTTTTAATAATCACGATATTCTTTCTTATTTGAGAAGCTTTTTAATTTTTTTCATCATTTCAGGCAATTGTTTTACACTTATGTGTTGCCTAATTTGCTCATGATGATTAACACCGTAATGACCAGAAATTTTAGCACCTGGCAATACATTATTACTAACACCTGTTTTGCCTGCAATAATTGCACCATCACCAATTTTAACATGGCCACCAACACCAGCTTGACCAGCTATGATTACACCATTTCCAATTTCACAAGAGCCTGCTATCCCCACCTGAGCAACGATTATACATCGTTGACCAATTTGAACATTGTGGCCAATTTGAACTTGATTGTCTATCTTCGTATATCTTCCAATTTTAGTGGCATCAAATCGAGCTCGATCAATACTTACATTAGCCCCAATTTCAACATCATCAGAAATAACAACTATACCTACTTGAGGTATTTTTTCAAGATTTCCTTCTAGCTCAAACCCAAAACCATCACTTCCAATCGTCGTGTGCGAGTGAACAACTACTCGGTTACCTACTTCGCAACCATGATAAATAACAACACTCGGGTAAAAAACACAATTAGAGCCAATCTTAACATCTGATCCAATATAACAATTTGCCCCTATTATGCTATTATCACCAATTTTCGCATTAGCTTCAATTACACAAAATGTCCCAACACTGCAATTTTTACCAATCTGAGCACTTGGGTGAATTTCTGCCTTAGAAGATATCTCACGCTTTACTTCTGGTCGCTGTAAACCCAAAGCCAAAATCGCTTCTGAAAAAGAAACGGAAGGCGATACACAAGGGATCAATATAGCAGCTGAAGCACCTTTAAAATCTTTTGGCACAAATATAGCTGCTGCTTTTGAACCCTCAACTAATTTTAGATATTTTGGGTTCGCCAAAAATGAAATGGAGTTTGCATCGCCTTTATCCAGTGAACTCACACGACCTATTTCTGGGTCAACACCAGTATGCGAAAAAGAAATATTGATTTTCTTCAATAATTCTGAAAGTAACAAACTCACATAAGTTCCTTTAACACTATTTAGAAATATTATCTAGCCTTTTGCTGACTTGCATACTTTATATTGATTAAATCAACAACTTCTTTTGTAATGTCATATGCCGTATCGTAATACATAACATCAGCTAAGTTAATTGTTAAAAGGGCTGTACGCATATCATATTGTTTGGCATTAGAAGGCTGGGCTTGCAAAATCAAAGCATACTTATTTTTAACACCAAATTCTTGTATCGTTTTTTTGATGTCGCGAATCATTTCTAATTGTGCCTTCTCAATTTCTCTTTGAATAATTTCTGAGTTTAACTCACCCCAAAGTTCCAGTTCTTTTTTGGCCTTTAACATTTCAATGCTTATCTTTTCTTTTTCAACATCATCGTCAGCTTTTTGCATATCTTCTTTTAACTTGTCCATATCATTTTTTTTAGCCTTAATTTTAGCATTGAACTTTTCTTCATCACTCTTAAACTTCTTTTCTAGATCCGCACGGCGATTATACTGATTCATCACTTCACTAATATTCACAATACCGATTTTTTTATCAGCTAACCCTCTATCTTGAGCAAACGAATATTGAACAGTTGAAAACAATACAATAATTATAAAAATCATCTTTTTCATACATCAAAACTCCTAAAAATTGGTAACAAAACTAAAAGCAAACCGTTCCACTTCATCATTTTTTTCATGCAATGGATAAGAAAAACTTAACAATATTGGTTGGTTCTGCAAAGCCGGAATTCTAATTTTAAAAGTTAGCCCCGTTGAAACACGAATGGCTTTTTCATCAAAATCACTAAACTCTGCCCATGCATAACCAGCATCAATAAAAGGTGCCAAGTATATAATTTGATCCCATAAAGGAAAGTTAAATTCAAAATTCCCAACAGCCCTAAAATTCCCTGGATATAACCTACCATCATCATCCTTAGGCCCAAGTCTCATAGGCTTAAACCCTCTAATCGAGGCATTACCCCCCGTTAAAAACCGTTCCGTTAACGGAACCGTATCACCATCGTACTCAAAGCTTGCATCAGCCTCTAAGTGAAACACAAAGTAAATAGGAAATTTTTTCTGATTGAGTTCATCTAGACGATCACCAACATAAAAATATTTAGTAAAATCAAAGGAAGAAGTCGTAAAAGTTCTTTCCCCTAACAAAATCCCTTCTCCAAGCGTTTCGCTAGCTCTCACTAAGTACCCATCATAAGGCATGACAACATTGTTTCTTTTGTCATAAGTTAACGATAACTTTAAAGCGCTTATTAAATAATCCTTTGGTTCATCTTGGATGATTTGGGCAACATTATCTGCCAAATTATCAATCTTTACATTTTCCAGACGATAGCCTATATTTGCCCGAAGATCACCAAAAACTCTCGTTCCTAAACTTACACTACCGCCTAAAACACTTCTTTCGAATTCTCGTAGTCGCAATGTTGTATAATAAGAAGACATTCCAAAATTAATTGGAATATCAAATATCATTGGGTTCATAAAATTCACTTGATAGTTTTGTGATTTATACCCACCTTGGCCTTCTATAGATAAGCTCTGTCCACCACCTTTTAAAGACTCACCGCTAAAAAGACCCATCCAGTTAAAATTACTTTCGCTAACTTTTACGCCACCCGTAAATTGAGAGATGTCAGAATAAGTAACATTAAAAGTCAATGCCCCCGATTGTCTTTCTTTAACATTAATCATTAAATCGCCAGTGCCTTTTTCGCCTGGAACCATTTCCATTTTTAACTCTTGTGGGTTAGTATCGACAAACGGTAAACGCAAAATATTTCTTTTGCTTTGATCAAACTTATATTTATCGTAAACATCTCCAGGAAACAATGTTAACTCTTTTAAAAAGACCGTTTCCTTGGTCACATCGTTGCCATTAATAAAAACTTTACCAACTTTAGTGACATTTGATTCACGAATAAAATAAATGATATTTACGATATGTCTTTCACTATCAAAAGATATTCTAGGGTCAACAATCGTAAACAACCGACCTTCTTCCCCATACAAACCTTCAATGTTTTTACTATCATCGTATGTTACACGACTGTTGTAAGGGCTACCAGGTAAAGATTTTAAGACTGCATATAAATCTTCCTTTTCAAAAATCGTATTGCCAACAAATTTTATATCACCTACAAAATACCTCGGACCTTCGTCAAAGGTAAAGTTAACAAAAAGACGATCTTTACTCGCATTGTAAATAAAAGGCGAGATTTCAATCTTAACATCTAAAAAACCATTCATGCTATAGTACTGATACAACCTCGATTTATCTTCTTCGAATTTACCTTCATCAAACACATTGCCTTTTACATACTTCCAAAACGGCCTTAACCCAATATTAGCCTTAGAAATCAAATGCTTTTGCGTATATTTCTCATTACCAATATAATTCAATTCACCCAATTTTAATTTTGAACCACGGTCAATCGTAAAAATCAAAATCTTTCGTTCGTCTATTAATTTGACTGTTGTTTTAATATCAACAAAAAAGAAGCCTTTTGTTTTAAAAAATTCTCGAATGCGACGCTTGACCATTTCAATATGTGTTTCATCCAAATACCCACCATCTTTACTTAAGAGTATTTGCTCCTCCATATGCTTCCTAATCCCAGATTTTGTACCAGTAGGCATTTCAACAATAAAATCATCATACCAATCAATGTCTTCACTCATAAAAATTTCAATAACAAAACCATCTTGATGATGTGTTGTGTTGACTTTAATATCTTTTGAAAAATCCATCCCATGAAGCTTTAGAATATCACTATCGAGAGTTTTTTGATTAAAATTATAACCCACTTGTGTTTTCATGGTCGATATAACTTGAGCAGGAGGTATAACCTTCAAGCCTTTAACAACAATGCTTTTTACCGTTCGCTTAAAATCTTTTTCTTCTAGCATAATCGTCAATCTAACATATTTTGAACGAACGACTTCTTTCATTTCAATCGATAAAAACAAACCCGTTTTAAGCAAAGTCACTTTATCGTTAGCCCAAACCGTTTCATCAAAATTACCACCTACTTTAGTTTGTATCCAAGATAACACCTCTTCCTTTTTTACATTTACTAACCCATACACATCAATCGCACTAATAGGTTTAGAAGACGATTCTTCTTCTTGGCCAAAAAGAAAAGTTGTCGGCAACGAAAAAAGAAATATTAAAAAAAGGAAACGCTTAACCATAAGGGTTTTCAGCATTCTCAAAGCGGAGCTGATTGCTCAAAAATACAAGTGGGCAACCACCTGTTGGGCCATTTCTTTGTTTAACAACATTTATTTCAGCCCCTTTTTCTGGTTTAGTTTTATCATGAACACATTCTCTATATAACATAATAATCGTGTCAGCATCTTGCTCAATACTACCAGATTCACGCAAATCACTCATCATTGGCCGTTTGTCAGTTCGCTCTTCTAGCTTACGGCTTAACTGGCTCAGGGCAATGACCGGAACTTTAAGCTCCATCGCTAAGGCTTTTAATGAACCTGAAATTTTTGAAATTTCAACCTGACGACTTTCCGTATGCTCGTTAATTTTCATCAATTGCAAATAATCAACAAAAATGGCTTTAATATTAAACTTGTCTTGCAATCTTCTTGCACTCAATCGTAACTCAAATGGCGAAATACCTGGCGTGTCATCAATATAAATCGGGGCATCATATAATTCATTGACATGCGAACTTAAGTTTTTTCGCTCTTCTATTGAAAGCGTACCACTTCTAAATTTTTGAGAGTCTATTCCACCATGCATACACAATAAATTCTTGGCAATATTATCACTTGACATTTCTAAGCTGTAAAAAGCAACCGGGGCATTCTCCATGATCGCCATATGCTTAGCCATATTCAAAGCTAAACTTGTCTTGCCCATTGAAGGTCGTGCGGCCACAATGATCAATTCACCAGGGTGAAACCCTAGCGTTAAACTGTCTAATCTTCTAAAGCCTGTCTTAATACCATCCAAAGGGCGCCAATTGTTGCTATCCAATTGGTGCATAGTCTCTTTTAAAACTTCTCCTAAAGGTCTGGCATCCTTTGATACTTCATGGTCAGCAATGTCAAAGATTCGCTGTTCTGTTTTATCTAATATATCTTGCGTCGATACATTTCCATCAAATATACTTTTTATTGTCTCATGAGAAGCAGAAATCAATCTTCTTAAAAGAAATTTCTCTTTTACTATTGAAGCGTGGCTTTCTGCATTCGCAGCTGTCATGATTTGGGCTTGTAATTCCGCCACATAAGCCACACCTCCTGCATCTTCAACCTGACCGTGTGTCTCTAAAAAATTCGACACAGAAAGTATATCGACACCTTCATGCTTGAAAGCTAATTCAGCAATTGCATTAAAAATTAATTTGTGGGCTGCTTTATAGAAATAATCGGGCTTTAATATCGTTACAACGGTCGGGGCGACCTCTTCGTCAATTAGACATGCCCCAAGGACCGAGCGCTCCGCTTCAATGTTATGCGGAGGCAAACGGTCTTGAAATGAAGAATCATTGCTCATCAGCCAATATAGACACTTTTAATTCAGCGATAACAGTTGGAGCCAAGTGAACATTCACTACAAAATCACCTAGTTTTCTGATTGGCTCGCCAATTCGAACCATTCTTCTCTCAACTACTACACCTTTATCTGCCAATGCTTTAACTAAATCTGTATCTAGCACAGAACCATAAAGCGTTTTTTCTTCTGTAACTTTGTATTTAAGCTCCAAAGAAATCCCCTTAATTTTGTCTGCAACATTTTTCTTGGCTTGTAATTCTTCAGCCTTTTTAACAGCTAAAACTTTTTTATTACGAGCTACTTCATTTGCGTTTTCAGTTGTAACTTTCATCGCCTTACCTTGTGGTACAAGGTAATTTCTGCCATAACCATCTCTAACTTTTACGATGTCGCCAACGGAACCAACTTTATAAATTGTTTCTTTTAGTAATACTTGCATCTGATTTGCTCCTTAAATCTCAATAAAGCCAAGTAAACCCATAAAACGGGCTCTCTTTAAGGCTACTGCTAATTTTTTTTGATATTGTTTGTTTAGACCTGTTCTTTTTCTAGATAAAATCTTACCTTGCGAAGAACGAAATTTTGAAATAAAACCTATCGCTTTGTAGTCTAAACCAGCATCAAGAGTCTTTTCATCATAAGGGCAAACTACCTCTTTCGGAGGCGCTTTTCTTCTTCTCTTTTTGCCATCTTTATCCTTACCGTCCTTGCCACCCTTGTCGTAACCATCGCGAGAACCAAAACGATCCCCACCGCGACCTTCACGACCACCTTCTCTACTATAACTATTTCCACCGTTGTTGTAAGCCATGTCTTTACCTTCTTAAAATTATCATTTATTATTAGTAAGATGCAATTACGCTAGTAGCTTCAGACGGCTCCGGCGCTTCAATTCCATCAGTATCTCTTAAAATCATCACTCGCAGAATAAAGTCTGTAAGCTTGTAATCTTTCTCCATTGCAACAATCGAATTCGTTGGCGCTGTAAAGTGTACAAGGGCATAAGTACCTCTCTTATGCTTCTTAATCTCATAGGATAATTTTCTCTCATCCCACTTAACTATCTTTTCTACCTTACCACCATTTTTAGTGATAGTCGCAGTAATTCCTGCTGACACTTTTTCCCAGTTTTCTCTGGCAAAATTATTCTCAATCAAAAACATCGCTTCGTAAAGTTCCAATTTCTTACTCCTTCAATTCCTGTTAAAAGAACTGTTTATCAGTTCCCGTTTATCCTTGTTTTGTACCCAAAAAAGTAATGCTCTCGCAGCTTCCTCTATCCTCTTATCTATAACTAAACGCTCTTCTTCACTCCACCGCCCCAGCACATACTCAAGCACCGCAACCTTACCGCGACCAATACCAAACTTCAATCGGTCATAATCACTAGTACCCAAACAAGCCTCAATGGATTTCAACCCATTATGCCCACCACTGGAGCCCTTAACTCTATACCTCAACTCCCCAAGTGGCAAATCCATGTCGTCATGAACGACTAGTAGATCCTCCTTAGTGAACTCATATCGACTCGCAAGATTCCTTAAAACCTCACCAGAACTATTCATATAAGTCTGAGGCAAAACAAGAAGCACAAGCCCCTCAGGCAATTGCTTCTTGCTAATCAACATATTGTCAAACACCACTAAAGGCGAAAACTCTTTTTCCGCCAATAATCGCAACACAACATCAAAACCAATATTGTGGCGTGTCCCTTCATACTTTTCACCAGGGTTACCTAACCCAATCACCAAAAAATCTAACCGAGTCTTCTTTAGTTTTGGAAAAAACAAAAATCGTTTTGCTAATTCCCAAAAACTAGCCACCCTCTACTACCTGTTTTACTTATACAAAAGATCCACATGAATAGGGTATGTACCCGTTGGGAAATATTGCACTTGAACGATTTTAGTAGGTATTACTTTACCATCTAATTCCAAATCAATATTTTCATCACCCAAACCTATCACTTTTTCAAGATCTTTTCTTAAAAACGAAACATTTATGTTTTCTTTCCCTTTACCATATAGGTTTCCAGGAACTCTTCCTGCATCACGCAGTGAATTTACTTCGTATTTTCCTTTTTCCGTTCTTTGAGAAGCACCTAGCGTCGAAGCCATGCCTTTTTCCTTTCAGACTTTTTAAAAACAATAAACTCCAAATGCCTTAACGCACTTCTTGAGCTTAAAAACTAATGGGCGGGAAATCTTACCCCTCATTCTTCTCTATTCAATCATTTTCATAGGGCTCTAGTTAAAATAAATCCCTTTTTTATAGACTGAAAATAATTCCAATCCATTTAAACCAACAATAGTTTTCAAATAGAAAATAATAAGCCAATTTAAAACCTAGACATGTGCAGATTGCCACCACCACCAATAACAACGAGTCTCTACCATCTAGGGCTAAACTTTAATTTTTCAAAACTTTTCCGCAAATCATAGGTTTGTTTCCCAGGCACATGATTTTCTAATATGCTCAACATATCAGTATAGCCATGCTTTAGAAGCTTTAAGTGCAATTCCTCTTTTTTCTCTAAAGCACCCTCTTCATTGTAACGATTTTTAGAACCAATCAAAAAATAATGAAACCCTAATTGGTCAAACTCAACCGCACAACCTAATGCAATAGCTGCATCTTCCACAGGTAGTCGTGTCCAATAGGGCTCAGTCGCAAGTGCCTTTAAGCCTTCTTTAGCAATGTTTATGATCCCTCCATATCGCATCGAAATCACCTTTGGTATTTGACCATTGGTCACATGCATTTTCCCATTATCTTCATTAAATTTTTTAGAAATATGATAAACATCTTTATATTGACCAATTGTATTTTCATCAATCGGCAATTTGCGAGGCGAAATTTCAGGCGAAGGCAAACCTTGCACCCAACCACTTGTCACAAGCACCACCTGTGAAACCTTATGCAGCACACAAGCTTGCAACAGATAAAATGTACCGCGAGCATTGACTTCAAAAGTCGCTTGCTGATCTTTACCAGGTGCCGCAATAGCCCCACAATGCACAAAGACATCTATTCCACCCATTTTTTCTATTGCCTCTTTAAATAACGCAAAACACTGGTTTGGCTGCGAAATATCAGCAGGTACAAATTCAACCACCGAAGGAAAATCTCCCGAGATTTTAAGATCACTCCCTGTAATCTGATACTTGTTTGCAAACTGTCTCACAAATTCTAAACCTAAATTACCCGCCGCACCCGTTACTAAAATTCTTTTTTTACCCAATCGATTTACTTTCCTAAATTCAATTTTAAAAAATTACTGCGCCTCAATTTTAATTTGTGACAAAACGCTTTCAACTTGCAAAACCCCACAAAACCGTAAAGTTTTTCCCGTTTTCAATCGAATACACAATGTAGCACTACCTTTCATTTTATCAAGTGTAGAATAATAAAGAAATGTAATAGCAATATCCGCAAAAGCAATTCGTTTCGTTTCCCCCTTATTTTTGTATAAAAAACTATCAACTTCTAAGGCAAATTCCTCATATCCTGTCAATCGCAACCACTCCCATAATTGATAAATCGCCATTAAAACACAACAGCCCGATATTTGCAAAAGAACCAAAAATACCGGTTTTGGCAAAAAATGGGTCATTTGAAGAAGTGACGCTAGTATTAAATAAATTAAAAATCGATGCAATCGAACGGATGGTAGATAAATCGGCTGTATAAAATTTGTCATTTGAATTTGTCAAACCTCCATTTCGCCAAGTTTTCATCAAACCTGCGTTGTCGATCTTTTACCAATCACCCCTAAATTACGGGGTGAAATACGACCATCAAAATGTTGCACAATCGTAGCATCAAAATGGTTCTTTTCTAAATACAAAACTCTATCCAATATCAGATAAACTTCAACCACTCTTGAAAAAATACGCCTTACAAATTCAAAACGCTCCATTTTAATCGCTAATTCTTCAATACCACCCTGGTACATTTTCATAGCTTCTGCAACCGAAATGGGCAATTTAAATTGCTCGTGATTTAAATGCAAAAATGCTTCAAACTCTAGGGTATTTGCTCGATGAGGGTACTCATAATCATTCAGATTTTTCATGACGGGCAATTTGCCATTAACTTGATGATACAAACAAAATAAGGCGAAACGATAAATATTTTTTATGACATTGTTACGGTAAGTTTCCACGCATTTATAATGATAGGGCGCAAGAGCCAATCGATACTCAGATGCCCCTAAATGCAATTGGCATAACCCACTTAAATTCTGATCGCATTCCTCTAAACGGTGATAACAGCACCCCAAACTTAACACACCTAAATTTCTATTTTTAACAATAGAGTCTAGAAAAAAAACCGATAAATTACCACACAAATGCAAGCCCGCCAAAACACTTTTTGACGGAATTTGACAATCCACCTGAAAATCACTTCTATCAATGGTCTTAACGATTGTCGTCAAACTTTTGTTACGATTCCATCGTTCAAAATAACCTCTACATTTTTGCAGCAACTCTTCTTGCATATCGATAATAATGTGGTTTGCCCTACAACTGCTAGCTGCTAGTGAGAGAAAGCCCTTGCCGCCACCCACTTCTACCAAACTTTCGGCCTGCAAATCATCAGATAAATCTTTTAAAAGGGGCCCAAGATTTCTCAACTCATGGCTTTTTTTTAAATTTAAACGATTGATTTGCTGCTCATAAATCGGGTCAGATTCCAATAATTGTTGATCATGATGATAAAAAGGAAAATCAATTAAATCACGAATCTCTTCTACTAGTTTCTTCAAATCACTAGGTAAACCCTTTGGCAAACCTTTGCCCGTGCACTTATAATTGGAAAGTTGAAAAAGATCTTCTTCAGAAGCCGTTTTTAAATATTGAGCCCAAGATTCTGGCACATTTTTTAAAGGCTCAGGGTAAGAGCCAAAGGCCGAAGGCTGCCATAATAATTGCCATTTTTTTAAAAATGTTTCAACAAGCAAAAATCGCTCTTTCGCATCGACACGAAAATCAAAACAATGAAACGCCATAGCCCCTCAAATACCTAACCTACCCCAAATCAAAACCAGAATTCTACATCGAATTCCAAAGACTGCTAACACAAAGCCAACCAAAAAGTTAATTTGACTGACCATAATCTAGCGGTAGAGGTATTGTTACATTATATATATTGCCCATTCTGCACTTGTTTTTTCGAAAAATTACACATAATTCAAAAACCAAAAAAATTCTTGGTTGAAAGCATGATTCACCCCCTAGAAATGGCACAAACACGCAGTCTTTGTTATCATTGTTTCTTAAATGAAGCGAGTTGTATTTGCCATGATATTGCAATTGTCGAATCACCTTTAAAAGTAGTTTTGCTGCAACATATCCGTGAAAGGCATAAGGCCATTGGTACCGAAAAAATTGTGCGTCTGTCAATACCAGGGGCTAAAACTTATACCGGTATAAAATTTCAAAATCAAAAAGATTTAACAGCCCTTTTAACAGACCAAACACAACAAGGCTATCTTTTATACCCATGCCCAGAAGCAATCATTGCCGATCAGGTGCAATTAAACAATAATCGCCAAAATTTTGTCGTTGCCATTGACGGAACCTGGCCCCATGCGAATCGCATTTACCGTGAAAACCCATTGCTAAAAAATTTAATCCCATTAACTTTAAACACGCAATACACCTCAAACTATCGCATCCGCACCCAGCCAAATTCCCTTTGTCTATCAACGGTAGAAGCGGTAGTGCTGTGCTTAGAAGCACTTGAACATACCCCTGGCAAATATCAATCTTTATTAAAAACATTTGACCGCATGATCGATAAACAATGCCAATTTATTCCAGAAGAATTTTTAAAAAATCGCAAAAGATTTAGAAAGGTACTCAAAAATGACAGCTGAAAATTCTTATAAAACTTGGCAAACAATTGCCGTTGGTGATAAAGCATCGATGACAATCCTAGTTGATGAAAAGATGGTCAAGGCATTTGCAGACCTAACGGGCGACAACAACCCCATACATACTGACCCTGAATTTGCCAAGAAAACAGTATTTCGTAAATGTGTCGTGCATGGCGCTTTTCAAAACAGCCTAATTTCCGCCATACTTGCTTCGCAAATGCCAGGCCCAGGTAGCATTTATTGCTCCCAAGAATCAACTTTTTCAGCCGCCTTGTTTGTAGGTGATAAGGTCACCGTTGAAGTAGAAGTCGTTGAAAAACTGCTAGCAACAAAACAAGCAAAAATCAAAACCACCTGCACCAATGAATCCGGACAAATAACCCTGCAAGGCTTTGCCATCGTCTACCCTGCACGAAGGTAACTATATATTTGACTTGGGTTTAATTTTTAAGAGTTAAGCGGAAAGCTAAACTTTCGCCTTCCTTGGCTTCGTTTTCAGATGTTAATAAATTTTAAATTTATATTTCGCAGAATACACCTGAGCCTTCTCAATCAAAATTCTATTTTCTTACAATGATATTTATTCCAGATTAAAACAGTAATTCTTAACCACTTAAAAACACTGAAACGAAAACCACAATCGACTCTTTTCAAACTATATTTTACTGCGTTTTTTGTGTTTTAAACAATTCTATTTCTTTCTTATTTCTGTGTATTTCAGTGCCTTCTGTGGTTAAAAAATTCTTAAATTATATTTCGCAGAACACATCTGAGTCTTCTCAATCAAAATTCTATTTTCTTGCAATGATATTTATTCCAGATTAAATCAATAATTTTTAACCACTGAAAACACTGAAAAACACTGAAACGAAAACCACAATCGACTCTTTTCAAACTATATTTTACTGCGTTTTTTGTGTTTTAAACAATTCTATTTCTTTCTTATTTCTGTGTGTTTCAGTGCCTTCTGTGGTTAAAAAAATTCGTATCTCAGAGTATTTTTATTTTTTTTACAATTGGCGCAGTAGAGACGGGTTTGAAACCCGTCTCTACTTGGTGAATCTAAAATTTGCTGAGTAGTACAAGAATTCTTTAATTTTATTTCGCAGAATACACCTGAGTCTTCTCGTAGAAAATAACTATTAAAATTAACATATTACATGCACCTTTTCGTTCAGCGTTTTCTACAAGAGTCGCGCGGTAGCGCGCCTCTAAAATATCATGGTTCTTTTCGATTTTTACGGAAAACATAATATCATGGTTTTATTCTGTTTTTATCGTATGCCTATTTCTTTTCAATGGTTTACAATCTACAGTCTCAATTAGTTTGTTCGCCAGAATAAAGCTTCAAATCGGGGTCAATTTTAAACGCTGTTTGACACCACGACGGCAAAATTTAGCTCAATGAGCCCGGAGGGGCAGTATTAGCCGTACGATTTTACCAATAAAACAAAACACCCACACTATGTCCACTCTGTCCACTCTGTCCACCAAGTCCACTCTGTCCACACCCTCACCAGCTCTTTTCATGAGCCACAATGGTCAGTCTACTACATGTAAAGACTACAATCTACAGTCTCGTTCTCTAAGAATAATCCGTACCCCACATCAAATAAATTACCAAAGAACAAACTTTCGGTAAGATTTTCACACCGATTTTATCTTTTTTACTCATCAATTCTATTGCCAAAAACCATACTTTCTCGCTATTTACACCAGACAAATAATTTGACCAAACGGGCTTAGCGAAAAACCCAAATATATATTCAAAGAGCATTTGTCCAATTTTAAGGCTAGATTGTAAGATATATTTGAATTAGGTAATGTTAAATTGGCAATATGAAATTTATTAATAGACTTCATTATATTAAAATGAATTGAATTTATATGTAACTCAGTTACAATTTGATTATGACGATAAAAAGACCAAGCAAAATCCCAAATATTTTGGTTGTTATCAGAAAAGCCGTTGAAATTGGAAATTTTGTCGATGTAGTTCATGCAGAAGACCGAAAGCAGGAAAGAAACATTACTCGACCAGAATACCTATATGTATTAAATCATGGTTATCATGAACCCAAAAAGGATGAGTATAAAGAAGAGTTTAAAGCTTGGAACTATGCAATTAGAGGCAAAACCATTGATGATCGTGAATTGAGAGTTGTTGTTTCCTTTGATGAAAACAATATGTTAATAATCACCGTTATTGATTTGGAGAAGTTATGAATACTAAAATTCAAAAACAATACATTGACATGGGCTTTGGGTTTCCAGTTTACCTTCTAAATGTACCAATGATTAAAGTTCGTGGACATTGGACTCCAAAAATCAACTATAATGAACTTTCAGACCTTTTGCTTACAGCCCTAGCTGAAAAGCCTTCAAAACTCACAGGAAGCGAATTAAAGTTCATCAGAACTAAGCTAGAACTGAAATTGGCTGACTTTGCTGAAAAGTTTTATGTAACACATCCTGCTGTCTTGAAGTGGGAACATAAAAAGGATGAGATAACAGGTATGAATTGGGCAACTGAAAAAGATATCCGACTTTTCATCTTTTCTTCCCTATCAAGCAAATCAGAATTCCCAAAACGATACCAACAATTGCGACAAGAAGCATCAGAGAAGAAGATCAATACAAAGATTGACATTCACACAACAGAAAATCTTTTATTAGTCTAATCCGCCTTAGAATTATTAGGATAAAATGAATCCAATCATTTCTTTAGTTATTCGATTCTCACCAATAAAGCACTAAGCTGGCTAACCAAATTCCTGTGACTGGTTTTTCAAAACTGTTTAATCAGATCATTTACAAACTGTGAACGGTTTTTGTCATTTCTCAACTTCTCAATTTTCTGAATAGACTTAACACTTAGTAACAAAGAAACTATTTTTTTGGGCTCATCAGAAGGCTTTCGACCTGAACCTTCTCTATAACCACCCCATTCTTCTTTTATTTTCTTCATAAATCCCCCCCCCTTTTTTCTTGATATTTTATTATTTTTTCAGGATTGCAAATAGAAAAATGGCGTTGTCTATGAATTTTTGATTAATTTTTGGGGGAATTTTAACTTAAAGAGAATTTTTAAAGGCTAGGCAACTCAAAAAAGGTAAAGAAAATGCGAATATTTTTACTTGAAAAATGAGGGGTAAAATGGATATTTGTGCCCTTTTTTTGGGGTGTTATTTTTATGAGTTTTATTAGTTTTTTATCCGTCATCCTTGATCATAAATCGGTTGATTTAATCAAAATTATTGAGTTCCAAAATAAAGAAATAGAAGTATTGAAAGCTATGAACAAAGAAGGTCGAAGTTATGCAAATGTTACTGAGAAGCGACTTTTGGGAACTCTTGCTCATGAAATCAGGCATATTTTGAAACTAGGTAAAATAGAAACCATTTTTAAGCCTGAAACCATACTCAAATGGTATCGGCAGTTTGCTGGTGCAAAGTTTGATGGCTCTAAAAACCGCAAAAAGAAAGGCAGACCTGGTACCGATGAAGATACGATTAAGCTGATTATTCAAATAGCTACCGAGAAAACGAAGTCAGGATGGCGAAGTTTCGCTGGCTTGACCAGCCCATTCAATCGAAAACATAATGGGCGAGTACAGGGATGTACGAAGCAACAAAACTTGGGGTGCTGATCGCATTGTAGGCGCATTGAAGAATTTGGGCATTCAAATTTCAGATCAAACTGTTCTTAACATTCTTGAGAAAAATGAAATTCCGATTGCGCCTGATCGCAAAAAGGAGAAGACTTGGCAGGAATTCATCAAGCTTCACACTGATCAAAACGAAGCCATGATGGCGAAGTTTCGCTGGCTTGCCCAGCCCATTCAATTGAAACCATTATGGGCAAGTGCAAGGATGCACGCAGCAACTTTGGGCTTGCGATTTCTTCTTAATGCCTGTTTTAACTTTAATGGGCATTAGGCATTTTCATGTGTTTGTTTTTATTCAATATTGCACTAGGCAAATAAAAGTTGTTGGAGTGCGTGATACACCAGATGGCGCATGGATGGAACAAATGGCAAAAAACATAACCGACCATTTTGAACCCTTGTTACCCGATTGCAAATATCTTGTGCATGATCGAGATACGCTGTACACCCAAAAATTTGAACAAACCTTAAAAGACTTCGGAATCACACCAGTAAAGACGCCGCCTCAAAGTCCTAACCTTAACCCGTTTATCGAAAGATTTAATCGGTCGATTAAATATGAGTGTCTCAACAACATGATTATTTTCGGTGAAAAGAATCTTCGAAAGTTTCTAAAGGAGTACACTGAACATTATCATTTTGAGAGAAACCACCAAGGTATTAAGAATGAAATTATCAAAACCAATGCAACCTTGATACACTCGCAAAAAGGCAAAGGCAAAATTCTTAAAAAAGAGCGACTCGGCGGCTTACTAAACTATTATTACCGCCAAGCTGTTTAACCTTAGTCTATAGCCTACAATCTACGATCTACAGTCTCGTTCTCTAGGAATAATCCGTACCCACATCAAATAAATTGTCAAAGAACACTTTTCGGTAAGTCTTCCGTACCGATTTTTCCTTTTTTACTCTTCAATTTTATTCAACAAAAACATAATTTCTCGCTCTTTTACCATCAGACGAATATTTTGGGTAGACCTTTTATTTTAATAATTCAGTTTTTATTTGTTCTACATTTTTTCGCCAATTATCATATTCATCTGATTCAAGCCATAGTTCATTTAGTTCAGATACTTCAGAAAACACTTTATCGATGGCCTTTGCAGCTTTCTTTTTCAGTTTTGTTGGGTCTAATTTTTTATTATTAGAAAGCCATTCTTTTGCATTTTTAGGCAGATTTTTTCTCTTATTGCCCAATAAAGCCAATATTATTTCTGATGCTGCAAGAATTTTACAGCCTTCAGGTGCTTCCAGATAATCAGTTTTGGACTTTTCTAATGTATCTTCTATTAAGGATAAGTCTTCTGATTCTTCTAAATCATATAACCAATCAGATGCGTCATCATTATCAAAAATATTTATATCCCACGCACCCATTTTATTTACTCCAAAATAGTTAAAATAAAAACTTAATTTAAAATTAATCGTTTTATCACCTACCTAAAAGTTATTGAAAGTTATAAAATTAACTCTTTCAATTCATCTAGAAAACCTGCTGCTGAATCTGAACCATCTCTTTCTAAATTTGCTGTATTAGGTTCTCGCCACTCACCTATTTGCTCAACTATATTATCTTCTGAATATCTAATTCTCCATGATTTTTCTGGCATAAGAATATTGATTCTATAGACATCGGGCATTGGCCAATTTTTTCGACTCCATTTTGTTATTTCCCCTATTATGGGCCATTTTTTTTCAATTATACCCAAATCACTAACCCTTATAACTTTAATCGCTTTTTTAGGCTCTAAGTCACCTACATCTTCCATGGTAGGCAATGCAGAATAAGTTTTATTAAAAAAGTACCCTAGTATTAAATATGATGGCTTTGACACCCTTGCAACAACACCAACTACAAAAACTTTTGGTTTAAGCTTAATTGCAAATACAGTGCCTTCTTTGTAATTAGTTTTCAATTGTCAAGCCTTTCTAAAAATTTATTTGCTGCGGCCATATATCTTCGAAATTTAGGATTATTTTTATCTATTCCTCTTATTTTGTTTAGTCTTGGATTGAATTTTTCATGGACCATTTGCTCCAAACCTCTTTGTGTACTATAGCTATCAGTTTTATGGATTGGCTCAAATCTATACTTGTTTTTATAATATCGAAGGTGTTCTTTTTCTCGTCTCGCTAAATTGTTTGTACGGCCTGACCTAACTAATTCGCCAGTTTTTTTATCATATAAACCATAAACACCACCTACAGGCCCACAAGGAATCGCATTATGCACCAAAACTGCAAAAGCGCCATTGGTTTTGCCTTCTTGCAGCACAAAATAAGTGTGAAAATCATCTACTTCAAAGTTGTAAGTGGTGAAAGTCTCGCCTAGTTTGGCTGGCTCTGAAGTTAGGCCTGTTACTGCAACATAAGTGTTGTCAGTGATCTCAAGCCTATCATTTATCGCCAGCTGCCTTGCCGATACCCAGCCTTTATCAGCTACCCAGAATGGGTGTTCGCCTGAAACTTTGATTTCATAGGCTTCACCGGTTTTGTCTTTATAGGTTAGGGTAAATAATTCTGCATGTAGAACGGTGAACACATTCACGACTGGCTTGTAATCAGTCTTTTGTGTTTTTTGGTTTTTTGATAAAACAAAATCACCGACTTTAATATCTTCTATATTCTTTAAGCCTTGGTCGGTTAGAACTTGGGTGCCAGCTATTTACGAGATTGTAGATTGTAGACTATAACCGTAGATTGCAGATTTTTTTATCTGAGATAAAATTAAATTCGAATGAATTGAATCAATCAACTAATTCGAAATTAATCTTTTAAAGATAAAACGCAGTATTCATGAAAAAATACTGCGTTCTGTATTTGCGTTTTTCCTGAATTGTCAAAGATCAATTATTCTTTATCTAAAGTCTATGGTCTACATTCTACAGTCTAGTTTCGTACAGACTTAACCTTTTTTGCTCTCAAAATCCAATAGACAAAACGAGTTATTTCTCATCATCTGTGGAATGATTTGAATTGAAAATATCCACTGAGCAAACTATGTCATTTTTTATATCAATTCTTGCATCTAGTTCACATTCGCAATTTTTACATTCTGTCCACCCCAACGAAAGAAGATCGCCATTGTCTGGCCGACCACCTTTTGAAACGCTATTAAATTTTTCCCAAATAACTTTATCGCCAATTTCAAAATTAATGCAATTTAAGCGACCAAAATATGTAAATATTTCAAATATACCTAGCTTGTTACACAATGGACATTTTTTTGTAATATTCATATAGTTATATCTACTCATTATTATCTCCTAATATCTATAACAGGAATATTGGAATTTCTAAACCGTTTAGGTAAACTATTTGTCAACCATCTAGCAAGTTTGCTATTAGCAGTATAAGATTTTAATCCTGTTTGCATCGCTAACGCTGCAAATGCTGCATCACCTCGTCCCTGTGCTTTTGCAATAGCTTTAAATAAATCTTTAAAAGCATTTGAATTCTCAGGAGTTAAAATTCTAATATTATTTTGCATTAAAAACTGTAATCGTGAATGTCTTTGAGCTCTGCTTATACCTTTAAATTTTGCAAACTCATTATATTGGTTAGTACTAATAAAAACTTTATTGTTTTTTATTAAATTTAAGGCTTTACTTCCAAGTAGGGAATCAGAGTGGTCTAAAGCGTGTACTAAAACATCATTGTCAACTAATATCCCACACCCCTTCGCATTATGCACCAAAACTGCAAAAGCGCCATTGGTTTTGCCTTCTTGCAGCACAAAATAAGTGTGAAAATCATCTACTTCAAAGTTGTAAGTGGTGAAAGTCTCGCCTAGTTTGGCTGGCTCTGAAGTTAGGCCTGTTACTGCAACATAAGTGTTGTCAGTGATCTCAAGCCTATCATTTATCGCCAGCTGCCTTGCCGATACCCAGCCTTTATCAGCTACCCAGAATGGGTGTTCACCTGAAACTTTAATTTCATAGGCTTCACCGGTTTTGTCTTTATAGGTTAGGGTAAATAATTCGGCATGAAGAACGGTGAACACATTCA
>Ga0209573_1000983_pt1 | contig 49533 bp, 36 predicted proteins | sample TNRBio252014_DNA_FD_185870 | JGI IMG/M metagenome (GOLD analysis project Ga0209573, IMG submission 185870) | Wastewater treatment Type I Accumulibacter community from EBPR Bioreactor in Madison, WI, USA - TNR Reactor_6/25/2014_ DNA (SPAdes)... | ecosystem: Engineered > Bioreactor > EBPR >... | reverse complement strand
TTCAAGCATACTCCCTTCTGGTTTTATGTTCAGGGTAATGCTGATACTCCCATCTGATTCCAGTTTGTATTGCGCTGCCATATGCATTAGTTTTGACTCAAATATACATCAAATTGGAGCCGCACCCTTCAATGGTCTGGGTGGGCGCATCGGTATACTCCGTGACGCTCACAACCGAGTTGGGGCCTCCATAATTATAGAAGTATCGGGTAACAATATTGTCGTTGCGCGAACTCATGCGAATCAAACGCCCCAACTGATCGTATTGATATTGTGTACTGAGACCGTCAATATCCGTAGCCTCTTTCAGGAACCGGGTTTTCCCTCCTCCGGTCGTTTGTTCGTAATGATCCCAGTTTTTGCGCCAGTTTAGAAAATCCTGTCGTGTCAGCATCCGGTTTGCCCCCCATTGGTAGTTTACCTGGCTGAATCCCATGGGGATAAAGTTGTTGGGCAGGCCCTGTGCGTTGTAGCCGGTTATTTCTCCGCGTTGCAATTCGCCTCCTCCCTGTAGTATTTCGTAGTATCGAATGGGGTACGCATCGCCATTATAGGCTTTTCGGTAGCCCCCTACAACACTTCCATTTACGAGCTGGGTTTCTTTCACCGGAATCCCGATCATGTAACGGCTTGTCAATGCCGATTCGCTCAGCTCCGGCGCATAAGATGTTTCTGTCCGGTATACTTTACCATCGCTGTTGTTAAACTGCACCGCAGTAGGGAAATAATGCCGGAGCAAAGGATCGCTCAGGTTGATGCCATTGTACTCATAAGTAGTGGTTTTGACTACTCCGTCGAGGTCATATTCGGAGACATCCACTAAGTAGGGGATGCGGGTCTTGATCCGGTATAGTTGCCACATAAAAGTACCCTGCCCGGGAATAGGTATCGTTACCGCCTTTACCATTACGCCATCCGTATCCGTATAGGGCGCATCCAAAAATCCATTTGTTGTGAGTTCCAAACGAATATTATCCTCCCGCCAGGTAGACGACTTATCTAAATTGCCTGCAATAACCCTTAGCTGTTCCGGAGGGTAAGGATAAAAATCGGCCCCATAAGTGCTGCCTAAGCCTATACTTGGCGTCTCGGTGAAGAACACAAACTCTTTACGTCCGTTGCCTTCGTAGTCTTCAGTGACTGTGCTATAACCAATATGCCCGCCTTCAAAACCGGATAACGGAACCACACTGTAATCGAAAAATGCGGTACTGTTGAAGTAGGTATAAAGCAATTGCCCATTGCCCGAGGTAGCAAAGTTATCCAGATTAAGCCAGTATCGGGGGTAATTGTATAGTACCCCGCTGGATTCCTCTGTATTGCTTAAATTTGTGTAACGATATGTTTTAACAATCGTATTTGCCTCATCGACGCCGTCTTTGATAGATACTTTTTTAACCCGTAGCCCTCCGACCTTAATATTCTGTTGGGTTTGGATGGTAGTACGCGAGAAGATTTTTATGTCAAAAAGCATTCCTGTAACTGAAAAATCAAATCGGTAATTGCTTCCTGGCTGGATGGAAGGAAATAAAGAAGTCAAATTCCCCATCCTGACCTCCTCATCCGTACTATTAGTTGTAAAAGTAGCCGTAGTAGGAGCGCATGAGGAAGGAGATACGCAAGCCAGCGTAATGGTCACAGAGGCGCTACCCGAACAAGCGCTATTTTTTTTGAACTTAATTTCATACTCCAACGCTTCCAACTGCTGAGCCGTAAAAGTAATGGGTAAGTTGGGCTCTAATGAGCCAGGGACGCTTTGGCAGGGAAGACCAATTCCCAAGGGGTAACCAAAACTCTTAGTGCGAATGACTTCCGTTTGTTGGCTCGTAACCGTACCCCGGTAGTCATTTGCTTCGTATTCGAAGATATGTTCGCCTCCGGTAGGATAAACGACGCCCTTCAGATTGCCCAAGAGCATGGGCGTCTCGTGGGTGCTGCGATCAGACTGGCCAGGATAAGAAATCAGAATGGGATCGCCAGGAAACTGGGATTGGCTGCTTCCAGGTATGTTTCTTGGAGACCCCGTATAGGTAATATACTCTTCTATAGCCGGTAAATTAAGCGATCCTGTATTATCGTTGTTTTCATCGGCGCCATTGTAAAATCCCCAGTGATCGACCGCTTTTGACAATCGGTTTGGAAGAAAATTTTCGCCGATGTAGGAAAACTGATACGGCGGGATTTCGATCAATCCGTCGCAACTTACTTCTTGTATTGAATTGAGCCTAAGTCTTTTATCTTCTGGGCCTCCTGCGGCGTAAGTAGTGTTGTCAATCCAATAATCGTAACTAAAGTTGAAGCGCTTGCAAAGTACTCCGTTATCGGTTATCTGTATGGCATCAAGACTTTTTGCGTGTTGGGTAGGAATAATGGATGATCCGTTGAAGGTTCTTAAGTCCGTCCGAAAGTTATTATAAATAAAGGTGGCCTGATAATTGGCTGCTGTGATGCTTTTAATTCTTTTGGTTCTAACCTGAAAATAGGTCTCATAGGAGCAACTGCCGCTTGACAAAGCCATAGAAGAACAACTTCCTAAGTTTTTATAGCCATATATTTCATTTTCATAAGTTAGATTGGCCCGCGCTCCTCTTCCTCCCGGAGCATAATCGAAAGATTCAACGGCGACCAACATCCATCCGACAATGGTTTGAGAGGCCTCTCCCTGTACTACAGAAAACATTTCTTCAGCCATTGGCGTATCGGTAGGGCTTTCGGGAGTGACGCCAAAATGATATTTAGTACCATCCGGTGTTGTGACTACAAAGCCTCTAATGGCATATAAATTAGGATTAGCGTCTCGCCTGACCGTTATTTTGAGATTTTGCTTAGGCACTAAAGTGATGTCTCCCTCGCTGTCGAAGAAAAACTTGCCTGAATATCCGCCAAAGTTAAAGGAAAAAATATCTGCTTCTCCATCGTACAACCCCGACCTTATTCCCGATACATTTTCAAACTCCGGCGTATTGGGCTGTAATGGATAATATGGATTCATGGCCGGAATACTTGAATATTGGGATCCCCGGCTGAGATAGCCATTAAAACCTTCATCGGGTTTACCCATTACCGTGCGCATAATGCGCCCGCCGGCATCAAGCGCCCACCCTAAGCCCGTCATACCGGCCGGTTCTCCTACCCTTACGCCCGAAGCATGATAGCTCAAGGATATGGGTACCGATACGGAGCCGTCCTGAAGGTTGTATATGGGTACATTTATAGCCGGAGTACCTGTGTGCATGCCTACCTGAACGTCGGTGAATTTACCTAAGCTTGCCATTTCTGGAGGAGGCATAACCACGTCGCCAAAGACATTATTTACGGGTTGGGCATTTACCCCCCCCCCCCATAAGAAAAGAAACGCAATAAAAATGGGCGTAGAGCGCAAAATCAGGTAAAAGTTGTTGAGTTGTTTCATTAGGGTAAAAAATTAATAGGTCAATTATCTTTGTTGCCAAAATTAAAGGTTATTTTTCATTTTAGCAATAGCATCTGAAAATTTAACATATCCCTCTTGTTAGATATTTTCCTGTGTTGAGCTTAGATTCATAAATCTTGGCTTGGAGAACTGTATTAGGGGTATAAGGGGGTATTAAGGGTGTTGAGGGCCCGCCCACTTGAGGTGGTCGGGTAAATATTAGGGGTATTGAGGGTGTTGAGGGTTTTAAAGATATTAAGTGTTTTAAGGGCCCGCCCACTTGGGAGTGGTTTTACCCGGCTGACTAAACGGGCGGGTAAATATTAGGGGCCCGTCAGCAGCAGGGGCGCAGCGGGCAGTTGGGGGCCTGCACTTTCGCTCCCCGATCTTTTTGCGCCTGGCGTAATCAAAAAAGATAATCCTCCCTACCTTTTGCTTGGGAAGCTCGGGGATCGCCGACGCTCCGGATCGGGGAGCGCCCCAGGTATAAAACCGCTATCCCAAGCTCTAAACCACTAACCCCGAGCCACGACGATCCCCGAGCCGTAGGTTTTTTAACATTAAGGTAGTTAAGGGCCCGCCCACCACTGGGGTGGTCGGGTAAACATTAATGGGCTCCGCTTAGGCATGGGCAGGCGGCCGGCGCCGCTTGGGTCTTAACTACCTTAACTAGCTTAATGGTGAAAAAAGAGATCAGCGAAGCTGAGCCTCACTCCTCTTATTTTAAACATTAAGGTAGTTAAGGGCCCGCCCACCACTGGGGTGGTCGGGTAAACATTAAGGGGCTCCGCTTAGGCATGGGCAGGCGGGCTGCGCCGCTTGGGTCTTAACTACCTTAACTAGCTTAATGGTAAAAAAAGAGATCAGCGAAGCTGAGCCTCACTCCTCTTATTTTAAACATTAAGGTAGTTAAGGGCCCGCCCACCACTGGGGTGGTCGGGTAAACATTAAGGGGCTCCGCTTAGGCATGGGCAGGCGGGCTGCGCCGCTTAGGTCTTAACTACCTTAACTATCTTAATGGTGAAAGAAGAGATCAGCGAAGCTGATGCCTGCTACCCAATTGATTTTAGACATTAAGGTGTTAAGGAGCATCAATACGATCAGGGTAGTCGAGCGCCACGCCGCTGCGGTAGCCCCTCCGTTCACCGCTCACTCGCTCACTCGTTCACGCCGCTGCGGAGCCGCGTGAGGGGGTGAAGCGGTATGGCGCCCCCCCAAGGGCGGCATAATAGCGGAACACCCGACCCCACGCGCAGTTTACCTTCCAACGTTCATTCGGGGCGGCGGACATTCCCTTGCTTTGCGCTTGGATGCGGAGGGAGGCGCGCGCGTGGGGGCACGCCCCAAGCCATTTTGTGTGCTACAGACCCGCCATAAAAGGCTACTTTTGAGGGGGGAATTGTATTCCATTCACATTATTCAAAATAGTTTGTGATATGACATTGCGCATGGGTTTAAGCAGGACGATGGTGAAACTGTTTTTTCTGGGGCTGGGCATTTTTCCGCTGGCGGCCCAGTCGGATGCGGCGCTGGAGGCGCGCATTGACGCCATTATGGCTAAGATGGAGCTGGTGGATAAGGTGGGCGAGATGACCCAACTGACCATCGATATGGTGTCGGTGGGGGAGCCATATCGGGTGGCGGAGCCTCACCGGATAGACATGGAAAAGTTGAGGCGGGTGCTGGTGGAGTACCGGGTGGGCTCGATACTGAATGTAGGCGGCCACGCGTATACGCGGGAGCACTGGCATGAGGTGATCCGGGCCATTCAGGATGTGGCCACTAAAGAGAAGCCTACGGGGATACCCGTATTGTACGGCATTGACGCCATACACGGGGCCAATTATACCATGGGGGCCACGCTGTTTCCGCAGCAGATAGGGCTGGCGGCTACCTGGAACCCCGGCTTGGCCTATGAGATGGGGCGCATAACGGCCTATGAGACGCGCTCCTGCGGCATTCCGTGGACGTTTAGTCCGGTGTTAGACAATGGGCGCAACCCGCTATGGCCCCGCTTTTGGGAGACCTTCGGGGAGGATGTATACTTAGCGGCTGAGATGGGCGAGGCCATTACGCGGGGTTATCAGGGCAATGCCATCTCTGATCCGCATCGGGTGGCGGCCTGCCTGAAGCACTTTATGGGTTATGGAATACCTTTGTCGGGCAAAGACCGGACGCCGGCTTATATCCCCGACCGGCTGTTGCGGGAGGTGGTGATGCCGCCGTTTCAGCGGGCGATGGAGGCCGGAGCGGCCACTGTGATGATCTGCTCGGGGGAAATCAACGGGATTCCGGTGCATGCCGATAAGCGCATACTGACGGATATACTGCGTGGGGAGATGGGCTTTCAGGGGGTGGCGGTTTCCGATTGGGAGGACATCCGGTACCTGTATACGCGGCACAGGGTGGCCGCCGATTATAAGGAGGCCATAAAGCTGTCGATCAATGCGGGAGTAGATATGAGCATGGTGCCTACTGATCTGGAGTTCCCGAGGCTGTTGCGGGAATTGGTGGAAGAGGGGCAGGTGCCTATGGCGCGTATAGACGAGGCCGTGCGCCGGATACTGCGACTGAAGTTGCAGTTGGGGCTGTTTGAAAACGCTTATCCGCCCCAGGGTGAAGACCCGCTTTTTGCCTCGGAGGGCCATGCGACGGCCAGCCGGATGGCGGCGGCAGAGTCGATTACGCTGTTGAAAAACGAGAAGAGCCTGTTGCCGTTGGCCAAAACCTCGCGGTTGTTGGTGACGGGGCCCACCGCCAACAGCCTTAATTACCTGAATGGCGGCTGGACGGGCACGTGGCAGGGCGACGACTCCAAGTACAATACGCCGGGCAAGCAGACGGTGTTGGATGCGTTGCGGGCGGCGGCCGGAGCGGAGCAGATAACGTATGTGCCGGGCGCAACCATTAGTTCGCTGCTGGATGTAAAGGCCGCCGTAGCGGCAGCTGCCGGCGCGGACGTAATTGTAGCTTGTTTGGGCGAGGCTACCTATACGGAGAAGCCGGGCGACATAGACGACTTGGATTTGCCGCTGGCACAGCAGGAGCTGGTAAAGGCGCTGGCCGCTACGGGCAAGCCGCTGGTGCTGGTGTTGGCGCAGGGGCGGCCCCGCATCATTCGGGAGATAGAGCCGCTGGCAGGAGCTATAGTGATGACCTATCTGCCCGGCAATGAGGGTGCGGCGGCCCTGTCGGATATTTTGTACGGAGAGGTAAACCCCAGTGGAAAGCTGCCGTTCACTTACCCGCGTTATAGCAACGACTTAGTGACTTACGACCATAAAGCTGCGGAGAGCTTTTCGCGCGATTTTAGCTTTAATGCTTTTAATCCGCAGTACCCCTTTGGTTTTGGGCTCAGCTATACCCGATTTGGGTATGAATCGCTGAATTTGAGTTCTGACACGCTGAGGGCAGACGGGGTGTTGCTGGTGTCGATAACCGTCACGAATGGCGGAGAAGCCGATGGCATGGAGGTTGTGCAGTTGTATACCACCGACGAGGTGGCGAGCGTAAGCCCGTCGGTGCGCAGGCTGCGCGCTTTCGAGAAGGTATTCATCGGGGCGGGGGATAGCGCGGAGGTCATCTTTGAGTTGCGGCCTTCCGATTTGGCTTTTGTGGGGCAAGACAACCGCTGGGTGACGGAGCCCGGTTGGTTTGCCATCAGTATTGGGGGAGAGAAGGCCCGATTTTACTACAAGGGCAAGTAAGGATAGCTGAAAAAGGAATCGCCGGCAGTGGTAACACATGCCGGCGATTTTTTTTATACCTGAAGTGCGGGCAGTTAGTCGTCGTCTTCGTCGCTGCTGCCCGAAGGGGCGCCGTCGAACATCAGCCAGGCTTTGAGGAAGCCTTCCAGATCGCCGTCGAGGACGGCGTCGGTCTGGCCGGTTTGCCATCCTGTGCGGTGGTCTTTTACGCGGCGGTCGTCGAGGACGTAAGAGCGAATCTGGGAGCCCCATTCGATTTTGGTCTTGGAGGCTTCTATTTCACCCTTCTCCCTGAGCTGTTCGGCCAGCCTGAGTTCGTAGATGCGCGACTTGAGCATTTGCAGGGCTTTGTCCCGGTTTTGATGCTGAGATCGCTCCTGCTGGCACTCGACTACTATGCCGGTGGGCAAGTGGCGCACGCGCACGGCCGATTCGGTTTTATTGACGTGCTGCCCGCCTGCGCCGCTGGAGCGGAAGGTATCCCAGTCGAGGTCGGCGGGATTGATTTCCACTTCTATGCGTTCGTCTACGCGGGGGTGCACAAACACCGATGCGAATGAGGTCTGGCGTTTGCCCTGTGCGTTGAAGGGGCTGATGCGCACTAAGCGATGCACCCCGTTTTCGCCTTTGAGCCAGCCGTAGGCGAAATCGCCTTCGATTTCGATTTCGGCTGATTTTATGCCGGCCACATCGCCGTCTACGCGGTTGAGTTCGTAGACTTTGAAGCTGTTGCGTTCGCCCCAGCGTTTGTACATGCGCAGCAGCATCTCGGCCCAGTCGCAGGCTTCGGTGCCGCCGGCGCCGGCGTTAATTTCGAGGATTACCCCCAGTTCGTCTTCCTGGCGGTTGAGGGTAGAGCGGAATTCCAGGTCGTCGACGGCGTCGGTACATTCCCGGAATTTGGCTTCTACCTCGTCTTCGGTCACTTCGCCTTCGCGCTGAAACTCATACAGCACTTCGAGGTCGGTAACGCCTCCGGCCACTTGCTGGTACTGTTCGAGCCAGCGTTTGTGGCTTTTGAGCGTCTTGAGCGTACTTTCGGCCGCCTTGGGATCGGCCCAGAATTCCGGGTTCAGCGTCTGCTGCTCCAGGTCTTCAATTTCCAAGATGCGCTGATCGACGTCAAAGATACCTCCTAAGAGCGCCCAGACGGGTTTGGAGGCTTTTTAATTGCTCGATGGTCATGTATTATTGTGCTTTTACGAGTTCGACGTAAAACACCAGCTCTGAATTGGCCGGGATCACCGGGGGGCTGCCTTGTTCGCCGTATCCGAGGTTGGCGGGGATGAAAAAGGTAGCTTTGCTGCCTTCTTTGAGGAGAGCGATGCCTTCATCCCAACCCTCGATCACCTGACCCATGCCCAGGGGGAAGTCGATGGGCGAACCACGCTCGAACGACTGGTCGAAGATGTTGCCGTCTTTGAGCATGCCGATGTAGTGTACGGCTACGGTATTGCCGGCGGCGGGCTTGGGCCCTGTGCCTTCTTCGTGGATGACGTATTTGAGGCCCGACGCCGTAGTTTTCAACTGATCGGTAAGGGCGTTGGCATAGTACTGCTCGCGGGCGTTCTGAGCGACGGTCATTTTTTCGTTCACTAAGGCCATTTTAGCTTCCTGCTCTTCTTTTTGGCGCTTGGTAAACTCGGCTTCGTCTACGATGTCGGTTACGGCGATGTCGTAGTAGATGGCTTCAGCGTTTTCAAAGCCGGCCGGTTTTTCCGGGATGGTATCGATGCGGATAACCAGGGTGGCGCTATCGCCAACGCTGAGCATGCGCAGTACGTCGCCTACGGGGAAGAGGGTTTTGAGGTCGGCCTCGTCCGTGGGGATTTGCAGGTAGGGGTTCTGACCCAGCTCGCGGGAGCTTACTACTAAGCTGTCGCCGTTGCGCATGTAAGCGTGGAAGTATACATATTGGCCAGGCTGCGGCGTAGCGCCGCCCGTCTTGATGTGGTGGGTAAACTCATAGCCTCGGGGCGATTTGGAGACGTCGCTCTTGCAGCCCAGGATGGCGATGGCGGCCACCAGGCTGCCGAGAATTAAAAAATGGCGCATAAAATGCAGAAGATTAATGCGTTAAAAAAATGAATGCCTATTGATTAAGTATCTCCCGATAGGCCGGAAGGACTTCTTTAAACTTGCGAATGGTAACGGCTAAGCTTTGGAAACTGGCGCCGCCGGCGGCATTTTTATGGCCGCCGCCGCGAAAGTGCTTGCGCGCGATTTCCTGCACATCGATGTCGCCCTTGGAACGGATGCTGAGCTTGACGATGGTGGGCTGCTCATGGATGAAAGCGGCTACCCGCAGGTTCTTGAGCTTGAGCAGGTAGTTGACGATGCCTTCGGTATCGCCGCGCTTGATGTCGTATAGGGTATAGTCTTCCTTGGTGAGGTAGATGATGCCGGTGTGGAACTCATCGATTATCTCCATGCGATTGTAGAGGCAATGGCCCAGCAGACGAAGTTGTTTTTCCGACATGCTGTTGTTGATGAGGTCTTGCACCTGATAGTCGTCGACGCCTCTTTCCACCAGATCGGCTACCACCCGGTAGAGTTTGGGCGAGGTGCTGTAGCGGAAAGAGCCCGTATCGGTAATGATGCCCGTGAAGAGGCATTCGCCCACCAAAGGCGTTAAGTAGGCCGAGTGCCCCAAGGCCAGAATAAAATCGTAGACCATCTCGCAGGTAGAACTGGCGGCAGGGTCGCTGATCATAAAATCGGCAAAGGGCTCGGGCAGCAGGTGGTGGTCGATCATGATCTTGACAGAGCGGGAGGCGTCGATGAGCTCGCCGGTTTTGTCGATGCGATCGAGGGAGTTGAAGTCGAGGCAAAAAATAAGCTCGGCTGCGCCAATGGCGGCCTTCACATCCTCGGGGTCGGTATCATAAACGAGCATCTTTTCCACCTGAGGCATCCACGACAGGAAGTCGGGGTATTCAGAAGGAGCAATAACTTTGGTGTTATGCCCCATCAACTGCAAATAATGGCTCAGGCCCAGCGAAGATCCTATAGCGTCTCCATCCGGGTTGCGGTGTGTAACGATGACCACGTCTTTGGGCACCGATAGCAGTGTTCTTAACTCAGTCGTATTTTCCATACGCGTGCACAAATCAAGGCGCGAAGTTGCGAAAATTCTATGGTTTATCCTTACTTTTGCGGCGCCTTTTGAAAAACCAATCAACCATGGCTGGAAACATTACCTTTACGATGATTAAGCCCGATGCCGTTCAGGACGGTCACATCGGCGCCATCCTCCACAAAATCAACGAAGCGGGCTTCCGCATCGTTGCCATGAAGCTGACCAAGCTTTCGGCTGAAAAAGCCGGTGAATTTTATGCCATCCACCGCGAGCGTCCTTTCTATGGCGAGCTGGTGAGCTTTATGAGCTCTGGCGCCATTGTAGCTGCCGTACTGGAGAAAGACAACGCCGTTGAAGACTTCCGCAAGCTCATTGGCGCTACTGATCCGTCGAAGGCCGAGCCGGGCACCATCCGCGCCCTGTTTGCCCGCAGCATCGGTGAAAATGCCGTTCACGGTTCCGACAGCGATGAGAATGCCCTCATTGAGGCGGCTTTCCACTTCTCGCGGACGGAGATGTTCTAAACGCCGGTTAACCAACGGGTGTTTATCCCTTGCCCTGTCTGGCGGTATTTCAGATGCTCGCCAGGCAGGGTTTTTTTATGCTTGCCCGGGTTGAAAAGAGGGTAGGGGCGCCGCAAAAAAATACCCTGTTGCACGCGAACGCACAACAGGGATTGAATATAAAGCTATGAAAACTAAAACGTTTTACTGCTCTTCATCGCTTACTTCGCGACCGCCTTTGAGGCGCTCCTGATAAGCTTCAAGCTCTTCCCACTGGCCCTCATGCGCCAACTCAGCCTGCTTGGCCCAGGTAGCGGGGTCGTGGATGCGGTAGTTCGGACCGGCATTGTCGAGAATTTCCTGCACTTTTTCTACCGGAGCGGTAGCCAGGTCATTCCAGGTGAAGATGCCGGCATTGTTCAGCAGCTCTTCGATTTTGGGGCCGATGCCTTCTACCATTTTCAGATCATCCTGTTTGATCTTCTTGCCGGAAGGCAGGGTGATAGCCGCTGGCTTAGCCTGCTTAGCGGGCGCTTCAGCTACCGGCGCTGCAACTACCGGAGCAGCCGCAGCCGCTGGCTTAGCCTTAGCGGGCGCGTCGATGCGCTCTTCTACGGCGTCGAAGGGCGTTACATTAACGAAAGTGCGATCCAAACGGCCCTTTCTGAAAGAAACGATGCCGTCTACGCGGGCGTGGAGCGTAAAATCGCGGCCCATGTATACGTTTTCGCCGGCGTGGAAGCGGGTGCCGCGCTGACGAATGATGATGTTACCGGCTACTACCCCCTGGCCGCCGAACAGCTTGACGCCAAGGCGCTTACTCTTACTGTCCCGGCCGTTATCGGTACTACCTACACCTTTTTTGTGTGCCATGACACGAAAATGTTTTTAAATTAGGCAATGATTAGCACGCGAATCCGGGATTATCCGGCGATGCTGTCAACTTTAATTTTGGTGAAAGCCTGGCGGTGGCCATTCTTCACGCGATAGCCTTTGCGGCGCTTCTTCTTGAAGATGATTACTTTATCACCTTTGAAGTGGCCCAAAACGGTAGCCTTAACGCTGGCCTTGAGCATCGGCGTGCCTACGGTAACGGCGCCGTCGCGATCGATCAGGTGAACCTGGTCGAAGGTGAGTGCGTCTCCCGATGCGGCTTCTAGCTGGTGGACGAAGAGCTCCTGCCCTTCCTCAACTTTGAACTGCTGACCAGCTATGGTTACGATTGCAAACATGGAATGCAGTTTGATTTAATCAATTAGGGCGCAAAGATAGCACCGCGATCCTTAAATTCCAAAGCTTCCGGCAAATTAATTGTTGTGACGCAGGTCGCGCATTCGGTCGAAGAGTCTTTCGAGCAGGCTGCGCTCGGCGGTGATGATGCGGGCCACGCCGCTCATATCCTGCCGGAAGGCCAAAATCCGGTTGTAAGTGGAAGTCATTTGCCGGGGCAATTCAAGTTGCAGGCGATAGTTGATGTTGTTTTGGGGGTCGTTGGCGCCGGCCAGCGCAATATCGCTCACCTGAGCGGGCAAGGCGCCAAACTCGCGGTAGGGAAAGGCATCGAGCCTTATGCGCGCCTGGGCGCCCAGGGTTACTTTCCCGGCCGATGCCGCGGGTAGTATGCCTTGGGCCGCTATCCGGCCATCGGCTTCAACGGGAGTAATGGCTATGACGGGCTCGCCGGCGGCTATGAAGTCGTGCGGCTGAAGCGGCCGCAGCCAGGTTATGCGGCCGGCAACGGGCGCCCGCAGCAGGTAGCGCTGTTCCCAGCCGGCCAACTCGGCCCGGAGTTGTCGCAATTCATTGCGCACCGACAGCCAGGTGCGCTGGGCCTGATCGGAGAGGTTTTCACCCAATTGTATCTGTTCCAGCCCCAGTCGCTCTATGGCTAAGCGATTGTCGTCTATTTGATTGCGCAGTCGTTGGGTTTGCTGCCGGGTTTGCAGTTGAAGTGTGGCGGCGTTGTCGAGCTCGGTGCGGGTGGCCGCCCCGCGCTGGTAGAGCTCGCTGATGCGGCGGTAGGTGCTGTCGGCAATTTCTGATTCCCGCCGGGCCAACTGTAGTTGGTTTTCTAAGGTTTGCGCCATTTCCAGCAGGCTGGGGTATTGCTTCTGGAGCTGTCGCATCCGGTTGCCGCCTGCCTGCCTGCTGATCCAATACTTCAACTCTGCTAAGCTGCTTTGGAGGGTGGCGTAGCGGGCTTGTAATTCGCCCAGTTGCCAGTGGTCGGGCAGGGCCCAGTTCAAAGCCTCTAAAGGGGAGGCTGGTTCGGGTTGATTCGCCAGCCAGTCGTTGAGGGCCAATACATCGTTGAGTCGGGCCGGATTGCCCATAACGGCCAGCAACTGTCCGGTGGCGGCAGTGTCGCCCTCGCGCGCCAACATACGCGTAAGCGGGCCGGCCTGCGCAGGCGCCAGGCGGGCCGGCGGCGCTACCGTGCTCAGCCGCACCGGCGCCTCTACTACATCGGGGTACCTGAATAGCCATGCCCCAAGCAGCCCTCCCGCCAGCAATACAAATACGATGGTATTGCCCCAATAGAGACTCCAGCCGGGCGGTTTGCCCAAGGCGCCTTCTTCGTAGTCGGTGAGGGGGAGGAGGGGGCGGGATTTCATAATCTTAGGGTATGTATTTTGAGCATCATACGAGCGAAGGTATAACTTTTTTGCGTTACGGCCCCCGATTTTCTTCGGGCAAGATCAACCCGCCATCTATGCTCTGCTCAGCCGCTGCCGCAGCAGGTGGTCGGCCAGCACCAAGGCCGTCATGGCCTCTACAATAGGCACGGCTCTGGGGAGCACGCAGGGGTCGTGCCGGCCGCGCCCTTCCACTACTGCGGCTTCTCCTTGTGTGTTTACCGATTCCTGGCCGGCTACAATGGTGGCCACGGGCTTGAAAGCGGCCCGAAAATAGATGTCCATACCATTGGATATACCGCCTTGTATGCCGCCGCTGTGGTTGGTGCGGGTCAGGATGGCGCCGCTATGGGCATCCTGGTAAAAGGCGTCGTTGTGCTCGGAGCCGCGCAGGCTTACTCCGGCGAAGCCCGACCCGTATTCGAAGCCCTTGCAGGCGTTGATGCTGAGCATGGCCTTGCCTAAGTCGGCATGCAGCTTGTCGAAAACGGGTTCGCCCAAGCCTGCCGGGCAGCCTTTTACCACGGCCGATACGACGCCGCCTATGGTGTCGCCGGCTTTTTTAACTTCCTGTATGAGGGCTTCCATGCGGGTAGCCGTATGGGGGTCCGGGCAGCGCACGGGGTTGCTTTCTGTAAGGGTCAGGTCGAGTTGGTGGTAAGGCGCCTCCAGTATAATGGACCCAACCTGACTCACATAAGCGCTGATCTCTATGCCCATTGACCGCAACAACAGCTTGGCTACGGCTCCGGCCGCTACGCGTGCCGCCGTTTCGCGCGCCGAACTCCGGCCGCCGCCCCGGTAGTCGCGCCGGCCATATTTTACATCAAAAGTATAGTCGGCATGAGAGGGCCTGTACTTGTCGGCAATATGGCTATAGTCCTTAGAGCGCTGGTCGGCATTGTAAATAACCATGCCTATGGGCGCGCCGGTGCTTTTTCCCTCAAAGACGCCCGAAAGAACCTGCACGGCGTCGTCTTCCTGGCGCTGGGTGACGATGCGCGACTGCCCGGGCCGCCGCCGGGCCATTTCTGCTTGTATAAATGCCTCATCGATGGGGATACCCGCCGGGCAGCCGTCTATGACTACGCCTAACCCGGGCCCGTGCGACTCGCCAAAAGTAGAGATGCGGAACGCCTGTCCAAATATACTGCCTGCCACTTTTTTGCGGGCTAAGGTAGGCAGAAAATGGGGAATACTAAATTATGTCTTACTTTTGGGTCGGCGTATTTTCGCTACTACATTTGCCACTACAAAAGAGAAGCTGATGCAACAAGTACTGTTTCTGTTGGTTGCCGCTACGGCCGGCTACTTTGCCTGGAAGCAATTTTCACAGATTCGGGCCAATGTGCTGCTGGGTAAAGACGAAGTCCTCACCGGCAACCCCGCCGATCGCCGGCGCAACCTGCTGTTGGTAGCCTTTGGGCAGCAAAAAATGTTCAAGCGTTGGATTCCGGCTGTGTTGCACTTTTGCCTTTATGTGGCCTTTGTCATCACCCAGATCGAGCTCATCGAAATTTTCATCGACGGCGCTTTTGGCGTACACCGCTTCTTTGCGCCCTTTTTAGGCGCACTGTATACCTTTATTATAAGCACAATTGAGGTGCTTTCGGTATTGGCGTTCATCGCCACCTTTGCTTTTCTGGCGCGCCGCAACCTGCTCAAAGTGCCCCGATTGGTGAAACCGGAGCTAAATGGCTGGCCCCGCCTCGATGCCAATCTCATCCTGCTGGGCGAACTCGTGCTGCTCATTGGCATTTTTAGCATGAACGGCGCCGATACGGTATTGCAGCAGCGCGACCCCGCCCATTACCCGGATACCGGCGCGTTGGCCGTAAGCAGTTGGCTGGGGCCGGCGCTGTTTGGCCACCTCAGTACGGCCGCTTTAATAGGCGTCGAGCGTTTCGGCTGGTGGCTGCACCTGCTTACGGTACTGGCTTTCCTCAACTACCTGCCCATTTCCAAGCATTTGCACATCGTGCTGGCTTTTCCCAACACCTACTTCGCCCGCCTGCGCCCCCGGGGCGAGATGGAAAATATGCCCGTCATCATGAACGAGGTAAAGTCGATGATGGGGCTGCCCGTAGAAAATGCTGCCGAGGCCAACGCCGGGGGCGAGCTGCCCGAGTTTGGCGCTAAGGACGTCGCCGACCTCAGTTGGATCGATCTGCTGGGCGCTTACTCCTGCACCGAATGCGGCCGTTGCACAGCCGTATGCCCCGCTAACCTGACGGGCAAAAAGCTGAGCCCCCGCAAAATTGTCATGAGCGTGCGCGACCGAGCCGACGAAGTAGGCCGAAAAATAGCCGGTGGAAACGTCGAATACGCCAAAGACAAAGACCAGCCGCTCAGCAAAACCAACTTCGACGACGGCCGCAGCCTCTTCGACTACATCACCCGCGAAGAGCTGCACGCCTGCACCACCTGCAATGCCTGCGTGGAGGCCTGCCCGGTGCTCATCAGCCCTCTGGAGCCCATCCTCCAGTTGCGCCGCTATGAGATACTCACCGAAAGCGCCGGCCCCGCCGAGTGGCTGCCCATGTTCAACAGCATCGAAAACAGCGGCGCAGCCTGGAGCATGTCCATCGACCGCGAAACCTGGACGAACGGCTAAAGCCTCCGGCTGCTTCTTTTATCTGACGAACGTTACCCATCCTCATCAATATGAGCCAAGTAAAAACCATGGCCCAATACGCGGCCGAAGGACAAGAACCTGAAATCCTCTTTTGGGTGGGCTGCGCAGGCAGCTTCGACGATCGCGCCCAAAAGGTCACCCGCGCTTTCGCGGAGATTCTCACCGCCGCCGGCGTCGCTTTTGCCATCCTCGGCAATGAAGAGCAATGTACCGGCGACCCCGCCAGGCGCGCCGGCAATGAGTTTCTATTCCAGATGACCGCCCTTCAGAATGTCCAGACCCTGAATATGTACGGGGTAAAAAAGATCGTGGCGGCTTGCCCTCACTGCTTCAATACCCTCAAAAATGAGTACCCGGCCCTTGGCGGTCAGTACGAGGTGATGCACCACACCCAACTGCTCCAGCAACTCATCGATGAGGGGCGCATCAAACTCAAAGAGGGCGGCGCCTTCAAAGGCAAGCGCATCACCTATCACGACAGTTGCTACCTCGGCCGCGTCAATGGCGTTTACGAGGCGCCCAGAGCCGTGCTCGAAGCCCTCGACTCCGACCTCGTAGAGATGAAGCGCAGCAAAACCAACGGCCTGTGCTGCGGCGCCGGCGGCGCCCAAATGTGGAAAGAAGACGAACCCGGCGATAAGCGCATCAACATCGAGCGCGCCGACGAAGCCTTAGCCACCGGCGCCGAAGTAGTGGCCCTCAACTGCCCTTTCTGCCTCACCATGATGAGCGATGGCGTCAAAGCCCGCGAAAAACAGGAAACGGTAATGGTGTATGATCTCAGTGAATTGATTGTCAAAAATTTAGCATAAACATGGATATGGTTCAGGACTTCCCCGGCCAGTCGCGTGTGTGGGTCTATCAGGCCGGCCAACCTTTTCGCTCAACTGACCTGCCCGCCATCCGGGCGGCATTGGGCGCCTTCGCCCGCCAATGGGTGAGCCACAACCAACAACTGCGCGCTGCCGCCGATGTGCTCCACGATCGCTTTGTGGTGCTGATGGTAGACGAAACCCAGGCCGGCGCCAGCGGTTGTAGCATCGATAAGTCGGTGGCCTTCCTCAAACAATTGAGCGCCGAAACCGGCGTCGACCTCTTCGATCGCCTGCGGTTCAGCTTCCGGCTCCCCGACGGCGAGGTGAGCACCGTATCCCGCGAGGAGTTTGCGCGCCTTTACGCCGAAGGGCGCATCAACGACGACACCCCCGTCTTCGATCCGCTGGTGGATACCAAAGCGGCCTTCGATGCCGCCTTTGAAAAAAAGCTGGGCCAGAGCTGGCATCGGCGTATGGTTTAATATTCCCAAGCCTCCGCTCAAGCCGCTATGCTCAAAGACATCGACATCATTGCCGCAGGCGAACTGCTCATCGACTTCATCAGCGCCGACTTTGCCGAAAACCTCGACGAGGTCAGCCAGTTCAAAAAACTACCCGGCGGCAGCCCTGCCAACCTCGCCGCCAACCTCGCCCGCCTCGGCAAGCGCGTAAGCTTGGTGAGCGCTGTGGGGCAAGACGATATGGGCGATTACCTGGCGCGCTACGTCGCCGACCTTGGCCTCGACACGGCCCACCTGGCCCGCGTAGCGCTGCCCACTACCCTCATTCTCGTCACCCGCTCCCGGCAGGTATCCAATTTTGAGGCCTACCGCATGGCCGACACCCAACTCGGCGCAGCCCAGTTTCCGCCGGCGTTCGTGGCCCGCGCCCGGCTGTTCCACACCACCTGTTTTGCCCTCAGTCTTGAGCCTGCGCGCAGCAGCATCCTCACTGCCGCCGCACAGGCGCATGATGCCGGCGCCCAGCTCAGCATCGACGTCAATTATGCCGCCAAAATCTGGCCCGATCAGCGCGAGGCCCAACGGGTAGTGGCCGACTACTGTAGCCGCGGCGCTATGGTCAAGTGCAGCGAAGTGGATTGGGAGCGCCTCTATGGCCATCCCCTGCACGATAATGAGGCCGCCGCTACGCACTTCTTGGCTCAGGGCGCTTCCATTGCCTGCCTCACCCTCGGCGACAAAGGCTGCTACGTCAGCAACGGGGCCGAAGCCCACTTCCTGCCCTCCCGCCCGGTGGCCGTCCGCGATACCACCGGCGCCGGCGACGCCTTCTGGTCGGGCTTCCTCTCCGCCTGGCTCGACGGGGCTCAATTGCTGCACTGCGCCATGTCGGGGCGCAAGATGGCCGAGCGCAAATTAGAGCACTTTGGGCCGCTGCCCGGCGCCATCCCGGCCAGAGACATCTACGTCGACTGGGCGTAGTTTTTTGTTTTTTGGGCGTGCCCCCGGCCCCTTTGAGCGCATACCTTTGCCCGATAGCCGCCCGCCAAGGGGCCGGGGTCGCGTGTTCCGCTCTTATGGGGCGCCCCGCCTCCGTTGGTCTGGAAAACCTTTTACAGGGGGCGCCCCATACCGCTGCACCCGCTCACGCGGCGCCACCCTCCGGCAAGCAGACAAGGCTAATCTTTGCTTCTTTCTCTATTTTATCATGACCAAAGTTCCTGCAATTCAAATACCCCCAAATATCTTTTTATTCTTTAAAATGATAACCGAACAAGGCGTTTGAAGCTGCCTGCCTTCAATGTCAGAGGCGGGCAGGCCAGTCTTCCCGCATCGGCGCAGCCCCGGGCAATGAAAACACCTCGGCATCCGTTCCGGACAAGGGGGCGCAGTTTTCACCCGGCCGAGCACAGCGAGGACGTTCACCCGACCGAGTGCAACGAGGGCGTGGCGGTTTACCCGGCCGAGCACAGCGAGGACGTTTACCCGACCGAGTGCAACGAGGGCGTGGTGGCGGTAGCCGACTAGCGAAGCGACGGCGGACGTTTACCCGGCCGAGTATAGCGAGGACGTTTACCCGGCCGAGCATAGCGAGGACGTGGTGGTGGTGGTGGTGGCGATACAGCAGAAAGCCCCGCCGGCCCTTAAAGGGCGGCAGGGCTTTCTGCTGTAGGAGCGGAGCACGTTTACCCGACCGAGTGTAACGAAGGCGCGGCGGCGCCGCGCAAGTGGCTACACGGCGGTAGGTGTTATGCGGCGTGGCCCAAAAGAATACACTTATTGGCCGACCACGAGGACGCCATTTTTCATCAGCCTGTCGGTTTGGATGCTGTAGAAGTAAGCGCCGGCCGGCAGGTGCTGTAGTTGAAGGCGATGCTCTTCTCCGCCATTCAGCATATAGTCGCCCTTCAGCTTGCCCTCTGCATTAAAGAGGCGCAGGCGCGCATCCTGGCCTGCCTCCAGCCTGACCCGCAGGGTTTGCCCGTTGAGTATGGGGTTGGGGTAGAGTAGGGCGGGAGCTGCCGCTTCGGGCGCTTGGGTATCGGTAGCCGGGTCGGCCATGACGATGAAAAGCTGCCCCAGTCCTTCTATGGCGCAGGCGTCGGGGAAGGTTAAGTAGCCGTCGGCGGCGCTATTGGCGGCGCACCATTCCGACCAGTCGGGCAAAAAGCCGTTTTCGGCTATGCGCTGGTGGAGCGTGGCCAGCTCGGGGGCTGCGGGCGTCTGCCCGGGCTTCAGCTCCAGGGCTGAGGCCAGCGGCAGCAGGTTGCTGCCATAGCTGTTGACGATCCAATATACCGAGTCGGTGGCGAAGCCGGTGGGCGGGTTGTGGGGCTTGAGTTCCAGCCTCGACACCACTACTTCACCCTGCGGGCTGTCGGTTGCGCTGCCAAAACCGAGCCGGCAGCCGGCATCGCCAAAGGTGAATACGCCGGCGCTGTTGATGGTCATGCGCTGGCTGGCGCCTCCGCCTACCGAGGCCGTCGAGGGTTGCCGGGTGGCGCTCCCGCTGAGGCGGGCATGGCGGGCGCCTTTTTTGTCGTTTACGCGGCCCTCGGGTTCATTAAACTGGTAGTAGGCGATGAGGTCGGGATCGGAGTTTACTGCCTGGCCGCGGGTCAGGTGGCGCAGCTCGCGTATTTCGGCGCTGGTGAGGGCCCGGTTCCAGAGGGTTACCTCGTCGATTTCGCCTTTAAAGTTGCGGCCTCCCCAGCCCTGATAGTTGCCAATTTTGGCGGCTTTGAGCAGTACGGGGGTCAGGTTGGCCTGATGCGTGGCGCTTTGGCCGTTTACATAGAGCGTTACGCTACCGGGTTTTACGACCATGGCCACATACGACCATTCGCCTTCGGGAACGATGAGGTTGGAGTCCCACCACCAGGCGCCGCCCGGCCAGTGGTAGCCCAAGGTGTTGTTGCCTTCCCGGAAGTTGAAGCCGGCGGCCTGGCCGTCGTTCATAAAGATAGCCGAATAGTCGGGTTGCATACCATCGGGTTTTACCCAGGCGGTAATGGTGAGCACGCTGGTTTCGATGCCGATGTCGGGCAGTTGGGCATAGTCGCCGTCGCCGGTAGTAGCTAAGGCGTAGCCGGGGAAAGGCTCGGGGTCGCAGTAGCTTTCGATGCGCACCATGTCGGCAATAGCGCGGGTGCTGGTTTGGCCGGCGCCGTCGGTTGCGGTGAGGCTAACGGAGTAGACGCCTTCCTGGCCGAATACCACTTGTGGGTTGCGGGCGTTGAGGTCGCTGACATACTGGGGCTGGGGCGTAAAGGTCCAGCTCCAGCTCGCGCCCTGATGATTGATGACCGAGTAGCAGTCGAAGCGCACGGTATCGCGGGCGCAGTAGAGGTTGGCCGCCGAGGTCAGGGGCTGGGCCAGTACCCGGGAGGGGGCTGCCAGCGGCGCCTCCCAAAAACCGCGGCCATAGGTGGCTAAGCGCAGCTTGCCATCGCGATAGAAGGGGCGGAGTTGCAGGGCATTTACACTGAAGGGCAGCCCGTCGCTGTAATTGACCCAGTTGGCGGCCCCCGGATCCCAGTAGAACACGGCGTTGTTGGTGGCTAAGTAAACGATGCCGTCGGTACCATCCTGGAAGAGGATGTCTTTGGGGCGTTGGCCATTGAGGGCGGAGGTGGTCATGTTTTGCCAGCTTTGGCCGCCGTTGGTGGTGCGGAAAACTTTGGCGCCGTTGGCGCCTGCGTTGCAAGCTACCCAGAGCTCGTCTTTGTTTTCGGGGTTGAGGGTGATGTTGAGTCGCCAGCGGTCGCCGGATACATTGGGCAGCACGCTCCAGGTGGCGCCGCTGTCGTTGCTGCGGTAGATGCGGCAGGGGTCCCAGTGGCCGCCGTTGGGCTGAAATACGCAATACATGACCTCGGGGTTGCTCCGCGACTGTACAAACTCCATTACCTTACCGGCGCCAAAGTCGTAGAGGACGACAAAAGAGGAACCTCCGTCGGTCGACTTCCACAGTTTGTTCTCTGAGCCTAAGTAGAGGTGGTCGGCATAGCGGTAGTCGAAGTACAAACCACTCGACGACGACTCTACATAGCTTTCATTGGGGATGAGGCTCAGGGAAGGAAGATTTACGATGGGGCCGTTGAAGGTAGCGGGCACGCGCTGCGACTGCATGTCGCCCACCCACCATCGATTGAAGTATACGGTGCGGTTGTCGAGCGGGTTTACGTAGCCTGTGGGTTCTTCTACGCCGCCTAAGTGCAGGTAGTCTCCGGTGTTGTAGGTTTGGTACCAGGCGCCATTGCCGTTGTGGTATTTACCGCCTACGAGGATGTCTTCATTCCAGCCTGAGCCGAAGCCCCAGAAGTCGGCGCCCGTGACGCCGCGCTTCCGCGACTCATGGCTGATGAGCTCGTCGTCTGAGTAGTTGATGCCGCCGTCGGAAGCCACCCAGATGTCGTTGCCATTCACTTCAATGGCCTGGATGTCGGCATGAACCCACTCTAATCGGGTGGTATTGGCGGCGCCTATTGCCTGAAAGGTTTGACCTCCGTTCGACGATTCCGACAGGCGTATGGTGCCTACCCATATTTTGTTGGGGTTGGTGGCCGAGGCCTCCAGGTCGAAGTTGTAGTAGCCTTGGTGGTAGCCGTCGCTGTAGGCGGCCACGTTCCAGGGGTGTTGGTTGGGGTCGTTGTAGGGGCCGCCGATCTGGCCGCTGGGGTTGGTCCAGCTTTCGCCCTGATTGTCGCTGCGCCATAGGCCGATCCAGCCGTCGTCGCCGGCTTTGCTTTCGCCGATGAGTACCACGTACACCCGGTTGGGTTGGGCGGGGGTTACGGCAATTTTGCCGCCGCCGTCATTGGCTTCATTGGCGTTTTGGGGCGCGTACCAGCCCTGGGTTTGGAGTTCCCAATCGAAGCCGTGGTTGGCAGAGCGGAAGAACTCTCCCTTTTTGAGGGCGCTGTTGGCCCGCAGGGCGTACACGACAGCCGGATTGGTTGGATGAAAGTCGATATCCCAGCAGGTTTGGGTCCACACTTGCGTCCATTGTTGGCCGCCGTTTACGCTGCGATAGAGGCCGCGCTCGCAGGCTAAATACACGGTATCGGGTTGGGCGGGGTGATATTTTATTTCATAGCCGTCGCCGTCGAAGAAGAGCACTTCGGCCCAGCTATCGCCGCCGTCGGTGGTGCGGTATAGGCGGCGGTTGGCGGCTGCTAACACCTGATTGGGGTCGGCGGGGTGTATTTGAACGGCGCCTACCCCGACAATGGGTTGCGTGGCCGTTGTCAATTGCCAGTTGAGGCCCTTGTCGGTGGTTTTATACACGCCGCCGCCTTCCGTGCCGGCGAATAAAATATCGGGATTGGAGATCGACTGGTCGATGCAGTATACGTTCACCTGGAGCGAAACCGGCATTTCCCCTCCTTCGGCATAAGTCTCTACAGGGCCGAGGCTTTGCCATAGGGGCGGGTCGAGGCGGGCTGCCGAGCTGCCGCGCTGCTCTCTGAGCTGGCGGTAGTGCAGTTCTTCCTGTTCGGGCGAGGCCGGGCGTATGTAGCCTTCCGCATTGAGGTAGGGCGCCACCTTGCGCCGCCAGTAGCGGTAGTTTTGGGTGTGTAGGTTTTTGACAAAGGTATTTTGCAGGTAGTGCTGAGCAAAGAGCCAGTCGACCTCCAGCACATTGGGGTCGGCGCTGTACATGAGCTGAGCCCAGGCCGGCAGCGCCTCTGCGGCCGACGGCATAGCTTTAAAGTAGCTATTGCGGTTCTGCGCGCTCAGCCCTCCGATGAGGAGCAAGCTGAGGATAAAGTTGATTAGCGTTTGTTTCATACGTTTGAAAGGTATGGCGCCTTGGGCAGATTTTTATGCAAAGAAACACAACCGGATAAAAATATCTGTGCACGAAATCTGCCTATGCGACCGATGGAATATGCGTTGACAAGGCAAAGGTAGGTTGCCAATGGCGTAATGAGTTGTTGGCTGTACGACAGAGTCTACCAGTCGAAGGCTAATTGCTTTGGGGTTGGCTTTTTCGATTCGCTTTATCTGCACTAAAATAAACCCTATATTTGCGCGTTATTTCGCTTATTCACGAAAATAACCCGACAAAATGCGGACGATTTTTCTCACGTGCAGCCTGCTTGTGGCTGCCATTTCTTCAACATTTGCACAAAACCAGTCCATGGATTCAGTGAGTTACAGCTTAGGCGTACTGATGGCCCAGAATCTTCAACGCCAAGGATTTGGCGAGATTGATGCCACCTCTATGGCTGCCGGCATCAGCGATGTCATTGCGGGTAAAACCCTTCAGATCGACCCGGCCCAGGCCAATACCATCGTCAATGAATACCTTGAAGCTCAGCAAATGAAGCAACACGGCGCGAATAAATCGGCAGGTGAAGCCTTCCTGACGGAAAACGCCAAGCGCCAGGGCGTGACGGTATTGCCCAGCGGCTTGCAGTATGAAGTGCTCAAGGCAGGCGATGGCCCCAAACCTGCTGCATCCAATCGCGTAACGGTACACTACCACGGCACCCTCATCGACGGTACGGTATTCGACAGCTCTGTCGAGCGCGGCACGCCGGCTACCTTTGGCGTTACCCAGGTTATCCAGGGATGGGTGGAAGCCCTGCAACTCATGCCCCAGGGCTCGAAGTGGAAGTTGTATATTCCCTACAACTTAGCCTATGGCGAGCGTGCCGCAGGCGCTAAGATTCAACCTTTCTCAGCGCTTATTTTCGAGGTAGAGTTGATCAGCATTCAATAATAGCTTGGTTTTACTGCACTATGCCCAGCACCCTGAATTCGGTGCGGCGGTTGGCCTGTAATTGGGCTTCTGTGCAGTTTACGCCATCGCGACAATCGTTTACCGGCAGCGTTTCTCCGTAGCCTTTGGCCACTAAGCGCTGCCGGTCTACGCCTTTTTCGGCCAACCAACGCACAATGGCGTCGGCCCGGCGCTGCGACAAGCGCTGGTTGTAGTCGTTGCTGCCCACGGCATCGGTATGCGAGCTGATCTCTACGATCACATCCGGGTTGGCATTTACCAATCTCAGCATCTTCCAGAGTTCCGGCACACTTTCGGCTTTTACGCTCGACCGGCCGGAGTCGTAGTATACATTTAGCAAATAAGCGTCGGCGCCGTCTTCATAGCGGCCTTCGCTGCGCTTGAAGTTGCCTTCAACGCCCTCCAGTACTTTACCCGGGGTCTTGGGCGGGTTGGCTGCCGGTTTGGGCTCGGAAGCAATTTCCGGGGCTTCTTCCTGCCATTGCAGCGTCCATACTACTTTAAGCGTATCGCTGATGCCCGCATGACGGGCGCAGGCCTCTAAGGTGTCGCGCAGGTATTCGGGGTCTTGGCTGATGAGGTAGAGGCAGGCATTCCAGGGCAGCCAGCTTTGCCAGTGCCCGTCGTCGGAGGTTTGCTGCATAGCGGGCGAGCCTTCCAGAGAGAAGGCCACGGCCTGATCGACGCGCCTGCCATCGGTACGCCTTACCTGTACGTCGAGCACTACGCCCTTGGGGCGGAAGTAGTAGATGTCGTCTTTACCTGCTCCTCCGGGGCGGTTGGAGGTAAAATAGCCTACATTGCGCGCTGCATCGATGATGAGCCCGAAGTCGTCGGCAGAAGTGTTGATGGGGTAGCCGAGGTTTTCAGCCTGCCCCCAGTTGCCGGCGCCCAAGTCTTCGGAACGGTAAATGTCTTGCCCGCCTAAGCCCGGCCGGCCGTCGGAGGCAAAGTAGAGCTCGCCTTCAGCATGGTAATAAGGATAGAGCTCATCGCCTTCGGTATTGACATTGGGGCCCAGATTGATGGGGTCGCCCCATTTGTCGCCGGCCCGCATACAAACGTAAATGTCTTTGCCGCCAAAGCCGCCCGGCCGGTCGGAGGTAAAAAACAAGCGTTGACCGTCGGGCGATAGGGCAGGATGGGCGCAGGAAAAGGTAGGACTGTTGAAGGCCAGCGGCTCTGCATTGCCCCACAGGCCGCCCATCACCTGGCGGGCCATCAGTATCTCCAAACGACGTATGGCCCGGCTATCGCGGCGCGAAGGCGCCTGATTGCGGGTGAAATACATCTCCGTACCGTCTTCGTTGAAGGTTACAATGGCCTGATTGGCTTCTGTTTTGAGGTGGTGGGAGAAAACCTCAACGCTGTCGTAGGCAATAATCCGGTTGGTGAAGGGATCAACCTCTTGTGGGCGGATGTAATACAGGTCGTAAAAGGCTAAGTTGTTGTCCTTGCGGCGCACGGAGCCAAACACCAATCCGTCGTCGTAGAAGGCGGGGCCCAGGTCGCTGTCGGGGCCGTTAAAATCAGGATGGTCGAGGGCTACCCGCTGCGACTGCCGATGGGTGAGGGTCTCCCGATACCCGCAGGCGTCTTCGAGCGCAGGGCGGCGCGAATCATAGGGCTTGCGCAGCAGGAAGTTGTTGAAGGCCTCCTGAGCCGGATCGCAATAGCCATTTTGCAGGAGCATCAGGCCATGGTAATAAAACCATATCGCCTCCGGTTCGGGCAGCGCGATGGCCTGGGCATACCACTGCTCGGCCTGCTTGTAGTCGCGCAGGCGGCGGTAGGCCTCGGCTGTGCCCACTATGGCTTCCCTGCGCTCGGTTTTTTTGCGCATTACAGGTTGAAAAGCCTCAATGGCTGCCTCGTATTGCAGCGTTTCCATCAGTTGGCGGGCCTTTTTGAGCTTGCCCGACTGGGCTGATAAGCCGCCCCCAAACCCGGTTGTCAGGCACAGGACAACCGCCAGCAGGTAGTTTTTTCTCATAGATCAATTCATTTTAGGGCTTGCAAAGGGTTGGGAATACATAGATCGGCCATATTTACCACATTAATCCGTCTATCACGATCATAACCCCAAAGGTAAGGCTCGCTAAACCATTGGTGGTAAAAAAAGCGAGGTTTACCCGGTTGAGGTCGTCAACTTTTACCAAAGTATGCTGGTAGGCCAGCAAGGCGACAAACACAGCGGCGCCTACCCATTGAATCCAGCCAAAATCGGGCCATGCAACTCCTTGCCAGTACACTGCCCCCAGCAGCAGCAAGCCACTGAAGAGGTGCAGCCCGTTCGACAGCGCCAGAGCCCGCTTTCTGCCCAGTCGGGCCGGCGCTGACCACAGCGACTGAGAGCGGTCGAACTCGTCGTCCTGTAGGGCATAGATAATGTCGAAGCCAGATACCCACAGCAACACAACCGCGCTGTAAACCAAGGGTAGCCATGCAAACGCGCCCGTTACCGCCAAGTAGGCGCCAATGGGCGCCAGCGCCAGCCCCAGCCCCAACACAAAATGGCAGAGGTAGGTAAAACGCTTGGTATAGCTGTAACCCAATACCACCAGCAGCGCCACCGGCGACAACATAAAGCACAGGGGGTTGATAAACCAGGTGGTAAATACAAACAGCAGGCTGTTGGCTACCACAAAGATAAGGGCAGAACGAGCTGAAATCAAGCCCGCCGGAATTTCTCTTCCTGCCGTGCGCGGGTTGCGCCCGTCGATGTCCCTGTCGAGGTAGCGGTTGAAAGCCATAGCAGCGCTCCGTGCAAATATCATACACAATACGACCAACACCAGCAATCGCCAGGTCATTTGCCCGGCTTCCAAGCTGGCCAGCGTGAAGCCCACCAGCGCAAAGGGCATCGCAAAAATGGTGTGGCTAAACTTGATCATTGAAAGATAGCGGCCTATCTTGGCGGCCGGATTTTCCACTGCTGTTATTTGATCTTTCATACCGTTTGGTTGTTCCATCATCAGAACAAAAATTAGCGGTGCAAGTTGGGCATTTTTCTCAAACTATAGCGCATGGAATTGAGTGCTTTGTTGGCAGAACTGCAACCTTACGGCGCCCGGTTGGTGGCCGTATCCAAAACCCAGCCTATTGAGGCCATTCGCGGGCTCTACGAACAGGGGCAGCGCCATTTTGGCGAAAACCGCGTACAAGATCTCCTCGAACGCAAAGAAGCCCTGCCCGACGATATACGCTGGCATCTCATTGGGCATCTGCAAACCAACAAGGTAAAGTACATCGCCAGCTTTGTGCATTGCATCCACTCCGTCGACAGCCTGCGCCTGCTGGAGGAGATCGATCGACAGGCCCAACGCTGTGGTCGCGTTATTGACGTCCTCATTCAACTGAAAGTAGCTCGGGAGGAAACCAAATACGGCCTCTCCCGCCCGGAGGCAGAAGACCTGTTGCGCGCAGCCCCAACCCTGAAAGCTGTGCGCGTATGCGGCATCATGGGCATGGCTTCGTTTGTGGCCGATGAGGCCCAGGTGGCTGCCGAATTTGCCGAGCTGCACCGGCATTTCGTGGCGTTAAAAGCTGCTTTTTACCCGAATGATCCCGCTTTTTGCGAACTTTCTATGGGCATGTCGGGCGATTACCCCTTAGCTCTTCGCGCGGGCAGCACACTGGTGAGGGTGGGCAGCCTGTTGTTCGGAGGGTAGCGCAAGGCCCGGGGCCCGGGTGCGGTTTCCGATCTCTAAAATTGATACTTCATCTGCGCCGACAACTCAGTGCGGCGGGGCAGGCCCGTGCTGTCGAGGCCGCTGCCGACGGTTTCCTGGTTGGTCCAGAAAGTTTGGGCGTAGCGCGCTTCGAGGGTAAGGTTGCGAATGCCTTTATAGCGGAGGTTGAAGTAGAAGCGGCTGCCCTGATGGTAGTAGGCAGGGATGGCGAAGTTGTAGAGCAGGCCGTTTTCGTAGTTGTAGAAGCGCACCTGGTAGCCGTCGGTATCGAAGAGGGCGAAGCGGGTGGTGAAGGAGAAGGGCGAGCCCACGGGGCGGTACAGGATGTCTTGGGATAGGGCAATGCCGGTCTGGCGGTTGTTGACGGGGTTGTCGGCATAGCCCCAGTCGAGGCGGCTGCGCCACTCTAAGGTAGGGCTGAGTTTGAGGGAATAATGAAGGCGGGCCTGAAAGCGGTTGCCGGGCAGCACGGCGTTGAGGGGGCTGTCGAAAAGGGGGATATTGGCTTCTTTAACCTCGTTGCGCACTTCGAGATAAGCCTCCATGGAGCGTTTGCGGAAATAGGTGAGGCGCAGGCGGTATTCGTGGCCGCCGGAAGGGGCGTCGACGCCGAAGCGCAGCCAGGGATGGCGCCAAAAGTCGATGTAGCCATTGATGATCCAGTAGCGATGGGGGCGTATTTCGATGCCGGCGTAGAAGCCCGTTTCATTGCGGGCGCCGGTGGTTTCGGCGAAGGGATCGGCTAAGAGGGTGTGGAAGTTGCGGGGAAAGGAACGGAAAAACAGGGCGAGGTCGACGCGGCGGTCGAGGTTGGCCAGCAGGCCGTTGATGGTGGCTATGGCGCCATTGTCGCTGTAGCCGGTTTCGCCAAAGAAGCTGAGGTTGCGGTACCGCCAGGCGTAGTCGAGGCTGGCGTTGAAGAGGCGGTCGCCGGCGAAGTAGTATTGGTTGTAGAGGGCGGGCCGGTAGGCGAGGGGCTTGCTGAGCTGGTTGGCTACGGCATTGAGTGCGATGTGGCCGGCGGGTCGGGCCCAGCGGAGGCTGCTGCCTATGAGCTGGTGGGCGACGGCGTTGCGGTCGGCGATTTCGGCGGCGGTGCGGTGGAAGCCGTCGAGGTCAAGGGCGCTGATGCGGGGCAGGGCCTCGCCGGTATCGGTGGTGTCGGGTTGGGTAAGGTTGGCGTCGCGGCGGCGGGAGGAGGCGAAGGTCGTCCATTCCAGCTCGGGGGTTATGGCCAGCGTAAGGGCGGCGCCCCGCAGGAAGCCGGCCTCGTTGACGGAGGAGTAGGGGCGCACAGGGCGCCCGCCCCGCTTGACGCTGGTGACAAGGGCGCTCTTGCCATAGCCGAATCCGGTGAAGAGGATGAGCCCCTGCCCGAAGCTGGCGGTATAGTCGCCAATGACGAGAGCCTTGAGCCAGCGGTTGTAGTCGCGCAGGCCTATGTGAAAGCTGTAGAAGTCGAAGCCGCGCCGCCGGTTGGCGCCCTGGAAGAAGGGCTCGCCCCGATCCTTTTCGGCGGTAAAGCCCATGCTGAGGCGGTTGCTGTAGGTGTGGCGGTAGCGGAGGTAGAGCTGATCGGGGCTGCCGAGGTAGCGGTTGGTTTCATCTTCAGAGCGGGTGTAGCCCTCTTGTTTTTCCAGCACCCTCGACCAGCGGAGGTAGAGCTCGTTGTTGCCGCCGGCGATCATTTCGCGCAGGGAGACCTGAAAATCGTCGAGGCCGCCTTCGATGCGCACAAAGGGCAGCACCCGGCGGATGGTAGCGAGGTCGAAGCCCGGTATGGCTTGTAATTCGTACAGGGAGATGAAGCCGCCCATGAGCCGGCGGTATTGCAGCAGGTTGGCAATTTGCACATCGCTGAGCAAACCGAGCTCTTCCAACTGCCGGGCGCCGGCTTTATTGAGGCTCAAGGGGTGGCGCAGGTAGATTTCAAGGTCTTCAAAGATGGTATTGAAGTCAAATTCTCCATCGTCGTCTATGTTGTTGAGGAGGTCTTCGAGTCGGGTTTGAGATAGGTCGGGTGTGGGGTCGGAGAGGGTGTCGACCTGCGCCCGCAAGGGTAGCGCCGTTGCTAAGAGCAGCATGAAAAAGCTTAGGTTGATTGCCAAGCGAGCCATACGTCGGGTGGTTTGGCCCAAATGTACGCATTTTTTTATCGTTCCGGGCGCACATCCAACCGCCGGCAGAGGTCTTCAATATCCGCTAAGCGCGCTAAGGTCTCTACCCAGGGTTGGGGAATGGACTTGTAGCCGTAATGCAGGGCCGCCAGCCCGCCTGTGATGGCGCCGGTAGTGTCGGTGTCTTCGCCGAGGTTGATGGCCAGCAGCACCGCTTCGGCATAGGAGCCGGTGCGCAGCAGGCACCAGAGGGAGGCTTCGAGGCTGTGGATGACGTAGCCGGAGCCGCGAATGTCGGCTTCGTCCAGCGTGGCTACATTGCCGTCGAGGACGCGGGCAAAGTGGGGCCGCTCAGCTTCGGGCAGGCGCAGCAGGGGCCATTGTTGCAGCAGCAGCGCGTTGGCGTGCCGGTAGGCTTCGTCGGGCGCGGCGCCCCGGCTCAGGGCGTGGGCGGCATGCAGGTAGTGGTAGCAGGCAATGGCCGATCGGGGATGGGCGTGGGTGATGGCGGCTACCTCCTGCACCAGCGCGAAGCGGGCCTCTTCGTGGGGTTGCTCGTCCCACAGCAGCAGCAGGGGCAGTATGCGCATGAGGGCGCCATTGCCGTTGGAGCGCTCGCCGCCTTCGCCGCTCTGCCGGGGCGATACGCCGGCCGCCAATTGGGCGATGGCGGCCCGAGTGGTGATGCCGATGTCGAAAACTTCTTCATAAGGCGTCCAATAGGCTTCATCGACCCAGCGCACGAAGCGTTGGGCGAGGTCGTGGAGGTCGTAGCCCCTTGCGATGGACTCGGCCAGGCAGAAGGTCATGGTGCTGTCGTCTGACCAGGTGCCGGCGGGCTGCTGGTAAGTGCCGAAGCCGATCATGTCGGTGAGGGGCTTCTGGCGCAGTTGCTCGCGGGGGGTAAATTCTACGGGTACGCCCAAGGCATCCCCTACGGCTACGCCGTAGAGGATGCTGCGGATGAGGGATAGGGTAGGAGCGGACATGAGCGCTGTTGTTGAGGTTGAGGATTATTCTGGTTTGTAGCCCGACTTCAGGTCTACTGTCAGGTTGAAGACGGGCCGGCCGGCCTGGCCGTCGGGGTCGGCGGTGAAGTAGCCTTTGCGTAAAAACTGGAACGACTGCCCCTCTGAGGCCGTCAACAGGAAGGGCTCTACCCATGCTTTGCCCGGTTTCAGGCTTTCGGGGTTAAAAAATTCCATAAAGTCTTTGTCGTCTTCGGCCGTAGGGTCGGGTTGGGTGAAGAGGCGGTCGTATAGCCGCACCTCTACCTCGTGGGCATGGGGGGCGCTCACCCAGTGCAGGGTGCCTTTGGCCTTGATGCCCGATGTGTCGCTGCCGCTGCGGCTATCGGGGTAGTAAGTGCAGTATACCGTAGAAACTTCGCCGGTAGCCGGATCGGTATCGTAGCTGTCGCAGTGCAGGATGTAGGCCGCCTTGAGGCGTACGTCGGCGCCGGGCGCCATGCGGAAGAACTTCTTGGGCGGATCTACCATAAAGTCTTCGCGCTCGATGTAGAGTTCGCGGCTGAAGGGTACCTCGTGCGTGCCGGTTTCGGGCTGCTCGGGGTTGTTTTCCAGCTCCATCATCTCGGTCTGGCCTTCGGGGTAGTTGGTGATCACTACCCTGAGGGGGTCCAGCACCGCCATAGCCCGGGTGGCCTGGTGGTTGAGGGCTTCGCGTACGAAGTACTCCAGCAGGTCGATCTCAATGGTATTGTCGCGTTTGGCTACGCCGGTGCGCATGCAGAACTCGCGCAGGGCAGCGGGCGGGTAGCCGCGGCGGCGCATGCCGGCTAAGGTAGGCATGCGGGGGTCGTCCCAGCCGGAGACGTAGTTTTCGTTGACCAACTTGAGCAGGCGGCGCTTGCTGGTAATCATATAGGCCACGTTCATGCGCGCAAACTCGATCTGGCGGCTGGGAAAGATTTCGAGCTTTTCGATGAACCAGTCGTACAGCGGGCGGTGGTGCCTGAACTCCAGCGAACAGAGCGAGTGCGTGATGCCCTCGATGCTGTCGCTCTGGCCGTGGGCAAAGTCGTACATGGGGTAGATGCACCAGGCATCGCCGGTGCGGTGGTGGTGTTCGTGCTTGATGCGGTAGAGGACGGGGTCGCGCATGTGCATATTGGGCGAGGCCATGTCTACGCGGGCGCGCAACACCCGGGCGCCGTCGGGGAACTCGCCGGCCCGCATACGGCGGAAGAGATCGAGGTTTTCTTCGATGCTGCGCGCGCGGTAGGGGCTCTCCGTGCCGGGGGTGGAGGGGTCGCCTTTCATGGCGGCGATCTCTTCGGGCGTAGAGTCGTCTACATAAGCCAGCCCTTTTTCGATGAGCTGTACGGCGTATTCGAACAGTTGCTCAAAGTAGTCGGAAGCATACACTACCTCGCCATGCCACTGGTAGCCCAACCACTGTATGTCGCGTTTGATGCTGTCTACATAGTCGGTTTTTTCCGTGGAGGGGTTGGTGTCGTCCATCCGCAGGTTGGTGAGGCCGCCGTATTTTTTAGCTGTCTCAAAGTTGATGACGATGGCCTTGGCATGGCCTACGTGCAGGTAGCCGTTGGGCTCAGGCGGGAAGCGCGTATGTACGCGGCCGGCATGTTTGCCATTGCGGATATCTTCATCGATGAACTCCTCGATGAAGTTGGTGGGGGCGTTGTTGGTTGTTGCTTCGCTCATGATGGTTATCGTTGAATCTGATGGGGTTATGCCATTACATTCTCTCGGGCATGTCGATGCCCAGCAGCTTCATGCTGTGGCGCAGCACATGGCTCACGGCCTGACTGAGGGCTAAGCGGAAGTCGCGCTTGGCCGGGGTGTCGGCATTGAGAATGGAGTGATCGTGATAAAATTTGTGAAAGGCCTTGGCCAGTTGATAGCCGTATACCGCCAGGGTAGAGGGGTCGTAGTCGCGGGCTGCCTCGGTAATTACAGCCGGGAAGGCGTATACCTGCTGGATGAGGTCTTTTTCATCCTGGAGCAAATCGGTATACTCGGCGGCTAAGGGGAAGGCGGCGGCATCGGCTTTGCGCAGCACCGAGCGGATGCGCACATAGGCGTTTTGCACATAAGGCCCCGTTTGCCCCTGAAGGTCGACCGACTCTTTGGGGTCGAAGATCATCCGCTTTTTGGGGTGTACTTTGATGATGAAGTACTTGATGGCGGCCAGCGCTATGTCGCTTATGATGGCCTGGCGCTCTTCTTCGCTCAGGTCGGCGGTGGTATCGCGCTCCTGGCTGTTGAGGCGGGCTTCGGCTACTACTTCGGCAATGAGGTCGTCGGCGTCTACCACCGTGCCTTCGCGGCTTTTCATCTTGCCTTCCGGCAGTTCCACCATGCCATAGGAAAGGTGGAAGAGGCCGGCGGCATAGGGCTCGCCCAGTCGCTTCAGCAGCTCAAACAGCACCTGGAAGTGGTAGTTTTGCTCGTCGGCCACTACGTATACCATGCGCTCTACGCCAAAATCCTCGTAGCGGTGGTGGGCTGTGCCAAGGTCCTGGGTGATGTACAGCGAAGTACCGTCGCTGCGCAGCAGGGCCTTTTGGTCGAGCTTGGCGTCGGTGAGGTCGGCCCATACCGAGCCGTCGTCTTTGCGGTAGAAGACGCCGTCGGCGAGGCCTTTGTCTACCATGTCTTTGCCCAGTACATAGGTTTCCGACTCGTAGTACAGCTTGTCGAACGACACCCGCAGCTTGCCGAAAGTTTCGTCGAAGCCGGCATATACCCAGTTGTTCATCCGCTTCCAGAGGGCTACGGTCTCGGCGTCGCCGTTTTCCCAGCGGCGCAGCATCTCGCGGGCGTCGGCGCCCAATTGGCTGTATTTGTTGAAGTAAGTATCCTTGTAGCGCTTGAAAAAATCGGGGGCTTCTTCGCCGGCTTTGGCCTCGGCGGCCAACACGGCCTGCCCGGCTTCGCCGGCCTGCCATTGTTTGTACTCTTCCCGGAAAGCCTGCTCGAAGCGCACGTAGTAGTCGCCCACAAAATGATCGGGCTTGATGCCCGTCGATTCCGGCGTGGCGCCCTCCCCGAAGCGCACCCAGGCCAGCATGCTTTTGCAGATGGCGATGCCCCGGTCGTTGATGACCTGCACTTTTACCACGTCAAAGCCCGCAGCATCCAGAATTTGAGCCGTCGACCAGCCCAGCAGGATGTTGCGGATATGCCCCAGGTGCAGCGGCTTGTTGGTGTTGGGCGAGCAGTACTCCACCATCACCTTGCGGCCCAGCCGCGGCTGCCGCCCAAAGTCGGGCTGCTTATACATGTCCAGCAGAAAATGACGCCAGAAATCGGCGCTGACCGACAGGTTCAGAAAGCCCTGAATGACATTGAAGTCAGCGATCTCCAGCCGCTGCTCCCGCAGGTATTCCCCAATTTCCTGCCCAATTTGCTCCGGCTTTTTGCGGGCCGCCTTGGTGTAGGGGAATACGACCACGGTAAAATCGCCCGCAAACTCCTTGCGCGTAGTGGTTACAACTACGTCGGCGGCGGCGGTTTCCTGCCCGTACAAAGCCTGTACGGCGGCCGCTACGCCCGACTGAATAATGGCTATGATGTCCATGTAGATTGAATTCAGAGGGCAAATTTAACATTTCCCTCAACAATGACAATTTTACTGCCGCTTTACTGCCGTCACATTTCATCCGGCGGCTGCCGGCCTCGCGCCGCTGCGGAGCCGCGTGAGGGGGTGAAGCGGTATGCGCGCCCCCCAAAGGGAGCGCATAAGAGCGGAACACCCGACCCCCGGCCTTTGGGTAAAACGACTCTTCGCCAGGGCATCGCGCCAAAGGGGCCGGGGGGCACGCCCTAATGCCCAGCCTGGCCTAAGCCTTGCCGGGCGGCGCCTTTTGCAACATGATCCGCCCCAACTCTCGTTTGTTGTCTAAGGGATCGTTGTTGATTTCCTGCCAGTGGCCGTTCAGGGAGCTGTCGTAGATGCCCCGGTTGAAGAGCAACTGGTACTTGCGCAAAAAAGGCGGCCGCTCGCCGCTGTCGCTGCCCGATTTTACCTCTTCGAGGTGTACCGAGTTGTCGTCGTACAGATGGCCGGTTACTTCCATTTCAACGATTCGGGTGGGCGTCAGGTAAATGAGGGTGCGGCCGCTGAGGGTTCGTCCGCGCTTTTGCAGGTAGAGCTCAAAGGGGTAGCCTTGAGTAGAGTGCAGCCCGCCCACAGTGATGAACCCCTTCCAAAGGCCGGGCAGTTGGGTTTGCGAAAATGCGGGCGTTGCCGGGCCGAATGCCAGCCCCATAACCAGGCCCATAAGGATCAATAAGCGCATATTTTCGTGTTTTGTGCCCCAAAATCGGTTTTTTGCTACTATCTGCAAAGCATTTGAGCGAAGATTGGTTCCCAATTGCTATTTTCGCCCGCCAAAACAAGGCTGCAACACAAGCAACACAAGCACGCACATGGAAGAATTTAAAGAAGTCAACCGACTTTGGCAGATGGTGCAGGAAATGGCCATTGCCTATGCGCCCAAGCTTATATTGGCTATTGTGCTGCTGGTGGTGGGCTTCAAAGTCATCAGAAAGCTCACTTTTCTGTTTCAGGCGGCCATGGTCAGGGCGGGTATCAGCGAAAACCTGCTGCCCTTCCTCAGCTCTCTGGCCGGTATCTCCCTCAAAATACTACTCCTCATCACCGTCGCTTCGGTGGTGGGCATCGATGTCACGTCCTTTTTGGCCGTGCTGGCCGCCGCCGGCTTCGCTGTGGGCTTAGCGTTGCAGGGCAGCCTCAGCAATTTTGCGGCGGGCATCATCGTCCTGATCTTCCGACCTTATAAAATTGGAGAGTGGATAGAGGTCGACGAAAAATTTGGCCAGGTTGAAGAAATCCAGATATTCAACACCCTCATCGTCACGCCCGGCAAAAAGACCCTCATCATCCCCAACAGCGAGGTCATCGACAACGTCGTTACCAACTACTCCCGCAAGGGCTTCATCCGCCTCGACCTCAGCATTTCCATGCCTTATGCCGAGAGCTTCCCCAAAGTGCGCGAAATTCTCCTCGACGCCATCTCCTCCTGCCCCAAAGTGCTGACCGACCCGGCTCCCGAAGTGGGCATTCTCTCCTTCGACGAGTTCAACGTCAGCCTTTCACTGCGCCCCTTTGTGCGCCCCGACGACTACTGGGCCGCCACTTTCGACATCCACGCCCGCGTAAAAATGGCCTTCTATGAGCACGGCATTGCCGTGGCTTACCCGGAAACCATCTCGGAGGGCCCTGTGGGCGCTTAGGTTTTTATAGTTCTCCAAGCCAAGATTTGTGCATCCTGACTTGCTCTTTTTCCGTCTGGCGGCGTTAAAAAGCCTCGCCATAGCTCAGGCTATGTCTACGTTTTTTGCCTTGCCAGCCGAAAAAATAGCGGCGTCCATTTTTCACTCATCCTGACTTGGAGAACTATAGGCGCCGCGCCTCTGGCGCGGATACGAGGGCGTAGTCTCCTCAGCCCTTAGTCTTCATACCCATACTTTCCTTTCCACCAGGCCGCCAGCCGGTCGCGTATGGCCGCTTCCGGGCCGTAGGCCTGGGGCGTAAAAAAGGCGCTGCCCTCGATGGCGTCGGGTAGGTAAGGCTGAGCGATGAAGTTGCCCGGAAAGTCGTGCGCATATTGATAGCCCTGGCCGTAGTTGAGCTTTTTCATCAGGTGGGTGGGGGCGTTGCGCAGGTGCAGCGGTACGGGCAACGTACCGGTTTCGCGCACCTTGGCGAGGGCGCGATCGATGGCCAAATAGGCCGAGTTGCTCTTGGGCGAGGTGGCTAAGTATACCGCCGCCTGGGCCAGAATGATGCGCGCCTCGGGCCAGCCCACGGCCTGCACCGCCTGGAAGGCCGTATTGGCCATGAGGAGGGCGTTGGGGTTGGCCAAGCCAATGTCTTCGCTGGCGGCGATGATCATGCGGCGGGCAATGAATTTTACGTCTTCGCCTCCTTCCATCATGCGGGCTAACCAGTAGACGGCCCCGTTGGGGTCGCTGCCCCGGATGCTTTTGATGAAAGCGCTGGCAATGTCGTAGTGTTGCTCGCCGTCTTTGTCAAAGCGGGTGATGTTTTCCTGCACGCGCTCGCGCACCAAGGCGTTGGTGAGGCGCAGCTCGCCCTCGGCGGCATCGTAGTAGTTGGTTACGAGCTCTAAGATGTTGTAGAGGCGCCTACCGTCGCCGCCGCTGTATTGCAGCATGGCGTCGTATTCTTCCACCACTATGGGCAGCTTGCGCAGGTGCTCATCCTGGGCCAGCGCCCGGTCTATCATGGCTGTTAGCTCCTCAGCATCAAGGGGTTTGAGTACATACACCTGGCAGCGGGAGAGCAGGGCCGGAATCACCTCAAAAGAGGGGTTTTCGGTGGTGGCCCCTATGAGCGACACCGTGCCGGCCTCTACGGCGCCCAGCAGCGAGTCTTGCTGCGACTTGCTGAAGCGGTGAATTTCGTCGATAAAAAGTACCGGGTTGGGGCGGTCGAAGAACTGCGACCGCCGCGCCTGCTCGATGGCATCCCGCACGTCTTTGACGCCGGCATGGATGGCGCTGAGCGTAAAAAACGGAACCTCAAGGCGTTGGGCTATGATGCGCGCCAGGGTGGTCTTGCCTACGCCCGGCGGCCCCCACAAGATAAAGGAGGGCAGTTTGCCGGCTTCAATGGCCTTCCTGAGCACAGCGCCTGGGCCTACCAGATGGGATTGCCCCATATAATCGTCAAGCGAGCGGGGGCGCATACGTTCTGCGAGCGGTTGCATGGTTGTACTGCGTTATGGTTCTCTAAGTACGGCGGTCTACGCACAAAACTTGCCGGCGCAAGCCATTGGGGTACAAAAGTACGGTTTTTTTGGGGGTCCCGCCGCATATCATGATGCTTCTGTAGCGGCACGGGCGGCGCCGGGCTGTCCGTTATTATGGCCCGGCCTGGGGTATGGCTATTGGTATGGCCGCCTGCCCGCCGGGCCATATCACTCCCATCCCTGGCCCGGGGCCGAGGGCGTCCCATCAAAGTATGCCCTGATTTTTTGAGCGGCCTGTAACCCCGCTACGGCCCGTATGTCGGTAAGGCTGGCTGCGCGAAGTTTTTTGACCGACCCAAAGTGGGCGAGGAGCTTTTCGGCTGTTTTGGGGCCGATGCCCGGTATGTCGGTGAGCTCGGTAGTGGTGAAGTTTTGCGATCGCTTTTGCCGGTGGAAGGTGATGGCAAAGCGGTGGGCTTCGTTGCGGGCGTGCTGGATGAGCTTGAGGCTTTCCGACTTTTTATTGATGTAGAGGGGCAGGCTGTCGCCGGGGAAGTAGATTTCTTCTAACCGCTTGGCGATGCCAATGACGGTTACCTCCTGTGCGATGCCTAAGGCGTTGATACTCTCCATGGCGGCGCTGAGCTGGCCCTTGCCGCCGTCGATGATGATGAGTTGGGGCAGGGATTGGCCTTCGTCGAGCAGACGGCGGTAGCGGCGATAGACGACCTCCTGCATGGAGGCGAAGTCGTTGGGGCCTTCTACGGTTTTGACGTTGAAGTGGCGGTAGTCTTTTTTGCTGGGTTTGGCGTTTTTAAACACCACACAGGAGCTCACGGGGTTGGAGCCCTGGATGTTGGAGTTGTCGAAGCATTCGATGTGTATGGGCAGCTTGCTCATGCGCAGGTCTTGCCTGAGCTGACCCAGGATGCGTTCGGCGGGCGTTTGCCGGGGTTCGCGACTGGCTTCGGCTTTTTGCTTTTGCAGTTGGTAGTAGCGCACATTTTTTTCGCTGAGCTCCAGCAGTTTCTTTTTGTCGCCAATTTTAGGCACGATTACTTTGGCATCCGAGGCCGCTAACGGGATGGAAAACGGCAGCAATATCTCGGGGGCAAGGCTGTTGAAGCGCTCCCGCATGATGGGGATGACATAGGCCAGGATGTCTTCGTCGCTTTCATCCTCTACGTTTTTTACCACCTCCTGGGTGTGGGTATGAATGATGGCGCCGTCTACTACTTTGATGTAATTGACGAAAGCTTCCTTTTCGTCGCTGAGAATGGAAAACACGTCTACATCGCGGATGGTGACGCTGACGATGGTCGATTTGGCCTGATAGTCTTCAAAAGCGCTGAGCTTTTCTTTGAGCTGGTGGGCCTGTTCGAAGGCTAAGGCTTCGGCCAAGCGGGCCATTTCGTTGCGGAAGTGCTGCACTACGGCGCTGTAATGCCCCTTGAGGATGTTGCGTATCTGCTCTATGCGCACCAAATAAGCCTCGTGGCTTTCGTGCCCTTCGCAGGGGCCGGTGCAGTTTTTAATGTGGTATTCTAAGCATACCTTAAACTTGCCGCCCCGGATGTTCTCGTCGGTGAGGGCCAAGGTGCAGGTGCGCAGCGGAAACAGATGCTTGATGAGTTCCAGAATATGGATGGCCCGCTGCTTGCTGATGTAGGGGCCAAAGTAGCTACTGCCGTCTTTGATTACGCGCCGGGTGAGGAAAACACGGGGGAAGCGCTCGTTTTTGATGCAGATGTAGGAATAGCTCTTGCCGTCTTTGAGCATGATGTTGTAGCGCGGCTGGTACTGCTTGATGAGGGCGTTCTCCAGCAGCAAGGCGTCGGTTTCGGTTTCTACAACCGTAAACTCTATGCGGCGGGCATGCCCCACCATGATGCGGGTGCGGTGCAGTCGGTCGCGTCGCTCGCCGAAGTAGCTGCCCACCCTGTTGCGCAGGTTTTTGGCCTTACCCACGTAGAGGATGACGTCGTTTTCATCAATAAAGCGGTACACTCCGGGCTGGCGGGGTACGCTGTCGGCAATCTGTTGGAAGTCGGCAGTGGTCATAACGGTCGAAAATTACGACAGAGTTGGAAATTATTCGACTAAAAATTTTGATGAAATTATCAATGTATATAGATTTGTATATACAAAATTAAAAACCGCCAATCATGACTACCTACGAAGCTGCGTATCGCCAGAGCATAGCCGAGCCCGAGGTGTTTTGGGCCGAGCAGGCCAAGCAACTGACCTGGTTTACTTTTCCTTCTGCCATTTTGTCGACGGATGAAAATGGGTTCTACCGCTGGTACAAAGGCGGCAAGCTGAATACCAGTTATCTGGCGCTCGACTACCACATCGAACAGGGTAGGGGAGGGCAGCCTGCGCTGATCTACGATTCGCCCGTGACGGGCGTGCAAAAGACCTATACCTATGCCGAGCTTCGCGACGAGGCGGCGCGGGTGGCGGGCGGTTTGCGCAAATTGGGCGTAGAAAAAGGCGACCGGGTGATCATTTACATGCCGATGATACCGGAGGCGGTTTTTTCCATGCTGGCCTGTGCCCGCATCGGGGCCATTCACTCGGTGGTTTTTGGCGGTTTTGCAGCCCGGGAGCTGGCCATCCGCATCGACGATGCCCAGCCTAAGGTGCTGCTGACGGCCAGCGGCGGCATCGAGATCAACAAGCATATTCCCTACAAGCCCTTGGTAGACGAGGCGCTGGCCCAGGCTGAGCACCGCATTGAGCGCTGCGTAGTATATGCGCGTCCCGGGATAGAGGCCGTTTTGCAGCCTGATATTGACCTCGACTGGGCCGAGTGGCTGGCCGATGCCGAGCCTGCCGGTTATGTGCCTGTAGACGCTACCGACCCGCTTTACATTCTCTACACCTCGGGCACTACGGGCAAGCCCAAGGGCATTGTGCGCGACAACGGCGGCCATGCGGTAGCGCTAAAGTACAGTATGAACCATGTGTATGACACCCATGTAGGGGAGGTATTCTGGGCTGCTTCCGATGTGGGTTGGGTAGTGGGGCACTCTTATATTGTGTATGGCCCCCTGATCAATGGCTGCACGACCATCCTGTACGAGGGCAAGCCGGTAAAGACGCCCGACCCCGGCGCTTTTTGGCGGGTCATTGCCGACCATAAAGTGAAAACGCTTTTCACGGCGCCTACGGCCATTCGGGCCATTAAAAAGGAAGATCCCGATGGCCATTACGCCGATAAATACGACCTGAGTCATTTTCATCGGCTGTACTTAGCGGGCGAGCGTTGCGATGCCGCCACCTACGAGTGGGCCAAAGCATTGTTGGGGGATCGCGACGTCATTGACAACTGGTGGCAAACCGAAAGCGGCTGGCCTATGCTGGCTCAGATGCCGGCCTATGGGATGATACCCGTGAAGCCGGGCTCAGCGGGGCGCCCGGTTTGTGGTTTCGACGTACAGATTTTGGATGGCGCCAACCAGCCATTAGGCGCTAATCAGGAAGGGGCGGTTTGTATTCGCCTGCCTTTGCCGCCTTCCTGCCTGCCTACCCTCTGGAACAACGACGACCGCTTTCGGGCGGGCTATCTGGCGCCTTATCCGGGTTATTACTTCTCCGGCGACGGGGGCTACCGCGATGAGGAGGGCTATGTGTTCATCACAGGCCGCATGGACGACGTCATCAATGTAGCGGGCCACCGGCTCTCTACGGCCGATATGGAAGAGGTGGTGGCCCGGCACCCGGCCGTAGCCGAGTGTGCGGTCATTGGGATACAAGACAACCTCAAGGGGCAGGTGCCCGTTGGGTTTGTGGTGCTTAAAGAAGGCATAGCGCTATCGGACGAGCAATTGGAAAAAGACCTCATCCAGATGGTGCGCGATCAGGTAGGCGCGGTAGCTTCTTTCAAGCGGGCCACCATCGTACACCGCCTGCCCAAGACGCGGAGCGGCAAAATACTGCGCCGCGTGATGCGCGCCATTGCCGACGGGCAGGAGTATACCATGCCCTCTACAATAGAAGACCCCGTTGTATTGAGCGAGATTGAACAACGGATGAAGGACGAACAGATTGGCGAGGCCTTTGAGTAGCCGGTCGGATCAGCGCTAAGGCTCGTCGATGCAGGCGCAACGCCCCTCGGCGAGCCGATAGCGCCAACCGCTTTCGGGGCATACGGCCAGCCCTTGGGCATCGAAAGCCAGCCGATGGCCGTGTTGGCTCATCCAGCCGGTTTGTCGGGCGGGGTTGCCTGTCATCAGGGCATAGGCCGGCACATTTTTAGTGACTACCGCGCCGGCGCCAATAAAGGCGTATTCGCCTATGTCGTGCCCGCATACAATGGTGGCATTGGCGCCTATGCTGGCGCCCCTGCCCACCCGGGTGCCGGCGTACTGCCCCTTGCGCACGATGGCGCTGCGGGGGTTGGTAATGTTGGTAAACACCATAGAAGGCCCCAGAAAGACATCGTCTTCACAAATGACGCCCTCGTAGATGGATACGTTGTTTTGTACTTTTACATTTCGCCCCAGCACAACGCCGGAAGCAATGAAGACGTTTTGGCCTAAGCTGCACTGCTCGCCGATACGGGCGCCGGGCATGAGGTGGCAAAAGTGCCATATTTTAGCGCCATCTCCGATCTCGCAACCGGGGTCGATGACGGCGGTGGGGTGGGCGTAGTGGGGCATGGGTTAATGTTTTTCTTCTTCCTGCCATTGGGCGATGAGGCTGCGCAGCGAGTCGATGGTTTCCCATTCCGTATTTTGGCCCGAGTTGTAGCTAAATCCTTCCGGTACCTTAGTGGCTTCAAAGTGCGAGATATAGTCTTCTACTTTCCAACTCATGGGAGAAGAAGGAAGTATGGTATAGTATGGCCCCAGATCATAAGTGTAAAATGAATCGGAAGAAGTAATCATCTCTTCATGAATTTTTTCACCCGGGCGAATACCTACTACTGGTTTTTCACAGTTAGGGCATACTGCTTCAGCAAGTTCCAATATGCGGTAGGAGGGGATTTTGGGAACAAACAGCTCGCCCCCCCAGGCGTTTTCCAGGGCGTAGAGGACCATGTCTACTCCTTGTTGCAGGGTAATGTTAAAGCGGGTCATATTAGGGTCGGTAATGGGCAGCACACCTTCCGCTTTTTTCTTGATAAAAAAAGGAATCACCGAACCATTAGAGCCCATAACATTACCATAGCGGACAACGGAAAACCGGATGGGATTCCAGCCGCGGATGTTATTGGCGGCGATAAAGAGCTTATCGGAGGCGAGTTTGGTGGCTCCGTAAAGGTTTATTGGGGCAGCAGCCTTATCGGTTGATAGCGCCACTACCTTCTTTACTTCTGTTTCCAGACTGGCATTAATCACGTTTTCGGCGCCAAGGATGTTCGTTTTTACGCATTCCATTGGGTTATATTCTGCAATGGGCACGTGTTTCATAGCGGCGGCATGGATGACATAGTCGATGCCGCGAAGCGCGCGCTTCAAACGCTCGAAATCTCTTATATCCCCGATGAAGAACCGAATTTGTGGATATTGGGAAGGCGGATATTCCTGCGCCATCTGAAACTGCTTTTGTTCGTCGCGGGAGTAAATGACCAATCGCTTGATGTGAGGCCAGCGTTCGAGTACAGTACGTGTGAACGCTTTGCCAAAAGAGCCGGTACCGCCGGTGATGAGGATGGAAGCCTGATTGAGATCCATGAATGCGCTTAATTGAGTATAGGCAAAAATGCCTGTTGCTAAAATTTTATTCCTGCACCCAGTCGCCAGTTTTTAACGGATGACCTTTGGTGAAATCTGCGGCTGCTTTTTTACCCAATACTTCAGTGTAGTGACGGGGGTGCAGCCCGAAGCCCGGGCGTACCGAGCGTAGATTTTGTTTAGTAAATACTTCATCTTTTGCGATGTCTTCAGAAACGTAAAGCGAGCGGGAAAATTCTCTGCCTTTGCGTTGCTTTGCCGTAAGGGTATAGCTTATCTCTCCTAATGCGGCTTCGGCTTGTCGTACGGCTTTAACCATAGCCATAAATTCGCCTTCATCTAAAGAAAAAGAAGCATCCGGCCCGCCAATTGACCGGTCGAGGATAAAGTGTTTTTCAATGAACCTGGCTCCAAGTGCTGTAGCTACAACTGGCGCTACAATGCCCATGGTATGATCGGATAACCCGCTGATGACTCCGAATCGACTGGCCAAATCGGGAATGCTAAGCAGGTTAGCCTCCTCAATGGGGGCAGGATAGCTAGAGGTGCATTTTAGCAGAATAAGCTGATGATTGCCCTCGGCTCGGCAGGTTTCTATAGCCAATCGTATGTCTTCTTCTTCCGCTATACCTGTGGAGATAATGACGGGTTTTCCTTTGGAGGCGACATAGCGAATTAGTGGAATGTCTGTGATTTCAAAAGAGGCGATTTTATAAGCCGGTGCATCCAATTGTTCTAATAAGTCTACTGCAGTATGGTCAAAAGGAGAAGAAAAACAAATGAGTCCGGCATCGCTTGCAGCTTCAAAAAGCCTGGGGTGCCATTCCCAGGGGGTATAGGCTTCCTGGTAGAGCTCATAGAGGTACCTACCATCCCAAATGGTGCCTTGTTTGAGCCGGAAGTCATCGGTGCGGGCGTTTAAGGTTATGGTGTCAGGGGTATAGGTTTGCAACTTGATGGCATCGGCGCCGGCCCGCTTGGCTGCAACTATGGTAGCCAGTGCTGTTTCTAAGCTGCCATTGTGGTTGGCGGATAATTCGGCTACAATAAACACGCGCCCTTTTGGCGACAAAGTAAAATCTGCAATATTGAATGCCTGTTGCATGTTGGTTTTGCTCTGTTATGTTTCAATAACGCTTTAACTAAAGGAAGAGATGTTTAAAGGGCGATTTATGGTAAGCGTCCATTCATCAGTTCCTGTTGTCTGGATAAAACCCAGCCGACAAAAAGCAGCAATGGAGGCTTTGTTTTCAGGCATAATCCTTCCGCTCATTTGACGAATGTCGGGGAATACTGCCGTCAATCGCCGCATTCCCTCTGCCAGGATGGAAACGCCAAAACCCCGACCCTGGTATGCCGGATCCACCTGATAGCTGATAATGGCTGTATCCGCACGGGCGTCAAACCGGATGGATCCCATCGGCTCATCTTCCCAATAAGCAATGAGGTACAAGCTATGTGGGTCAATGATCTTTGCTTCAAACCACTGTTGATGCTCCGTATAAGCGATGGGGTTGTTATTGAATGAAAAGGCCCGCATACGCTCATCCGATGCCCAGCGGTAAGTAATATCCAGATGCTTGTGATCGGCGCGCTGCCAGGTTAAGCGCGCTGCTTGTGCAAGCTCCTTTAAGAGCTTGCTGAGGCGTTCACCTGATTTGCCGTCGATCAGGCGCAAAGGTGTCATTGGCCGGTCCCATACCGCTTCAATGGCACTTATTAAAGCGGGTTCGCTGAAATCTTCGGCATCTACAAATGCATTTAGTCGCTTGAATTCCTGATGCAACTTCACTTGATTGTCGGCATAATGACCGCAAACGACATGAGCGCCGGCAGCCAGCGCTTCGATCAATACTCCGCTGGCTGGAGCAATGATAAGATCTGCTTCGGCCATCTGGCTGCACATTTTATCTTCTTGTAATTGGCTCATTACTATGATTCGATCATCTTCCCGGGCTAACTGTTTTAGTAGTGGAGACTCGCCATAGGCAGCGCCTATTACCAATACGATCTGCTCAAATCGAGGGTCTCTGGCTAATATCTGAGCACATTTTTCTGTGAGCTTTTTCGGATCAGCACCTCCAAATGTAATCATAACTTTTCGGGGGGGGCATTGTGCATTCCGGTTTTTTTGGGCTAATTGTAAAAATGCCGGTCGAATTAACGCATAATTGAGCCCCAGGGCCCAGCGCGTATAAGGGGGTGTTTGGTACGGGGTTGTTGTCGCTCCGGGCGACTGATTGATTACCAGGTCAGCCAGCAGGGGGCGTAGGTAAAGATCATCGATGACAGCAAGCATAGCGCCTTGATTTTTAATGCGCCATTGGTCTTCGAACGCAAAATGATAGCCATCCAACAAAACGACATCCCCTGCTTTTATCAGGGATAAAAATGCTGCCTCCGCCTCTATTTGCTGTAGGTGAAACCCCCGTTGCTCAATGTCTTTTGCTATGGCCTCTGGAATTTCCCGACATACAAAAGATACCGACATGTCAGGAGCAACCATTTCCGCCAACGCCATACTTCGCACAAGATGCCCGAGTCCTATGACGGCGCTGCCGTCGGCCCTGATGATAAGTCTATGTTGGGCTTTGTCAGCGGGTACCATAATCGGAAGAATGTAGTCGTTGGTATTTTAACTCTGCCAGCGTCCAGTCTGTGGGGGTGTCAATATCTTGTACTTCATCTTCCTCAAGTACAATAGCGCCCGTATGGGAAGTGAACAGTGATTCTTTGAGCCTGGCAGGATTAAACCAGTACCACTGGCCGGCATCGTGATAGGCAGCGGGCAGATCTTGTGATCGTGAATTTTTATGCTCAGGCCAGATCATGTGGGCCTGTCCCTGGTCATTGCGGCTCAGAGCCCGCCAGATTGGGTAACTGAATCGTACAATGGGCAGCACCACATCGTAGTTTTGTTCTGTAAGCAGCCGATATCCTGCTTCGAGATGTGCCGGTTTAACAAAAGGCGCTGTGGGGTAGATGCAGCAACCTGCTGAAAATTTCAGCGGGAGGTATCGATTCAGCACCTCCTGTATGACGGCAAGGGTAGGGGCATAGTCGTCGGCATTGACCGCACTTCGTAAAAAAGGCGCACGAGCGCCATGTTTGAGCGCTATTTCAGCAATTTCTTCATCATCTGTCGAAACCATTACTTCGTCGAACAGGCCGCTGTTCAGCGCCGCTTCTATGGAATAAGCCAGGATGGGCTTGCCCAAAAAAGGACGTATGTTTTTGCGGGGAATGCGTTTGCTGCCTCCACGCGCAGGTATGATGGCAATTTTAGTCACGGTAGTAATCTAATATCAGTTGTATAACCCATGCTTGTTGCTCATCGGTGAGGGTTGGGTACATAGGCAAACTAATGCAGTGCTTATAGTAGTTTTCAGCATGGGGCATATCGCCGGGTTTCCAGCCCTGTTTTTGGTAGTAAGGCATTAGATGGGTTGGGATATAATGAATTTGCGCAAATACCTGATGATTTCGGAGATGCTGATACAGCCCTGCCCGGTTCTCTACTTCAATAACATAAAGATGGTAGGCGTGCTCTTGTAAATAGCCGGACTGTCCTTTAAGCCAAGGTTTTCCGGCAAATGCCTGGGCATAACGCTCGGCTAAGGTTTTTCTTCTGGCTAATCCTTGCTCTGCACGTGCGAGTTGGCTGATGCCCAGCGCTGCCTGAAAATCAGTGAGGCGATAGTTGTATCCCAAGGTCTGCATTTCCATGTACCAGCCCGGCCAGTTGTCATCGTCTGGTTGCGGGCTGCCAAAAGCCAGTTCCCGATCGTTTTGGAAGGATGCCGTTTCCCGGGTGATGCCGTGTGTTCTTAAGACCATGAGCTTTTTGTATAGGGTTTCGTCATTGGTTGTGATCATCCCACCCTCTCCGGTAGCAATATGCTTGACGGGATGAAAGGAAAAAATAGCCAAGTTGGCAAATTGCCCATTGCCGCATAACTGGCGCCGATCATTTTGATCCGTAAAAAAAGCGCCCGGCGCATGGCAGGCATCTTCTATGATCCATAGCCCATACTCATCGGCCAAAGCCCGGAAGGCTTCCATGTTAACGGCCCTTCCGGCAAAATCTACGGGTATAATGCCTTTGTAAGTTCCTTTGGGCGCGTGTTCGAGCAGATGTCGCGTATGGGCTATATCCAGCAGGTAAGTAGATGGATCTATGTCGGCAAATACCACCTCTCCGCCGCAATATCGGACACAATTGGATGAAGCTGCAAAAGTAATAGGGGTAGTAATTACTTTATGCCCGGGCTCAACTTCTAATGCCAGCGTGCACAGATGGAGGGCAGCCGTTCCATTTGCCACTGCAACAGCGTATTGACAACCAATATACCTGGCGAATGCCTGCTCAAATTCGGCAATTTTAGGCCCCTGCGTCAAAAAATCAGAACGCAGCGTTTCTACAACGGCCTGGATGTCTTCTTCAGTAATGTGTTGCCGTCCGTATGGCAGGGGCGTTGTTTCCATTGGTTGAAATTGTCAATCCTCATTTAAGGATGGTTATTGATCCCTTATATTGAATAAGCTGGCCTTGGCAAAGATAAGTCAGATAGTATGAATAACTACCGGTTGGTAAAGGGATGCCTTGTCTTTTTCCATCCCATAAAGAGGTGTTGAATGGAGCATTGGTCGTTTCAAATACAAGTCCTCCCCATCGATTGAATATCCGAAACTCATGGATAACATGGTCATTAGCCCAATCTGATGAGGTAAAAACCGCCAGTGCGTCATTTACGCCATCTCCATTGGGCGAAATGGCATTGGGTATGAAAATATCAATTCCGGAAAAATTTTTTATAATGAAACTGTCGCAACCAAAAATACTTGTCAGGGTATCAATACTTATAGCAGACGCATTATCGGGGAAGCTTTCCCCTTCGCAGACAGGAATGCTAATCGAAGTGCGGTATGTTTCTTGTACGCTGAGATTAATCTGAAGAATGGTATCACAACCCATACCATTAGATATCAGGGTATCTTGGTAAACTCCGCTTTGATTATAGCCTCGGTAATGCTCTCCTGAGCAAATTTGTGCCGATTCATTTAGGTTTACATAATCGTTTACCAACAAGGTTAGCGTATGAATACTGTCGCAGCCATTTACGGTACTCATCAGCTGAGTGTACACGCCACTTTCAGAGAACCCTTGATAGCTATCACCCGTACATATTGTTATACTTTCAAAAGTAGCTACGAGGGGGCGTACTTGCAGATTTAGCAATCTGGCGCTATCGCAGCCATTGGCATTGATAAATGTATCCAGATATGAACCGCTAGTGGTATACCCCTCATAGATGTCGCCCTCACAAATGGAGGCATTCACAATGGTAGGAGCGCCATAGTCGTTTAAGCGATACAGCTCACGGATTTCACTCAGGGTTAGCAGGCGATCATAAATCAAAATATCGTCAATTGCCCCCTCAAAAACGTAGTTTCCACAAATCTCTCCAGATGTGCTGAGGGCCGCGCCAATGCCTAAATGAGCGTTGGTAACTGGAATATCACCGTTAGCGCCTTGGTTAAGAGACAGGAAAGTTGTTTCTGGCTGACCATTTAAGTAAATATCGACCCGGTCTAATCCATTGTTTCCCTGGTTAGCGTCGTAGGTTATAACAAGATGATACCAGCAATTGAGTCGATCGATATTCGTCTGGCCACTGACTCCCCTGAGCTGCGCTGGTGATAGAAAAGGATTTGGATAATAGGCAAAATTAATTTTACCATTATATATGTTAACATAGAAAGCACGCTGTTGCTGACCACAGTTATTATTAGCATATTTAGCTACCAGCATGTTGTTATTCATCAAATCATCTGGTCTAAACCATAGCGATATTGAAAATCGTTTATCTGCCCCGGCGAATATGCCATCCATTACAGCCCCCAGGTCAATGTAAGTACCATAATCTTGGGAAAAGGATAGCGCTCCATTGGCGTTTCCAAAGCGATCTGCCGTTAGCAATGCCGTATTGGCAATAGCGCTAAAGTTACCCTGCGCATCTGAACCTGAACCATCACTAAAAGTGTAATTAGCTTGGAGGCCATTCTGTGGTTGCCCGCTCAGATAAAACCATTGAAGCAGAAAAAGAAATATTAATGATGGAGCTTTAGATAAGGTATTCATAAGCATTCATTTTTTCTTCCACACCCGCCACCACCTCCGCTGCTTGTGGTCTTCCTCATAGTACCCATACCCATAGCCATAGCCATACCCATAGCCGTAACCATACCCGTAACCATAGCCCCGCCCTGTGCGCACGCCATTGAGTACGATGGCCGGGCGGGGAAGTTTTTCTTCCC